>JAEEGJ010005830.1_pt1 | contig 37921 bp, 30 predicted proteins | sample 8958761 | NCBI WGS metagenome assembly JAEEGJ01 (sample SAMN16246546, study PRJNA631951) | gut metagenome | biome: gut microbiome; feature: rumen; material: RS-attached | host: Bos | place: Iran: Karaj | collected 2018-10
ACGTCCATGCTCATGGCCGAAGCAGCGAGACCGCCGACTTCCTTGGCCACTTGATAGGCCATAGCCTTATAGACCTTTTCCCATTCCTTGTTGCCAGCCTTCACGGCGTTCTCCACTTCGAGGGCATCGTTGGTGCCGAGGTAAGCGACAAAGCCGCCTTTACCTTTCAGCATCTGGCCGATTTCCTTCTTGGTGTACTTGCCGCTGAAGCAAGCATCAACGAGGAAGCCTGCAGGCAGGGAACCAGCGCGTTCGGGGGTGAAGGGGCCGTCTCCGTTTAAGGCGTTGTTCGTATCGACCACGCGGCCTTTCTTGTGGGCGCTGACCGAGATGCCACCACCGAGGTGGATGGCGATGATGTTCATGTCCTCATACTTGCGACCGAGGTCTTTCGCTAACTGGCGAGCAATGATCTTCTGGTTCAAGGCATGGAAGATGGAGATACGCGGGAAGAGCGGGTGACCCGAATAGCGTGCCACTTCGTCCATCTCGTCGACCACGACGGGGTCGGCGATGTAAGCCTTCACGCCGAGTTCCTTGGCGATGTCGTTGGCAATCAAGCCACCTAGGTTGGAGGCGTGTTCTCCGTTGTAGCCTTCGTTAAGGTCCTTGATCATGAGTTCGTTCACTTCGTAGACACCCGAGACGAGCGGACGGAGCAAACCACCACGACCCACGACGCAAGCCATTTCGCTCAAGTCGACGCCCGCTTCCTTCAGCTCGCGCTTGATGGCTTCGGTGCGGAAGGGCTTCTGGTCGGAGATGTGCTCATATTTTGCGACCTCCTCGGCGCTGTGCTTGAGGTTCTTCTTGAAGACTTGTTCCTCCCCATCAAAGACGGCGATTTTCGTCGAGGTGGAACCGGGATTTATGGTTAATATTTTGTGTGACATGATGTTTATTTATGTTGTTATTGTGATGTCTTCTGTCGCTTTGCGTCATTGCGAAGAGGAACGACGAAGCAATCCTGAGGTTTTGTTTTCTGGACTGCTTCGTGCCTCGCAGTGACGCGAAGCGTGTCCAAAATTACGCCAACATTGCTGCAAGGGCAATGGAATACAATTTCGTTTTCGACGTGTCGCCGCGCGAGCTGAGCACGCAAGGCACCTTGGCGCCCATCAGCATGGCACCAATTTCGCTCTTGTCGAACTTCGAGCAACACTTGTAGAACACGTTAGAAGCCTCAAGGTTGGGGAACACGAGACAGTCGGCGTCGCCAGCCACAGGACTCTTCATGCCCTTGATGGCAGCGGTCTCGGCATCCAAAGCGAGGTCGAGGCTGATAGGACCTTCCACCATGCAACCCTTGATTTGGCCACGCTCAGCCATCTTGGCGATGATGGCGGCATCGACACAGGCGGGAATGCCGGCACTCATCTGCTCGGTGGCGGTCACCAAGGCGACCTTCGGGCATTCAACACCAAGTTTCTTGGCCACGGTGGTGACATACTTCAGCAGCTGTTGTTTCTGCTTGATGTCAGGCAGCGGGATGATGGCGCAGTCGGAGGCAACCATCAGCTTGTGGTAGTTCGGGTTCTCGATGACGGCGACATGGGCCAGCGTCACGTTGGGCGGGCAAAGGCCGCGTTCCTTGTTGAGAATGGCGCGCATGTACTTGTCGGTGGGAAGCAAGCCCTTCATCAGGATGTCGGCTTCGCCGGCGTTGATGAGGTCGCAGGCCTTGGCGGCGGCTTTCACGTCTTCGGGCTCGTGGATGATGCGGAAGTTGGCCATGTCGATGCCTTCGGCCTTGCACACTTCGGCAATCACTTTCTCGTCACCCATGAGGGTGGCGTCGATGAGACCTTCCTTAACGGCAGCGTTCACTGCACAGATGGTGTGGTCGTCGTTGGCGTAAGCGGCCACAAGGCGTTTCTTCGGTTTGCTGCGCAAAACCTCGAACATTTGTTCTAATTTTCTGATTTCCATAACGATGTATTTAAAGATTTAAAATTTAAGATTAACTTCGTTGAATGTTTCACATTTCAAGATTCTGCAAAATTACAAAATAAAACCTTTATCCCAAAGGAATCTTTTTCAAAACCTTGTAAAAAGGCCCTGTCGGTTGCAGGAAGCTTTGGAAATAGACCAGCTCCTTCACGTCGGCGTGGAGATAGGTTTTTTGCTCGATGGCATTGTAAATCTGCATGAAGAACTGCTTGTCCACCAGTGACTTGATGCGACAAATAGTGAGGTGTGGCACGAAGTTCTGCCTATCGCGGAGATAGCCCAAGTCATCGAAAGCGTCAAGCAGGTCGGCTTCAAGGTCAAACAAGGCTTTTGGCTGGTCGTTCATGCCGAGCCAAAGCACACGCGGTACGCGGTTGCTGCCGAAAAGCCCCGTGCAGTCGAAGTCCATCGTGAATAGCTGGTGGTTTTGGGCCACCTTCTGAACGGCCTCGATGATGGCGGGGATGTCGTTTTCAGGCGTATTGCCCAAAAACTTCAGCGTCAGGTGTATTTGGTTGGTTTTTACATAGTTGATATAATGCTCATGCTGAAGGTTTTTCTTCAGTTTCTCCACAAGCGCTGGAAACTCCGTGCCGCAAGGGATGGAAATGGCTAAAAATGTGCGTTTGGTGTTCATAATGTATGGAATTAAATCATCTCACAATCCCCACCGGATAAACCAAATAACTCTTGTCGCAGTAGGGCGAGCGTTCGTAGAACCAGTTCAGGATAGCGTATTGCGAGGGTTGTTTGTCTTTCTGGAAGGAGGCTTTCCAAGTCTCGAATTGCTCTTTCATGAAGGGGTCGGAGGCGAGCATTTCCTGGGCCATCGGCTCCATTTTGTAGACCTCGAAATACTCTACACGTTGGAGGACGTGGTTGAAGAAGCCCCACTCGAACAGCGAGCCTTGCATCTCCGGCTCCAAGAGATTCATCAGCAGGCGGACACCGTTTTGTGAGGTCTTCACCACCGCCGAGCCTTTCGGGAAGGTGACCTCTTTCGTGATTTCCTCCGCATCGAAGCGGGCCACGCGACAACGGCCTTCGGAGGGTCGGGGCGCAAACTCCACGTTGCCGAAACGGTAAGTGCTGACTGTCAACTTCTTCTCACTCTTCAGGTAATTGATGTCGAAACCGTGCGCCTTGACGATGTCGATGACCTCTTTATATTGCGCGGGGATGATGTATTCTTTCGGTACGCTGAGGATTTTCTCGGGTCGGGTGGCACGGATGCGGCGTGTTGGACGTGTTTCGGGGCGTGTGGTGTCGTAGGTGTAATACCAGCTGCCCGTCACTTCACTGTGTACCGTGTCGAAATGGTAGCCCAAGAAGTCTTCCCAAATTGTGTCGTTCAGCTGCGACTGCATGTTGATGGGCAATTCCTTGAGGTTCAGGTCGTTTTTCTTGGCTTGAGCCAGCAGGGTTTTGTAGTTTTCCTTGTCGTCGCGGATGATTTTTAGGGTCTCCACAATCATGTGGTAGGTGGAAAGCACACGCTCTTTGTAAGGTTTCAACATGTGGGTTTCAATCAGGATGCCTGGGCAGTTGCGCGCAGTGGTGTAGGCTTCGGAAAACATGGCGGAAAAGCTCTCGTCATAAAGCGGCGCAGTCGGGTCGCCCCAAGGATGGAATTCGATGTAGCGCGTGATGGGCATTCCAAGGTCATGCATCGTATGGCGGATTCTGGGTTCCCACACGTCGCCCAGCCATTGAGAAAGACCTGCATCATAATTGCCGAAATCCTCGATAGAATAGGTGGTTACGTATTGGTAATCAGCGCCATTGGTGGCGTGGGTGTCGAAAAACAGGTCAGGTTGCCAGTCGTTGAACATAGCCGTGAAAGCGCGCAGTTCGGGCGAGTCGAGCTTGGTGAAGTCGCGGTTGAGGTTGAGGCCTTGGGCATTCACCCGCCAGCCCATCTGTTTCGGGCCGTTTTGGTTGATGCGGTTGAAAGGCGAGAAGTTGGCCAAGCCGTCAGGACTCAAGACGGGGATGAAAAGGAAAGAGAAATCGTCCAACAATTCGCCATACTCCCTGCCTCTCAGCATGTTGCGGATGAGCAGAAACATGGCGTCCTTGCCGTTTGGCTCGCCGGGATGGATGCACGACTGCACGAGGATGACGCACCTTCCGCTTTTGTGGATCTTTTTCGGGCTGGTGTAGCCGTTCTTGTCGACGATTAATAAAGGAATGTCACGGCTCATTACGGTCTGCCCGATGCTTTGGTAATGCACCTCCTTGAATTGCTTTGCGAGCTGTTTCGCGTAGGCGATGGTGCCTTCGTAATCGTCTGTTTCCAAACAGTTTGATTTCTCGAAAGTGGTGGTCAGGTCGGCGTCTTTTTCGGTGCAGGCGGCCAAGAGCAACAAGGCCAAAATGAAGATGAAATGTCTTTTCATGTGATGGGAATTAGAATCACAAAATTAGGCCTTTTTGCAGAGAATGGAACCTTTTTTGACGTTTTTTTCTTCTTTGTTAGGCAAAAATCCGTACTTTAGCACTCTCAAAACCTTAAAGACATGAACAATACGTATTGCATAGGCATTGACATCGGTGGCACCAACACCGACATTGGCTTGGTGCGCGATGATGGCCGCTGCTTGGCCAAAAAGAATATCCCGACCAACATGTATTTTGACGTGGAGCTTTATGTGTCAGATATTTGCGATAGGATTAGGAAACTGATGTATGAGCACGACATTGTCACCATCGAAGGCATCGGTATCGCCGCTCCTATGGGCAACTACTACACAGGCTGCATTGAAAATGCTGCAAACCTGAACTTCAAGGGCGTCATCAATCTTTCTGAATTATTCCAACAGCGTTTGGACGTACCGGTGGTCGTCTCTAATGATGCTAACGCGGCAGCTTATGGCGAACTCGTTTACGGTGGCGCGCGAGGCATGAAGCATTTCGTGATGTTTACTCTTGGCACCGGCGTGGGTAGTGGCATTGTTGTGAACGGCAAGTTGGTCCATGGTAAATCGGGCGGCGCGGGCGAACTCGGCCATGCCATTTTGATTCCAGAAGGCCGCATGTGTGGCTGTGGTAGGAAAGGCTGTTTAGAGACCTATTGCTCTGCTACAGGCATTTGCCGCACTGCGTTGGAACTGATGAAATCCACGCCCGATTATGACGGTCCATTGTCGAAAGTGAGTTCTGATAGCCTGACCAGCAAGATGGTGGGCGATGCGGCCAAAGACGGCGACCCCTTGGCATTGAAAGTGTTCGAAATGACAGGTTATTGGCTGGGCATTGCGATGGCCAATGCTGTGACTTTCAGTGATCCAGAGGCTATCTTCCTGTTTGGCGGCCCCGTGAAGGCTGGTGACGTGTTGCTCAATCCTGTGCGGAAATCTTTCGAGGAACATCTGTGTTTCGTCTTCGCCGGCAGCGTGGAAATCTGTGTCTCCGAACTTCCTGACAACGATGCGGCCATCCTCGGCGCGGCGGCGTTAGTAAAGGCGAAATAATAGAAGAAAAGGAAGGGAAACAAATCTAACACAAATCTGAAATAAATATTCGTTTTCGATTTGTGTTAGATTTGTTTCTTCTGATAAAGGCCATTTCATTCCTTCACTACCTTATCCGAAAACACTTTTCCGTCTTCCAGCATGACGCGCATCGTGTAGGTGCCCGACGGCAAGCCGCTCATTTCCAAGCGTTCCAAGCTGTTTTTCTGCATGCGCACCAACCGCCCTTGCAGGTCGTAAAGCTCGATTTGTGTGGGCGTTACGTCAGGGGAGAATTGCAGGCGAAGCTCGTCTTGGACGGGGTTGGGGTAGTAGGCGTAGGGACGGACAATGAAGCCCTGCTCTTCCATGCCGTCGTAATCGTCATTGACAATGATATAGAATGCATCCGTATGGTCAAAATAACCTGTTTCGTCGTAAGTGTTGATGCCCATGACGGCCACGCTGTTGTCTTCCAGCACAATCATCATACCAAAATCCCTGCCATATTCCCGTTCAAGGCAATGGCGTTGCCAAAGGATGTTCAGGTCGCTGTCCATTTTCACCACTGACACTTGACTTTGTTTGAACCGCTTGTGCGTGAAATAGGCAAAATATATGCAGCCGTCCTCGCTTCTTTCTAATCCAATGGGATGAGCGCCGAAATTACTATTCTGATAGTAAGGCTCCGAGAGAAACTTTTTCTGTGTCAATAGGTTGAAGCTGCTATCATATTTTATCACAGCTACACCGTTGTCCTCAATATGAGGAATCAGATTGTAATCTCTGTTATAAGGCCTTGCCACTAAGAAACATCCATCTTCCAACCCTAACACTTTTGTATAATAGCTGTCGTTGCTGTAATCCACATTTTCCGGCGAACTGCTTCTTCTTGGCAGGGTATAGAGGTTAGTTACATTGAACAAAGAGTCCAATAGATAGCAGTTTACATAGTCTCTATAGGGGGTATTCGCTTTGACTTGTACGTGATAAGTGCCACAAAAGCAGTATGTTAGGGGTGATTCGCTAAAGACCATTAGGCTCTTTGTGAGTTCTGGTTCTATTCTCAATGAGTCGTTACTCATTTGTAGCTTGACGGTGCCGTCAAGACCGACTTTGGCGAAACTGTATTCCAAAGGCGAGGAATTATGGTCATAGTAGAAAAGTACAATGTTGCCAGTAGGGTCGAGAAGCAAGCCTGGATCGCCGCTACTGCCAATGAAATTGGCAAAGGGAACGACGATTTCTGTAGTGTCGAAAACCAAATCGTCATCAAAATGGCGAATCGTCAAGTGACAGTTTCCGTTGTCATAATCATTGGCGAACTCGGCGAGGATGTTCCCGTTTCCCCGAGGGTCTTTCACGGTGAGATGCCATGGCAATTGCTCATACGGGAAAAACAGAGTGTCGGCGATTACAAATGGCATATCGGTGGATTCCGTCCGACGTGCCACCTTGTGCAACACATACCCTAACGGGGCATAGGGATACTCATCTGCCATAAGTATGCCACCAAGAATGCTACCATCCGACATTTCAGTGAAGGTTGAGGTTTGTGCACTGTGAGGGCCCAAATTGTGGTGAGGGATGGAGTCTATGGTTTGGGCCTTGCCTGGTATTGCTGCCATCAGAATGGCAAATACAAGTGTAAATCTTTTCATAGTGTGATTCGTTTAGAAGTTATCACAGCAAAAGTATAGAAAAAATCCGCGAATTTTTCAAGGCTTGTGCAAAAGTACAGGTTTTTATTACCCTAAAAAACATCAAATTATTGAGCAACAGTGGTTTGAAAATACCAAAAGTACCGATTTTTCTTACTTAAAAAGGTTGAAAACGGGGTCGGATCCCATCTTTTTCCGGATGTTGGTTCTGTATTTTGCCACGGTATTCACACTCAAACCTAAAAGTTCGGCCTCTTCCTTCACGCGGAATCCAAGGAAGGAAAGTACTACGATATGACACTCCGTTTCGTTCAGATTTGGGTGGCTGACCTGCAACTTTTCCCTGCCTTGCGGATAAGTGGCGGCAAACTCGACCATGATGCGCTCCAGCCGGTCTTCCAGTTCCGACCGGTATAGCTCCATCACGCGTTGTTGAAGGGCTTTCTGCGCCTGTTGCGCTTGTTGTGAGGCCACCTCGAACTCCAGTTGCAGCTTGCGATAGGCTTCTGCTTGCCTCAACGCCTCGATTTCTTTGTTCTTGCGATAGCGGTTGCCAAGCCAAAGCACCACTAAAAGCACTATAAGAGACAAGGCCAACAGCAAATAAAGCCGATAGCGTCTCATCTGTTGCTTATTTTGTAACTGATTCATTTCCAACTTCTTGTCGTATTCGTTTTTCACCTGCTCAACGGCTTTCGGTTGGTCTCCAATGGCTTGCTGCGTCTCGAAATAGAGATGGGCGTATTTCAAGGCTTCCTCGGTGTGCCCCAAAGCTTCGTGAGATTGGTACATGTGCTGGTAAAGGTCAACGTTCCATTCGCTTGGGACTAAGTTGGGAAAGTGCTCCTCGTGGAAAGCCAACAACTTTTCGGAATAATAAAGACACGAATCGTATTGCCTTAGTTGAAAATAGGAATTGCTCAAGTCGTTGTAAAAGCTGTCTTTGTAACGGAACATTGGCTCCTCATAAAGTGCCAAACCCTGATGACATTCCGCCACGGACTGTCGCAACAATTGTCGACCTTCCTCTTCGTTTTTATAATCTTGATTTTCAAAACGACACACGAAAAACGTGGACATGGAGAAATGACTATAGGCGATATCTTCGACTTTCCCGGACTTTTCGGCGACTTCCAGACCCTTCCCATACCAAAGGAGGCAACTGTCGTAAAGCTTGTTGGCCAAATAAGCGTTGCCTAACATGATGGCAGATCGAAAACGCATGGTGGAATACGCTGTATTTTCGAAATATCGACCTGCTTTTCTTAAATGGATCAGGCTTTCTTCATTATAGTGGTTGCCCAGATAGCACGTTCCCAGTTTGAAATGCAGCTGGTATTTTTTGAAATCAATCATTTCCCGTTCTGTCGTCAGCTTGGCTGAAAAACGGATGAACCGCTCGTCGACATGGCGGCATTGCTCAATGCTTTGCAAGGCTTTCAGCAGCCATTCTAACTTGACTTGTTCGCCTTCCCCTTCTTGGGAAGCGATGCGCGCATGAAGCGCATAGGTTTCGGCCTCAAAATACTTGTCCTTGCCGCCAATGAAATAATCCTCAGTCACTTGCAGCAGCGAATCGGTTTCGCTATCGTACATGTGAAACAAATCACGAATTTGGGCTTTCAGCAGGCAATAATGCGCCCTCTCCTTCTCAGAAAGCACATCAACATTCAGTGTGTCAAGCGTTTGTAAGATAGATTTAGGCATCGATGACGACAAACCTTCGGCCTGATAGAGGAAGTCCTCTTGCGGGCAAGGCTCTGCCTCGCGCTGCGGGCTGTGGCAGGCAGTCAAGGCGAGCACACCCATCAATGCTATTGGGAGAAACCGTTTCATCGACACCTCGGAGGCATTTATTCCTTGAAGTTCTTTTCCAGAAACACTTGGGCTTCCTTCATGCCGCCGTCGCGGGCCTTACTCAACAGGAGTTTGCTATAGGCGAGGTCTTGCTTCACGCCTTGTCCGGAAAAATAGAGGATGCCCAGGCGGTATTGTGCCCCTGGAATGTTTTTGTCGGCGGCTTGGGTGAAGCATTCGATGGCCTTGTCCAAGTTTCTTTCCATGCCAATGCCGTAGAAATAACAATCGCCAACCTGTGCAAGGGCGTAGGCGTTGTTGCCCTCAGCCGATTTCAGCCACCATCTCACGGCTTCGTCGAGATTCTTTTCCGTACCCATGCCGAAATAGTAGCAGTTGCCAAGGTTGAGCATGGCTTGGGCATCTTCGGCCTCAGAGCCTTTATGGAACCATTTGAAGGCTTCCTTATCGTCGCGTTTCACGCCTTTTCCTGTGCGGTAGAGGTTGCCGAGGGCGTTGTAGGAGGCCGTTTGCTCTTGGTCAGCGGCTTTCTTGTACCACGCGGCGGCCTGTTGCATATTCTCATCGACGCCCCAACCGTTTTCTAAGCACACTCCGTACATGTATTGGAAGTCGCGCTGGCCTTGTTCGGCTTGGTAGCGGATGGTGTCGATATGTTGGGCGGCTTGTTCCTGTAGGGTCTTCCTTTCGCCCATGAGTTGGCTCAGGTCGAGAGGCTTGCCTTCTTCCATTGTCAGCACGGGGGTGTTGGAGTTTGCTGGTGTTCCGTTGTTTTCAAAAGAGAGTTCCGTCCTTGGCGGAATCTGTGTAGTAGGAGCAACGGGCATCCCAGGCGGAATGACGGTCTTCTGTTTTTCGGTTTGTTCTTGAGGCTTATTGTCATTACGACCGCAGCAAACCATCGTTAAAACCACGGCAAATAAAAGGAGGAGTTTCTTCATCGGAATAGGTTTTAGGCCGCAAAATTAAGCTTTTTTTTCGCAACGGTGGACGACAACTGTCTATTTGTGGCTAGTTAAATCTGGAAAAGCTTGCACTATAAAGTTAGGCAAGTTCTGTGTCCACATTCGCAACGTGCAAAGCATGAAGGTGTAGGGCCTCGGTATGAAAGGCTCCGTCATCTTGAATAACGGATTGTAGAGACGGTGTTGATACCGTCTCTACAAAATCATTGCAGTTTCAACTGTTCCACATAGTCATCAATGCGGTGCAGCTCTTTGGGAATGTCTATGTTTTGTGGGCAATGCGACGTGCATTGGTTGCACCCGATGCAGTGGCTGGCTTGGCGCAGTCCAGGCACGTTGCGGTCGTAGCCAATGAGGAAACGCTTGCGGGCTTCCCAATATTCACGTGCCTCACGGTTTCCTGCTGGCATGTTACCCTCGGTGATACATTTGTTATAGTATGAGAAGATGATGGGGATGTTGAGGCCGTAAGGGCAGGGCATACAATAGTTGCAGGCTGTGCATGGCACCGTCTTCAGCTCCACGAACTCTTCCGCGATTTTCATCAGGAACTCGTCTTCCTCGGGCGTGATGAGGCGCAGGGGCGAGTAGGTCTCCACGTTTTGGACTAGGTGCTCCATATAGGTCATGCCACTCAAGACGGTGAGGATGCCTTCGGGGGTGCCGGCATAGCGGAAAGCCCAACGGGCAACAGGGGTCTCTAGCTCACGTTCCTTCATTTGTTTCACGATGTAGTCGGGCTGTTTGGCGAGACGGCCTCCCAACAGCGGCTCCATAATGACCACAGGGATGCCACGGCGATGCAGTTCCTCATAAAGGTATGAGGAATTAACGCCTTCACCGTCGATCTCGGCGAAGCTCCAGTCGACGTAATTCATTTGAATCTGTACGAAGTCCCAGTGGTATTTGCCTTCATCATGCCATTGCATCACGGTGTCGAAGAGCTTCGGGTCGCCGTGGAACGAGAAGCCGAGGTTGCGGATGCGGCCGGCTTTTTTCTGTTCCACGAGCCAGTCGAGGAGTCCGTTGTCGATGAAGCGGGCGTTGAACATCTCATGGCTACTCAATTCCTTCGAACTGCCGCCGATGCTATGCAGCAGCAGGTAGTCGACGTAGTCGGTCTGCAGCTGCTTGAGCGAGTTCTCGAACATGGCTTGTGAGGCCTCGAGGGTCCACGTGGTAGGCGAGAAGTTGGAGAGTTTGGTGGCGATGTAATAGCTGTTGCGCGGGTGCCGTGACAGGGCGATGCCCGTGGCAGTCTCGGAATAGCCTCTGGTATAAACCGGGGCCGTGTCGAAATAGTTGACGCCATGTTCCAAGGCATAGTCCACCTCCTCGTTGACCATCTCCTGGTCGACGCGGGCGTTGGGGTCTTTTCTCATGTCGGCGCCATTTTCGATGGGCAGGCGCATCATGCCGTAGCCCAAAAGCGATACCTTGTCGCCCGAGTTGGGGTTGGTGCGGTAGGTCATCTCGCCTTGTCCGTCGATGACATTTTTGGCGATGACGGGTGATTTGTCATTGTTGTTTTTGCAGGCGGAAAGCACCACCGAGGTCGCCACGGCCGCTCCGCCCATATGTTTTAGGAAATCTCTTCTGTCCATTGTTTCTCAGTTTGTAGTTTGTAGTTGTCAGTTTGTAGTTAGCAGTTGTTCAGTTAGCAGTTAAATTTCACATTATCAGTATAACTGGTAACTGCCAACTGGTAATTGTCAACTGATGTGATGCATCTCATTCCCTTCCACATAAATCGCGCTAAACGGTCGGGCAGGGCAGAGGTTCTCGCAGGCACCGCAGCCGATGCATTTGTTTTCGTCCACGGCAGGCACTTGCACCGTGCCGTTCGGGCCTTCATGGTCTATCATCTGGATGGCTCCCGTCGGGCAGTGACGCGCGCAGTTGCCGCAGCTGACACCATCGGTGAGTACCACGCAGTTTTCTTTGATCCACACGGCATGTCCGACATGGATGTCGGTCTTTTCCTCACGGGAAATGGGCTTGATAGCACCAGTAGGGCAGACCTCGCTGCAACGTGTGCATTCGGGACGGCAGTAGCCACGTTCAAATGACATTGTGGGTTGCATGAAGTGCATCAAGTCGGTCGCAGGACGCAACACGTTGTTCGGACAATTAGAAACACAGAGCTGACAGGCCGTGCAATGCTTTTGCATGTGGCGAGCCGAGACCGAGCCAGGAGGTGTGATGAGCGTTTGGCGTTTCGGTGCCTTTTTGTCTTCAATCACGGCCAAGCCGCCGTCGACCTTCATTTGTGTTTGGGCTAAGGCCGCTGATGTGCCGGCTACTGCTGCACCCATGAGGAAAGCACGGCGTTCGGTGTCAACGGGTTTTGATTCTTTGACGGGTTTCTTTGCGGTATAATGCAAAGCGTCGAATTTGCATTTGTCCAAGCAGTCGCCACAGACCACACAACGTGAGTAGTCTATTATGCCATTTTTGAAGTCAATGGCTTGGGACTTGCAGTTTTTCTCGCACATGCCACAGCTCTTGCACTTGTCCTTGTCGAAGCGGACACGGAACAGCGAGTTGCGGGAGCATAGACCGAGGGTGGTACCCACAGGGCAAATGGTGTTGCAATAAAGACGGCCTTTGCGCCAGGCGAGGAATGCCAATATTAATAATGTGAGTATGGCCACGACGAAAGTCGTCACGCTACGGGTCCAAATTTGGACTTCAGTGAAGTTGTAGCGGTCGTTGGCGGCATCGATACCCGCCAGCCAGTTGTTCAGCAGGTCGTAAAGCGGCTTAAACAGGCTGTTGACGATGCGGCCGTAAGCACTATAAGGCTCAAACAGGGTGGTAAGAGGCGCAAAGCCGATAATCATTGCAATAATGAAGACAGCTAAGAAACCATAACGCAGCCATACTTTTTCCTTGGCATAGCTGAAACGGTTTTTCTTGGCCTTGCCGCCGAGCCATGAGAAGAAGTCCTGCATGATGCCCAAAGGGCAAATCACGCTGCAATAGATTCTTCCGAAGATAAATGTCAGCAGGATGAGGACGAACACCATGCCACCAGTAACGGCTAGGAGGGCAGGCAGGAATTGGATTTTGGCGACCCACCCAGCCCAAAGATGCACGCGGAACCCGATGCCGAGCAGCAGCAGGGTCACTAAGGTCATCATGACCACTTGTAAGCAGATTCTGATTTTTCGTAACATATTAGATTGATTTTGAATTAGTTCTTTTTACAATAAGTATACTTGCTTCATACAACAGATAAATGGGCAAGGTGACCAACGTCAAAGTCACTGCATCGCCCGTCGGCGTGATGACTGCGGCCACGATCGCGATGCCCACGATGGCATGGCGGCGATATTTCTTGAGCGTGTCGGCGGTCAAAAGACCCATCTTCGCAAGGAAATAATTGACAATGGGAATCTCGAACAGCAGACCCATCAAAAGGCTCAGCATGACGAAGGCGGAAATGTAGGATGACAGCGAGATTTGGTTCGCTACTTCGCTGTAAACCTGATAGTTGACCAAAAACCTGAACGAGAACGGGAAGATGACGAAATAGTTGAGCAAGAGGCCAGCTAAAAATAGCAACGACCCGCTTAATAGCAACGGTATTGTGTAGCGTTTCTCGCGCTCATACAACGCTGGAACAATGAAGCCATAAAGCTGCGCAAGCAGAAACGGGAAGGTAATCACTAACCCTGTCCAAAGCGAGACTTTGATGTGTGTCATAAACTGCTCCGCCAGTTCCGTGTTGATGAATCGCGCCTCAAAAGCATTGGGACACAAGGCTTCCCATCCCGTCGCCTGCGCCAAACGGCACAAGCCACGGTAGGACATGAAATCAGCCGAGGAAGGCGCAAAAAGCACCTGAAACAACAAGTCCTTGAAACAGAACGCCACCACTGCGCCAACGAACCAAGCGATAAGGCAGCGAAACAAGACCTTGCGAAACTCCTCAAGATGATCCCAAAACGACCTTGCGTCTGTCTCGCTCATTCCTTCGTCTCTTTGTCCGCCTTGATTTCGGGTTCATCGATGCCATTCACGCCGTCCTTGAAACTCTTCACACCCTTGCCAAGGCCCTTCATCAGCTCAGGGATTTTTTTCGCTCCGAAGAGCAATAAGACTATCAATGCGATTAAAAGGATTTCTGCCCATCCAATGTTAAGTAATTGCATAGTGGTGATGTTTTTGTGGTTTAAAATCGCAAAAATAGGAAAAAGGCAACAAAAAAACCGCAACGAGTGTGCGGTTTTTCGATTTTTTGACTTGAAGTGCTAGAAACGGAACATGTAGTGGACACCCGAAAGTGTTTATTCCTCATAAAGAACATGGAGCAGCACTTGTCCAACCGTTCCTAGTGTCTCTTTGTCAATGTTTTCTATGTTGTCGTTGTGGGTGTGCCACACCTCGGGGAAACAACCATTGCTGCTGCTGGGCTGTAGATCAATGATGTCAATCGTCGGGATGCCGGCGAGGTTCATGGGGATATGGTCGTCGCTGATGAGGGTACCCAATTCATTGCTGAAGCAATGGCGGTAGCCCAAGTCGGCGGCCTTGCGCCATACTTTATTAATCACCCACGCGGCATAGTTTTGCGAGTAATACTCTTTTTGGAAATTGGGGTTTGAGCCGCCCACCATATCCAAAAGGATGCCGTAATAGGCTTTGTAGCCATACACATGCGGATGCTTCGACCAATATTGCGACCCCAAAGCCCAATAGTTGTCGTTGTCGTTGTAGTAGTCCATCGCCTGGTCTTGGTGCGGGCCGTAGTCCTCAAGGTCGAAGAGGACAATGTCGATGCCCAATTTCTCAGGCAGTGGCTGGTTCTTGAATTGTCGGGCGCATTCCAACAGTACACCCACGCCACTCGCGCCGTCGTTGGCGCCATCGATGGGCTGGTGACTGAAGGCTTCGTCAGGGTCGTGGTCGGCGTAGGGGCGCGAGTCCCAATGGGCACAGAGCACGATGCGTTTTTTCGCCTCGGGGTTGAACACCGCGACGATGTTCTTTCCGTCGATGCCCTTGCCGTTGTAGAGCCTTGTGCGGAATTCCTGCACGATGACCGTATCGGCCCAATTGGTCAGTTTGTTGGTCAGCCATTCGGCACATTGTGTATGGGCTTGCATTTCAGGCACACGCGGCCCAAAAGCGGTTTGCGCCGCCACATAATGATAAGCCGAATCGGCGTTGATATTCGGCACCACGACGGTTTTCTTGGGTTTTTCCGACGGGTTGTCGTTTCCTTTGGGTTGTTTGTCGCCGCAAGAAACCAACACGAGGGCTGCGGCTATGATGAGGAATAGTTTTTTCATTGGGTATTAAATAAAAGTAGAGACGTTGCGCACAACGTCTCTACAAAGGTAAATCATCAATCCTCCGGCGTCAAAGCCGCAATCATTTCAGCAATCTTGGCCTTTACCTCATCGACGAAATTGTCAGGATTGAGGTCGGCCTTGAAGCTCTTGTCGCGGGCAGCGAACTCGATGGCGTTGCGCTCCAACGTCTTCGGGCTGACCACGATGCGCAGCGGCACACCGAGAAGGTCGGCATCACTGAACATCACACCTGCGCTGATGTTGCGGTCATCGTAGAGGACTTCCACGCCAGCTTTCTTCAGGTCTTCATAGACCTTGTCGGCCACGCGGCGCACGTTCTCGTCAGCAATGCGCAGAGCGCACACCTGCACCTGCCATGGGGCAATGGTGATTGGCCAGATGGGACCATAATCGTCGTGGCTCACCTCACAGACCGAGGCAATCAAACGACCCACGCCGATGCCGTAGCAGCCCATGATAGGATATTTCAGTGTGTTGTCACTGTCAAGGTACTGCATGTTCATCGACTCAGTGTATTTTGTGCCGAGCTGGAAAATATTGCCCACCTCGATGCCACGGCTGATGGTGATGCTGTGCTTGCCGCACACGGGGCAGATGCCTCCGGCGGTGGCCTTGGCCACGCTGTCGTACTTCACCTCGTCGAGGTCGCGGGCCATGTTCATGCCCTTGTAGTGGTAGTTCACCTTGTTTGCACCCGCCACGAAGCTGTTCAAGGTCTTCAGTGACTCGTCGTAAACCACGGTGATGCCTTCCGGCAAGCCCTTTGGTCCGATGAAGCCGGCGCAAACGCCCATCTCGGGCGTGACCGTGGCGGCATGAACCTCGGCACCTAGCAGGTTGCGAAGTTTGGTCTCATTCACTTCGAGGTCGCCGCGCAAGAAGACAATGACCAAGCTGTCATCCATATTGCGCTGATAAAGCACAGCTTTGCAAGACTGCAACGGCGAAGCGTGCAGGAAATTGCACACATCCTCAATGGTCTTTTGGTCGGGAGTGTAGACCTCCTCCAAAGGCTCGATGGGGTATTCCTCGTTGTGGACGATGCAGTCGGCGGCCTCGCTGTTGGAGCGGTAGCCACATTCGGGGCAGATGACGATGGTGTCCTCGCCAATGTCGGTGAGCAGCATAAACTCGTGCGAAACGCGACCACCCATCATGCCCGAGTCGGACTTGACGGCCACGACCTGCGGCACGCCGCAACGGGCGAAGATGCGGTCGTAGGCATGGTAAGCCTCGGCGTAGTATTGTTCCAAATCCTCTTGCGAGGTGTGGAAACTGTAGGCATCCTTCATCGTGAACTCACGGGTTCGGATAAGGCCGCCGCGCGAGCGGGGTTCGTCGCGGAACTTGGTCTGGATTTGGTAAATCATGAAAGGATACTGTGTGTAGCTCTTCGCGGCGTCGCGGGCAAGTTGCACGGCAGCTTCCTCGTGGGTCATGCCCAACACCATGTCAATGCCGTTGCGGTCTTTAAAGCGGAGTAGCTCCGAGCCGATGCTCGTAAAACGTCCCGACTCCTGCCACAACGAGCCTGGCATAACGACGGGAAACATGACTTCCTGTCCATCGATGCGGTCCATCTCCTCGCGGATGATATTCTCAATTTTCTTCGCGATGCGTTTGGCGGGCATGAAGAAGGAGAACAAGCCTGTTCCCACCGACTTGATATAGCCACCGCGCACCATAAGTGCCTGACTGTCAAATACACAATCTGCGGGTGCCTTCTTGAAACGCTCGCCTAATAATGTTGCAACTTTCATATTTCGTTTTGTTTTTGTTTGTTCTATGATTTGAGCAGCAAAAGTACAAAATTTTCGGTTTATTCGAGACCGTTTTTAAACTGTTCCGCCTTTGCCTCGTCGCCTTGTAGCAGGTAAAGCTCATGCAAGTTGCGCATGACTTCCTCGCGGACGTGCATTTCAGCCTCAGTGAAAGGCCCTTCGCCCAATTTTTCGAGCACGCGCTCGTATTCCTCAATCAATTCAGAACCTTCCTCGCCGTCCGATTCCATCGTCTTGGCGTTGTTAAAGGCAATCATCCAGTCTTTTAGTGCCATAATTTTTTGCTTTATGTGTTTAAAACCATGGCAAAAGTATGAAAAACCGTTGTAAAATGAGGAAAAAACAGCATTTATTCTTCTTTTGGATAGGAATGATGGAATTATTACTATCTTTGCGCAAAATCTCGGGCTATGGGACTAACACCATCCCTTGAATCGTCATTGCGGGCTTGACCCGCAATCTCCAGAGCGTTTAGGCATCGTCTTCGCGCACGGGAGATGGCGGATGCTTCTCCGCCATGACGGTAAAAGCGCAAGGGTTGTGTGTCCCTGTCACGAGTCAAACAAATCTTTGAATTTTGAATTTTAAATCTTTAAATACACAATCGTAATGGACTCAAAAATTGCCATGAACCCTAATCGTCTGGTGCAGTACCTCCAGAAACCTGCAGCAGAGTTCACTCGCGCCGACATCATTCGTTATTGCGAGGAAAACCAAATCGAATTCGTCAACTTCCACTATTGTGGCTGGGACGGCAAGCTGAAGACCCTCAACTTCGTGATTCACAGCTTGGAACACCTCGAGAACATCCTTACCGCTGGTGAGCGCGTCGATGGCTCCAGCCTGTTCCCCTTCATCGAAGCGGGAAAGAGCGACCTCTATGTGGTGCCGAAGTACAAGACGGCCTTCCGCAACCCCTTTACCGAGGTTCCCACGTTAGATATCCTCTGTTCGTTCTACAACCGCGACGGCGAGCCGTTTGAAAGCTCACCTGAGCACATATTGCACAAGGCGCATGAAGTGTTCAAGAAGACCACGGGCCTCTGCATGGAGACCATGGGCGAGCTGGAATATTACATCATCGCCGACGACGAAGAGATTTACGAGGTGCCCGATCAAAAAGGCTACCACGAGAGTGCCCCGTTCAACAAGTTCACCGAGTACCGCGTAGAAGCCATGCGCCTCATCGCCCAAGCTGGCGGCCTGATTAAGTACGGTCACTCCGAAGTAGGTAATTTTACCTACGACGGCAAGATTTATGAACAGAACGAAATCGAGTTCCTGCCCACCAACATCGAGGACGCCGCCGACCAACTCGTGGTCGCCAAGTGGATTATGCGTCAGCTGGCCTACGAATATGGCGTCACGCTGACCTTCGCCCCGAAAATTACCGTGGGTAAGGCCGGCTCGGGAATGCACGTGCACTGCAAGTTCACCAAGGACGGCAAGAGCGTGATGGTGAAGAATGGAGAGCTGACCGACTACGCCAAGAAAGCCATCGCTGGCTACATGGTGGCTGGCACTTCGCTGCCTGCTTTCGGCAATCCTAACCCGCTGTCGTTCTTGCGTTTGGTGCCGCATCAGGAAGCCCCGACTTCGTTGTGCTGGTCCTATTCGAACCGCAGCGCCTTGGTGCGCGTGCCGCTCGGCTGGATCAGCAACGGCAAGGACATGTCAGCCAACGCCAACCCGTTAGAGAAGAAGTCGAACAAAGACTTTAGCGAAAAGCAGACCTTTGAATGGCGTGCCTCCGACGGTTGTGCCGACATGTACCTGCTGATGGCCGCCCTTTGCGCTGCTGCACGTCACGGCTTCGAGATTCCGGATGCGCTTGAGATTGCCGAAAAGACCTATGTCGGCCTTGGTGTCAACATTCATGACGAGAAAAACAAGGAGCTGCAAGAGAGCCTTGAGCAACTGCCCGACAGCTGCGTGGCTGCCGCCAAGGAACTAGCCAAGGACCGCGAAATTTACACTGCCAAGGGCGTGTTCTCCGACAGCATTGTCGACTACATGATTAAATTCCTCACCGACTTCAATGATGCCCACCTCCGCAAGGAACTCGGCAACGACACGAAGAAGATCCTGAAATTGGTGAAGGATAATATCCACGTTGGTTAAACCTGTAGGCTGTCATACTATGGCAGCCGCCGTGGATTGGATTCCGTTGCGGCTGCCACGATGTGACGGCCTTACAAATGAATAATGCCATGACAAAGGACAGACCCATAAATTGGAAAATCCTCCTTTGTTGTGGCATTTTCATTTGGTTTGTCATCAACCTGCTGCAGGGCATTTTCATGGAAATTCATGAGGACGAGGCCTATTATGCTCTTTATGGCGAACACCTAGCATGGGGCTATTTCGATCATCCGCCTTTGGTGGGGTTGATGACTTTTCTTGGCAGCATTTTCTTCTCAGGCAGCTTGGGCGTGAGGTTTTTCACAGTAATTGCTTCTTGCTTGTCGTTGTGGGTGATGTGGTTAATAGTTAATGGTCGGCCCTTCGACAGGCTCAGGGACCTTAATGGTATAAAAGCCAAGGTCGTTGAACCCGTCGAAATCGAGATTCGACGTAGTCAAACACCGACTTATAAAAACATCTTTCTTTTCTTCACAATCGCCTGCTCCATCATCATGTTCAACATCTATGGTTTCGTTACTACGCCCGATGCGAGCCTTATTTTGTTCTCTGCCTTTTTCTTGTTGGTTTATCAGCGGTATTTGGAGCAAAACACCTGGCCCAAAGCCTTGTTGATGGGGGTCACCATGGCCTTGATGATTTACAGCAAATATCACGCTTTCCTGTTGTTGGGCCTGATTGTGCTTTCAAATCTCAAACTGTTGAAAGACAGTAAGTTCTATGTGGCTTGTCTTGTGGCTTTGGCCTTGCTGACACCGCACATCGTTTGGCAGTTTCAGGCGGATTTTCCAAGTTTTCGTTATCATTTGACACAGCGTAGCGAGCCGTTCCGCTGGAGCTATTTCCTTGAGTATCTACCCAATCAGTTGTTGATTTTCAATCCGTTTACATTTGGGGCGGTGGTGTATGTGCTGTGCATAGATTCCCGCCACCACACAGGTCAGCGCAGGAATGACATGCACAGCAAGCTGGTCTTTGAACGGGGGCTGAAGTTTATCCTTATTGGATTCTTTTTCTTCTTCTGGTTGATGGCTTTCCGTGGGCATGTGGAGCCGCATTGGACAGTCGTTTGCTGCATTCCAGCCGTGGTTTTGCTCTATCAAAAAGCATTGATTGACAAGAAATTAAATCGTTACATCCAGCATTTCGTTTTGCCCTCATTGTTGTTGGTTGTTGCTGTTCGCGTGGCCTTGTTGACCCCTTTGGCCAATCGTTTCGGCTTTAACGGGAAAAAGGATTATTACCAAGCCATCGAAAAGGTGGCTGATGGCCATCCCGTCGTGTTTCGGGGGTCGTTCCAGCAACCCGCTCTTTATCATTACTTTACGGGAAAGGGAAGCTCCGCGCTATGCGGCTATTACGACCGCAAGACACAATATGACCTCTGGCAGTTCGACACCGCTTGGGTGGGCAAGCCAGTGTTTATCTGCGGTCCAGTTTTGGACTTGTCTAAAGTTTACGATGAAGGTGATACGCGTTTTGAGGGTTTCCTGATGAATCGTTTCCAGTCACCTAACCGGTTGGTCACGAAGTTCAAAGTCACCAATTTTGAAGATGACAAACCCATGATTTTACATCACGGCGACACGATACAAATGGACTTCGCAATTTATAATCCATACGGACAACCGTTTGATTTTCAGAATAATGAAATGTCAGTTGGCATTGTCGCACAATATCTTTCCACCGATGATTTCAGCTATTGTTTCTATGATGAAAGCATTGTGATTCCGCCACATTCCGTTTATAAAGGGCAGCTTTACTCTATAGTGAGCGGCAAACTTAAACTGGGAAAAAACCATTTGACGCTAGGCATAGGCGACCGCGTTTCTTCGTTTATTACTGAGGAAAATTATTTGGAGGTGACCATTGTAGGTGAATAAGACATCCTTTGTTGCATGGCTTGCAGCCTGATGAATTCGAGACTGTTGCGGATGCGGATGTTTTCAAGTATCTCAATTTCTTGAAGCTCAATGATTTCCAAAGCCTGTTTGACGGATTGTCCTCTGTTGACGTCAAGTTGGAAGGCGTGTCCAACGCCCTCAATTTCGCATATGCTTTTGGCAATGGCTTCAATGCGTTGGGGTACGATGCAGTTACGGATGACCAAAAGATAATCGAGGCGCGGACTGAAGCTGAGCAAGGTTTTGTCTTGGCATTTGACGGAGACCAAATTGTAAACCAAACAATTCTCGCCCGCCGTGTAATAATAGAAAGAATAAGTAGCACCTTCGGCGAAGATGTCGTCCTGTCGGCTGAAGTCGATGGAGAGTTTTCTGCCGATGTGCCACGCTAGCTTATAATCGGTTAATCCTGAGTTGATTCCGATGGCGTAAGTGTCGTCAAACGAGGCGGCTCTGACTTTGTTTTTCTCTCTATGATTCATGTTGCAAAGATACATCATTGGACAACATTGCCAAAGTTTTTTCTGCGGCAAATTGTTCTGCTCTTTTGATGGAATAGTCGGTGGCATCGGCGAAAGGTTGGCCGTCTATGAAAATCTGGACATGGAACAGCTTTTTGTTCTTCTGCTGGTCCTCATCTATCAGCCTGAATTCCACGTGTTTCTTCTTTTTGCCTTTCTGCGCCCATTCCAATATTCTGCTCTTGAAGTTGATTTCGGTTTGTTGGAGTTCTTCAAGGTCGATGTAGAGTCTGATAATGCGGTCGACGATGATGTGTTTGGTGAAGTTGAATCCTTGGTCTAAATAGATGGCTCCCATCAAAGCTTCAAAGACATTGCCGCCCAATGAACGGAATGAGTCAGTTGCACCTTTTTCGGCGATATATTTTGTATAATCTTCGAAACCAAGCTTTTGTGATAGTTTATTCAATGAAACCCTACTGACGATGCGCGAGCGCATTTCGGTAAGGAAGCCTTCAGCTTGGGTGGGGTAGGTGTGGAAAAGATAGTCGGCGACAGCCAAGCTGAGCACGGCATCGCCCAAATATTCCATACGTTCGTTGCTGACATGATAATCACCAATGGTAATCTCCGACTTCGACTTATGGGTGAAGGCTACCTGATACAAAGCAATGTTCTTCGGACGGAATCCGAAAATGTTGCGGATGTATTCGGAAAGTTGTTTTTCTTCAGGGGAAAGGTGCGAAAAAAGGTGGGGGAGCGCCATATTATTGCAGGAACTTTTTGAAAATCACCGAGGCATTCTGTCCGCCGAAGCCGAACGAATTGGAAAGGGCGTAGGTGATGTCACGCTTGCGGGCCTTGTTGAAGGTGAAATCGAGGCGGCTGTCGATTTGCGGGTCGTCTTCGAAATGGTTGATGGTGGGTGGGATGATGCCCTCCTTGAGGGCAAGGATACAGGCGATGGCTTCAACGGCACCAGCACCGCCCAAAAGGTGTCCTGTCATGGATTTGGTGGAGTTGATGCTGATGTTGTATGCGTGTTCGCCAAACACCTCCTTGATGGCGAGCGGCTCAGCCAAATCGCCGGCAGGGGTGGAGGTGCCATGCGTGTTGATGTGGTCAATGACCTCAGGCGCGATTTCTGCATCGGCTAAGGCGCGTTTCATACTTAAAACGCCACCTTTTCCTTCGGGGTGTGGAGCTGTGATGTGGTAGGCGTCGGCAGAGGCACCGCCACCAACGATTTCAGCGTAAATCTTCGCCTCACGAGCTTTGGCGTGCTCGTATTCCTCAAGGACGATGCTGCCCGCGCCTTCGCCCATGACAAAGCCGTCGCGGTGGAGATCGAAGGGACGCGAAGCCGTCAGCGGGTCGTCGTTGCGCGTCGAGAGGGCATGCATGGCGTTGAAGCCACCGATGCCGCACACGCCGATGGCTGCACCCGCTCCGCCGGCAACAACCACCTTGTTTTTGCCATAACGGATGTAGTTAAAGGCATCGATGATGGCGTGGGCTGACGATGCGCAAGCCGAAACGGTGGCGTAGTTGGGGCCACGGAAGCCATACTTGATGGAAATCACGCCGCCAGGCATGTTGGCGATCATCTTGGTGATGAGGAAGGGACTGAAACGCGGCACAAGGTCGGTTTTCGAATATTCCATCATTTCGTTGTAGAAATGGTTGACACCGCCGATGCCCGAAGTCAACATGACGCCGACATCGTCAAAGTCCGTATTCTCAGGCGTGATGCCTGAGTCGGCAATGGCTTCGTCGGCAGCGATGATGTCAAACTGGGCGAACAAGTCGTACTTGCGTTCAGTCTTCTTGTCAAAAAAATCCTCAGGTTTGTACCCTTTCACCTCGCAGGCGAAATGGGTCTTGAACAAAGAAGAATCGAAACGGGTAATTTCACCAGCACCGTTTTTGCCGTTCACCAAACCTTCCCAGAAATCCTTGACGGTGTTTCCGACGGGGGTGATGGCACCAAGCCCTGTGACAACTACTCGTTTCGATTCCATTAAAACTTTATTTTTTTCTTATTCTGAAAATCAAGCGTTTTCAGCACGCATCTTTTCGATGAGGCGCACTACGTCGCCCACACTCTGGATGCTTTCTTGTTGGTCGTCCGGAATGGAGAGATTGAAGTTCTTTTCAAATTCCATCATCAGCTCAACGGTGTCCAATGAGTCGGCACCGAGGTCGTTGGTGAAGCTGGCTTCCATAGTGACTTCTGAAGGATCAACGCCTAATTTCTCGGCAATGATCGGAACGATTTCATTCAAAATTTCTTGCATAGTTTTCCAATTTTAAAGTGAATAAAAAATACTCGTTTTCGACGGCAAAGGTACAACTTTTTTTTATAACGGTACATTTTTTCGGATTTTTGATGGGTTTAGGGCAAAGGACAAGCAGATTCTGGGTTCTTTTTGGGCGTGTCCGTCGCATGAGGCCGTCGGTGGAAAATAAATAATGTGTATATTTGCAGCATAGAACTCAAAAAAGTATTGAAATGAAAAGATGTTTATTTCTCACCGTTGTTTTGTTGGTTGCAAACGTCCTTACAGCCCAGGTAATCGACCACAAAGGCAACCGCAACCAAACCTATCCCATGGTCACGGAAACCAATCCGGCCATCGTCGAGATGGTCAATCAGGTGGATACAGTGAACCTGTACAACACCATCGCTTGGATGCAGCAATATATCCGCGACGCAACAAAACCAGAGGCGCTGATTGTCCAAAATTACTTACTTGATCGGTTTGAGGAAATCGGATTGGAGACCTACATTCACAACCACACCGCAACCATCGGTGGTACCGATACCCTTGACGCAGGCAATGTCATCGCGATCCAACCGGGAACTGAATTCCCTGACGAGTATATCATCATCGCCTCGCATTATGACCATCCCGACGGTCCAGGAGCCGACGACAACGCTTCAGGAACCTCGGGCGTGCTCGAATGTGCCCGTATTTTAAGCCAGTACTCGTTTAAGAGAACCATCCTTTACATCCCCTTCAATGGAGAGGAACGCTGGATGGTGGGCAGCTATCCTTTCGTGCAAAAATGCGCTCGTGAGGACTTGAATATTTTGGGTGTCTTCGATATGGACATGATTGGCTTCTGGCCAGGAGAGGAATACGGACCTGTAACCATGTATTCTGGCTACTCTTACATTTCGGAACACCTGTTCGACTATTATCAGCATGTGGCCAACCTTTACATCCCTGAAATGCCGACAGGTCTTTATTCGTTTGTCGATTCTTACGGCGGCGACCACATGAGTTTCAACATCTATGAATATCCAGCACTGTATATTGGCGATATAGAATATGACGAGCAAAATACCCATTATCATCAACCATCTGACACCATTGGCGCTGGCGTGAACTGTTTTGCTTTGGCTGGTGGTTTCGTAAAAGCGGTGGTGGCGGCAACGGCTGAGCTCGCCAATGGCTGGCTAGCCCCGCAAGATTTCAGCGCAATTGTCAAAGATGGAGACGTGCTTCTTAGTTGGAACGATGCTCCTGATACGGAATCCTATAAATTATTTAAAGACAATGAATTACTTGTTGAAATAACAGATAATTCATTTGTTGATGAGGATTTCATTGATGGTGAATGGCATCGCTATTATGTAAAAGGTGTCAATGTAAATGGTGATGAAAGCCCTGCTTCAAACATGGATTCCATTTTTACTAGGGAGCCACTCCAAATACCTGTTTATTATGATTTTGAAGACGGTACCGCAGAGGGTCTGATTCTCAACAATGAAAATTGGAGTTTTGCCAATTGGTTACAACATAACGGTCTGAAAGCCAAAACCAATACAGAAGACAATCTTCTTCAAATCGCTGAATTCCAATGGTTTCCCATTCCAGAAACCATTGATGATGTTGCCTTAAGTTTGAAAATCGCACAATCCATTGGCGCGATATGGCTGAATATCAATGTGTTTGTTGAAGTTACCACCGACAGGAAAACGTGGCATAAATTAGCAAACATCAAGCCTTCACAATTTGAGCATTGGACGGAATACACTATTTCGTTGAATGATTTTATCGGTTGTGCATACGTACAACCTAGGATTAGATTCGAAGGAAGCGGAGAAGGAGTGACCAATTACTCATATAGCAATATCATTCATATTGACGACTTGTGCATCACTTTTGATCCTGCAGGTACTACCGAACATACCATTCATGAAAGATTCAACATATCTGTTTCGCCGAATCCCTCTGAAGGCATTGTAACCATTTCAACGGGATTGGAACACGCCTATCCCGTATCCGTTTATAATCTCATGGGTATCAAGTTGTTCTCAAAGGATACTTTCTCCGATGGAATGCTTGATTTGAGTTTCCTACCCAAAGGGATGTATTTCATTTCTGTAGATAACGGTACCGACAAATTAACAAAACGTATTGTGATAAAATAAAGCTCATCAGAACGAATTGTCATGGAAACCTCAGAGAAAAAACTCTTCCTTTTGGATGCCTATGCGCTGATTTACAGGGCTTTTTTCGCAATGAACAAAAACCCTCGGATGACCTCTAAGGGTCTCAATACCTCGGCTGTGATGGGCTTTTTGAACTCGCTCTACGAGATTCTGAAGAATGAGAAACCCACCCATATCGGCGTAGCTTTCGACGTGGCTGGCACCGCCCAGCGGCAGGCCGAATACAGCGAATACAAGGCCAACCGCGAAAAGATGCCCGACGACCTTCGTGATGCCATACCTTATATTATAAGGCTCATCGAGGCGTTTAACATCCCGATTTACGGTGTGGAAGGCTATGAGGCCGACGATGTCATCGGAACGCTGTCAAAAAAGGCTGAAAAAGAAGGTTTTATAACCTATATGATGACTCCAGACAAGGATTTTGGTCAATTGGTCACTGACAAAGTGTTGCTCTACAAGCCCGCCAAGTTCGGTGAGCCGGCGCAGGTTTGGGGACCAAAGGAAGTTTGCGCGCGCTACGGCATCAAGGAACCCAAGCAACTGATTGACATTTTGGGGCTTTGGGGTGATACCGCTGACAACATTCCAGGCATTCCAGGCATCGGGGAAAAGACCGCCGCCCAGTTGGTGGGAAAATACGGTAGCGTAGAAAACCTCATCGCCCATGTCGACGAGTTGAAAGGCAAGCAGAAGGAAAACGTGATAGAGTTTGCTGAGCAAGGCCTGATGTCGAAGATGCTGGCTACCATCAACTTGGAGGTGCCAGTTGAGTTTGACGAGGAGGAATTGAAAATCAAAGAACCCGACTTGCCCGCGCTGATGGCCTTGTTTGAGGAGTTAGAGTTCAAGACTTTCGCCAAACGCTTCTTGGACGACTACAAAAAGACACACACCACCACTCCGACCATAGAAACGCCTATACAAAAGCCTTCAACGCCAGATTTGTTTTCCGTCGAAACTCCAAGCATCACAGGGCAATTCGACCTTTTTGGCCAAAATGAAAGCGGTCTACTGGAGTTTTCTGACAAGGATTCGGCCAAGACGGTATCGCACGACTACAAACTTGTGGAAACTGAAGCCGACATCAAAGCGTTGGTGGAATTGTTATCCACACAAAAGCAGTTCGTTTTCGACACGGAAACTACCAATATCGATGTATATTCTGCTGATTTGGTAGGCGTTTCGTTCGCTATTAAGACGCATGAAGCTTGGTATCTGCCCATGCCTGCCGACCGCGAAGAATGCCAGAAAAAACTGGAGCTGCTTCGGCCTTTGTTCGAGGACGAAAACATCATGAAAATCGGGCAAAACCTAAAATATGACATTTCCATGCTGGCGCTATATGGCGTCACGGTGAAAGGCAAAATGTTCGATACCATGCTTGCCCATTACCTCATTGAGCCGGAACAACGCCACAATATGGATTATTTGGCCGAGGTCTATCTCAACTATCTCACCATCCCCATCGAAGACCTGATTGGCAAAGGACGGCAGCAAAAGACCATGCGCGAGGTGCCTGTGGAGTTGGTCAAGGAATATGCCGCCGAGGACGCTGACATTACGCTGCAACTTTACGAGAAATTGCAGCCTCTGCTCAAGGAAAACGGCGTGGAGAAGCTGTTTTATGAAATTGAGATGCCTCTTGTGCCCGTACTGAGTCGCATGGAGGCCAACGGCGTGAAGATTGACACACAGAACTTGCAGCAAATCAGTGAGGAGTTTGGTACCGAAATCCACAAGATTGAGGAAGAGATTTACAATTTGGCAGGCACACCTTTCAATATAGCTTCGCCGAAGCAGTTGGGCGAAATTCTTTTTGAACGGCTGAAAATCGACGAGAAGGCCAAGAAAACCAAGACGGGACAATATGCCACGGGTGAAGAGGTGTTGCAAAAGCTCTTGCACAAGCATCCCATCATCCAGAAGATTTTGGATTACCGTTCGTTCACCAAGCTGAAATCCACCTACTTGGATGCGTTGCCAGCTTTGGTCAATCCGAAGGATGGACTGATTCACACTTCTTACAATCAGGCGGTGACGGCCACGGGACGACTGAGTTCTAACAACCCGAACCTGCAAAACATTCCCGTGCGCACTGAAAAAGGCCGCGAGATCCGTCGCGCCTTCGTGCCGCGCAGCGAAGCATACACGCTCCTTGCCGCCGACTACTCCCAAATCGAGTTGCGCATCATCGCCCATTTGAGCCAAGACCCCGCCATGGTCAGCGACTTCAACCTCGGCCACGACATCCATGCGGCCACGGCTGCCAAGGTGTTCCATGTACCGATGAATGAAGTCACCAAAGAGCAACGTAGCCGTGCCAAGGCGGTCAACTTTGGCATTATTTATGGCATGTCGGCCTTCGGTCTGGCCGAGCGCATGGAGCTTTCGCGTAGCGAGGCCGCCGACATCATCAGGAAGTATTTTGAGGAGTATGCGGGTATCAAGGAATACATGAACCGTAGCATTGCCTTGGCCAAGGAACGTGGCTATGCCGAAACCATTTTGGGCCGACGTCGCTACCTCCGCGACATCAACGGCTCAAACAGTGTGGTGCGCGGTTTCGCCGAGCGTAACGCCATTAATGCGCCCATCCAAGGTAGTTCCGCCGACATGATCAAAATCGCCATGATTGGTATCCATCAAGAATTGGATCGCCTGAAAATGCGGTCAAAAATGATTTTGCAGGTGCACGACGAACTTGTGTTTGATGCCCAGCTAGACGAACTTGAGGCCTTAAAGGCCATTGTAAACGACAAAATGGTAAATGCTATACCTCTTTCTGTGCCTGTCATCGTAGAGATGAATACAGGCGCAAATTGGCTGGAGGCGCATTAGATTGTGACGATAATGATCTACCTGTCATGTAACCAACAAAAAAGGACACCCACAAGGATGTCCTTTTTGCACATGAAGGTTTAAATCATCAATATTCCCACAGGCTCTGCTCGAAATCGAACATCTCATTCTTGATGCGCTCCGATTCGTAGAGGGCGTCAATGTTGAAAGCGTATGAGTTGATGTAACGGTCATAGACGTTCTCTTCCTTGACGATGTAACTGTCGAAGATACGTTTTTGCAGCACTTCGTCATAGGTGAGGCGTTGGGCGGCATTGTTGCGGTTGAAGGCATACGATCTGGCCAAAACGTCTCTTGAGTCCTCGTAAGGCACCCAGCACACCTGCGATAGACCACCGTCGTCGTCAACGACAATGGGACCCAAGGCGATGATGCGTACAAGGAATTGCGACAATTTCTTGTCGAAATACCAATCTTCTTTGATTCTCAGACGCATTACGTTAAGCATACGATCCTTAAAGGGAATTTCATTGGGCACCTCCTCGCCATCTTTCCAGATGACAGGCGGGTCGCCAATCTTCGTGTTTTCCTTTTCAAAGTCGGCCAAGGTCAAGGGCGTCACCATGTCGTCGATGTTGTTTTCCACACGGTAAGGTGTGATGTCGCCGCTCATGATGCCGTCGTAGATCACCGTGATGAAGTTTCTCCAGTCCTCGGTCGGATTGATGGGATAGTAGAACACTTGATTGATTTTCTGGCGGAAGTCAATCTCGCGGATAATCGTCTTTTTCCACATCACGCAGGATTCGTCGATGATGGGCAGCGGCGAGGGTTTCTTCTCGTTGATGATTTCTTGTCGACCCGACAGGATGCTATTTTTCGGCGGCTTAATGTCGGTGGTCTGAGCCTTAAGGCTGATACCACAGAGCACCGCTGCGAGGGTCAACAGGGAAACAAGTGTCTTTTTCATCTTACTAGGGTTTTAAAATTCAGTCATTATTTGATTTCAACACCGATAGGTGTTTCGAGGGTCTTGGTCTTACCGTCGTTACCTCTCACCTGGATGGCAGTGAACACAAACATGTCACCCACATTGGATTGACTGATGGCGTTCCTAATCTCATCGGTGAAGGCACCACTGTTGGCCTTGGCTTCCTTGGTAGTACCCGACTTGGTCTTGTAGCGGAAGGTGTAACCGACCACGTCATAATGTACACCGTCGAAGTCAAAGTCCTTCATCTCAGCTTCCACTCTACCAGCAGAGTTCAAAGCACCCTTCGACACCTGACCGTTCACCACGTTGCGGATGAGAGCGGTGGGCTTCGGAAGGTCTTTCACGCGGAATTTCATGCTGCCAAGGCTGGAACCACCAGAAGTGACACTAATAGTTACTTCGTCGGCAGACCCGGGGAGCAGATTGTAGGTACCATTGCCCGTGCGGGTCAAGGTGCCGCTGCTGGCCGAAGCGTTGATTTCGCCGCCTACGCCGCCGCCAACCGCAATCGGGTTGTTGATGCCGCGATAGACCACATTCATCTTGGTGGCCGAGACACTCACCGCAGGTGGAGCCACAGTGAAAGCACCTTCAAATGGATACTCTTCCATTTGGTTAGTGGTAGGATCCAACATGTCGATGACACCAGTGTATTTGTGCGAACCAACGCCGACGTTCCATTCCAACGGAATCACGCCTTGGGCGTTGCTTGTATACTCTTTTTCGGCACCGCCATCGAGTTTGACGCGTGCGGTCAACTGGGAATTCTTCCATGCGGTCACCATGGCTTGAGCCTTGTAAGTCTGGCCGGAAAGGAGGTAGCCACTTTCGGCAAACACTCTGGCACCCACTTCATCGAAGGTGAAGTCTTGGGCGTGAATGTTAGTCATCAATTGGGTGACTGCATTCAGCTCTGCAGTTTGAGCCTCAGAAATAATCTTGTTCAGCAAGGTCACATCAGCAACCAACACAGTGTGGTGGAAGTTGCGATATTCCCAACTATCCTGAACGGGGTCGGTTATACCAGGATAATAGCTGACTTTGGCACCATAATACTCGCCTGGGAGAGGGAGTTTCTTCAGCTGGCCTTCGGAATAACCAGTCTGTTGCATGACATAGTCCTTAGTACCATAGATACTGTCGGTAATCAGACCGATTTCGTGGATGTGCTCAGGTCCCATGGCCTTGACCACCTCGCCACGGAAACGTCTGATCTTCTCAGAGAGTTCATAGGCTTTGCCGCCGCTATTGGGACCTTCTGGGTCGCCCATCATATAAGCGGTAGGACGGTTGTAGTTGTCTCTCGATTTGACTTTCGAAGTGTTAATGTCGTAGATTTTACGACCGTTTCTCAAGGTATCTGTGTTTTTCAGCAGACCTCTTTCAAGGGCTATTTCCACGGCTTGAGCAGGGGTCTTGGCTTTGTCGCATTCAATCTTCTTCACCAGATCCCACTTAAGGGCCTCAACGTAGTTGATGAGGTCGTTGGCTTCCTCTCTCAGAGCCTGAGCCTGTTCCCAATATGGACCGACCTTTTCCTGATCCAAACCATATTGTTCTTCAAAGGCAAGATACTTTTGGTTGATTTGCTGTGCAAGGGTGATGTTGGTGGTTTGAACACCGTTATTCACTGTGTCGAAGGCATCCAGGATGTCCTTCGAGACATTCATGGCTAACAAGGCAGTATAGACCAGGTACATCATACCGATCATTTTCTGCCTCGGGGTTTCTTTTGCGCCTGACATAGTTCTTACTCCTTTTTTACGTTATACAATCGGTTCGAGTAGAATTATGCCTTGATGTTCATTGCAGACAACATTCCACCATAGACGTTGTTCAGGGCGGTCAAGCGCTGCGACAACTGCGTCAACTGCTGGTTGAGTTGGCCGGCATTCTGTGATGAAGCGTTGAGATTATCCATATACTTGTTCATGGTTTCGGTCAACTTCTTGCTGGCGGCAGAAGTCTGCTCGGCACCTTGCAGTTGCAGTTCATAGATCGAGTTGAGCGACGTCATACTGCTAGCCACCTTCTTGATGGTGTTGGCATCCAAGGCGCTGAAATCGAGCTTGCCTAACGAATCGGTAAGTTTCTGGTTAGTCTGGACGTAGGCGGTCGAGAAGTCAGAAATAGACTTCGTGGCGCGGTCCATGGCATTGGCATAGTTGGTCGTGGCGGCCATGGCGTTGCTGATGTCGGCCATCTGACCGGCGTTTTGGGCTAATTTGTCGAGGCCTTTGCCGAGTTTCTGGAAAGTATCCTCACTGACGTTCATCTTTTCAAACATCTTGCTCAGCATGGCGTCTTCCGCGTTTGTGGGGACGCTCTTGCTGGTGGCACCTGTGGTGGCAAATTGCGTCTTTGTCTTGCCATCCCAGTCTTCCTCAAGTTCTACGAAAACATTATCCCATGCATAATCGACATGTTGAGGCTCGAAAGCCGACATGAAGAAGATGAGAGCTTCGATACCCAGACCGAGAGCCAGCATAAAGTCAGCACCCGGGATGTGGGTCAGTTTAAAATAAGCGCCGATCATAACCACGGAAGCGCCCCAACCATAGAGGTATCCCATAAAGGTTTTGAACTTTCTCGAAACGAGGAATTGTTGGAATTTGCTAAGTTCTTTTTTTGCCATGACAATTTAAAATTTTGTAAGTGAAACTTTTTGTTATTTTTTGATTTTGTTGATTTCTTGTGAATTATCTGTAAACCCTTGACATCCTCGGGTTATCGCCCTTGTTGCGGCCTAAGTAAGGCTGGATGCAACGGAAGCCGGTGTAGCAATTGGCTGAATCCTGATACTGGAAGTCGCGAGTGGTAACCTGCAAGTAGTAGGAAACATCTTTCCATGAGCCGCCACGAACCACTTTGCGCTTCATGACTGGCGGGTCGTCGGGCTTGGCATTGTAGGTGTAGTTGGGGTTCATGTCCCAAGTAAAGTCGTATGAGTTGGGGTCGTAGGCACTGTTGGTCCATTCTGCCACATTGCCAGCCATATCGTAGAGTCCCCAGCCATTAGGCGGGTAGCAGCCTACCACGAGGGTACGCAGACCACCGTCGGCAATATAGTTTCCACGACGCGGCTTGAAGTTAGCCATGAAGCAGCCTTTAGCATTGCTTGCATTGGGACCGCCCCACGGATAAGGGTTCAACATGTGACCACCACGTGCTGCCCATTCCCATTCAGTTTCATTAGGTAGGCGGAATTCAGAGAGGTCGATGCCTTTACGAGTGCGATTGTATGCATTGAGCAGTTCCGTACGCCACACGCAGAAAGCACGAGCTTGCTGCCAAGTGACACCCACTACCGGATAGTTGTCGTAGGCAGGATGCCAAAAGTACTTTTCCGTCATCGGGTCGTTGAACGAATAGCTGTAGTCATGAATCCAGCAAAGCGTATCGGGATAGACATTAACGACTTCAGCACGGGCATACACAGAACGGTCGCTGTAGCCTTGCTTACGATTCGACCAAGCACCTTTGCGGTCGACATTGATGCCCGCATCGGCTTCGCCGAGTGAGTAGTCGTTTCCAATCAGTTTGTCATCACCAAAGTCTTTCTTGGCGGCTGCTTGCATGTCGAACCAATAATAGCTGTAGTACAATTTTCTGGTGTCAATTTCCTTGCGGCGGAAATAGCGTTCGTGTTCAGGTAGATACATAGGTTCGAGGGCTTCGCGCACGTCTTGCTCCTTGCTGTTCCACTCCAGTTTTTCCTTCCAATTGAGGTGCGGTGGGTCGTACACTTCACCGTTTTTGCCCTCGGTGATGGCATATCTGTCTGGGAAGTTATCGGCAAGGATTCTCCTAGCGATGGAGTCTCTAACCCAATAAACGAATTGACGGTATTCGTTGTTGGTGATTTCCGTTTCGTCCATAAAGAAAGCGGGAACCGAAACCGTCTTCGGCTCGTTGAGATAGGATGAAGTGATGTCCTCGCCACCCACACCCAAAGTGAAACTTCCTTGAGGGACGAACACCATGCCGTAAGGGTCGGGCTGATTGAAAGTCTTGTTGGATTTTCTCACTCCAACCAATTCGCCTTGATTTGAATTGCCGCAGGCTGTGAGCAGCAGTGCTGCGGAAAATACGAACAGTAGTTTTTTCATCTTCTTGATAATGAGATAATTACTATTTTTTTATTTCTTTTTTTCCTATTGTTTAAGTCTCGCTGTTGTGGCGAAAATCATTTCTAAAAACCGCCAAAATTAGAAAATATTATGTTCCAACGGCTCTTTTTTTCAACTTTTGTTTCTATTTTTTGGTTCAAGATTATAATATTGCACTTAAAATGACCCTATGTTTGTTTGGTTTTCATTAGAGGTATCTGACGCTTCTATAGTCGCGAGGAGTCCTGTCAAGGTCAAGCTTGAAGCAGTAGCTCAAGGCGATTTCATGCGAGCCGGGTAGACCCAAGCCCAATGTGTTGATGTCGTATGAATAGCCGACAGTAAAATCTTTGATGGTCAAGCCCACTACGAGGCCGACCGACTCCTGAGGGCGGTAGTTGACGCCAAGCGAGAAAAGGTCGTTGTACGCTACCTTGAAGCTGGCGTTGAGTTGCGTGGAGGCGATGTCTGACATCACGCCCACGGAGGGGATGAAAGTGAATCTGGGCAGGTCCTCGAAACGGAAAGGATAGCCCGCCACAGCATAGAATGTACGGTCGGTGATGAAGCTTGCGCTGCTCTCTGACTGGTCGTTGAGGGCTTGGCTCATGCTTTCGAGCACATTGACCACTGAAATGCCGACGTATAGCGATTCGGGAAGCTGCCAAAACAGGCCTACGTTGAAGTCGAACAGCATGGCACTTTCCTCACCAAGACCTGAAAGGATCGGGTCGTTTTGGTTGTTGGGGTTCAATTGGCCGAAGTCGATGGTGCGGTTGAGCAAAGTTCCCGCCAAGCCAATGCCAAGCGACGAGCCGCCCAAATCAAGATGGTAAGAATAGCCTATGCCTACATTAATATTATTCTCGAAGCCAATTTTGTCTTGCATGACAGAAAAACCGAGGCCCCCATGCAACACGCGGAAAGGCATGTCGCCTGTCAATAGGAAAGTGGTGGGCGCTATTTCGTTGCCATCGTTGTCAACAAACCCAGCCCATTGCATACGGTAGAGACCCAACAAATTGATGCCTTCGCTCATACCAGCATAGCCTGCGTTGATGTAGGAATAGGAATTCGTGTAATTGGTAAAAATAGGTGCTTGTTGGGCTTTTGCTTCCGAAAAAGCCGCCATTACCAGAATGAAAACAAGTGCAATATGTGAGATTTTTGTTTTCAAATTCAATAATGCTTAACTTGATTGAAACCGCAAATTTACAAATTTAGTATTTAAGTCGACAAATTAATTTTCAGGTTGGTTTTATTCTGCTGATTATCAGAAATATTTATTTAGTTCCTTTGACAAGCTGAGGCCTGTCGAAGGAACATTTCTACCTGAAGAGCCTGATGATGTCGTTGCCATTGGCCAGGATGACCAAGCCCAAAACGATGACAAGTCCTACCGTTTCGGCCACTTCCATGAATTTGTCAGAAGGCTTGCGCCGCGTGATGATTTCGAACAAAAGGAAGAGGATATGGCCGCCGTCCAAAGCAGGGATAGGCAGGATGTTCATCACGGCGAGGGCAATGGAGAGGAAAGCCGTCAGGCGCCAGAACATGCTCCAGTTCCAAGTGTCAGGGAAAATTTTCCCGATAGAGATGAAGCCGCCCACGTTCTCGTAGGCCTTCGTCTTTGGGGTAAATATGATCTTGACCTGTTTCCAGTAGTCGCTGAGTTCTTTGAAGGTCTTGGAGAATCCGGCTGGAATGGCTTGGAGGAAGGTGTATTCCTTGGTCTCCATATTAAAATAGGTGTCGTATGAGGCCAAATAAGCGCCAATTACACCTTCCTCGCCCAAATGTATAGGCAAGGCCAAAGTGTCGCCGTCGCGCACCACCTTCAGATTGATGTCTTGGTTCTTGAACTGCTTGATGTTGCTGACAAACTCATTATAATAAGGAGTCTCAATGTCGTTGATGCCTATGATCAAATCGTTAACCAACAGGCCGCCCGCTTCGCCAGGGCTGTTTTCCATCACTTGCGCTACTTTAAAGGGCACGCGGAAGGAGATGAAACTGGGATTTTGAGTGGCGAGTAATTTGGAGAGTGCGTCTTCGGGCAGAACGATGGTGGTGTCCCGTCCGTTGCGTTCCACCTCAATGGTTTGGGCTTTCTCAAGGATGATTTGCATCGGGATTTGGGAGAAGTTCTCAATGTATTTTCCATCAACGGCTAAAATCTTGTCGCCGTCACGGAGGCCGAACTCATAGGCCAAACTGTCAACTGAAATGCCGTATTTGTTGACCTCGGCGGTAGGCAGGTACTGTTCACCTTCCTTGGTCAGCAGACCGATGTAAATGATGAAAGCAAGCAACACATTCATGAACACACCCGCCACCATGATGATGAAGCGTTGCCAGGCCGGTTTTGAGCGGAACTCCCACGGCTGCGGGGGTTGCTGCATCTGCGACTTGTCCATCGATTCGTCAATCATACCGGCAATCTTGTTGTATCCGCCGAGCGGGAACCAACCGATGCCGTATTCCGTCTCATCACTGCGACGCCAGTCGTCTTCGGGCAGGCTATCCAGATCGATAGACTCGTAGGTGGTTTGTTTTTTACCGTTCAAATCGCGGGTTTCGATGGTGGTATATTTCTCGGGGACATTTTTCGAGAAGAACTTGAAGCGCCACTTGCCGTTCACCTTCTTACAGCGGAAGAGAGAGAAGCCCCAGTCGAAGAAAAGATAGAACTTTTCGACGCGAGTCTTGAACATCTTGGCTGCCGTGAAGTGGCCCAATTCATGGATGAAAATGAGGATGGAAAGTGCAAGGAAAAACTGGAGTATTTTGACCAATATGACCATAGTTCGTGTTGTTTACTGTTTGGAAAAAGCGTGCAAAGATAGTCAAATTTAGTTGCCAAGGGCATTATTTTCTATCATCATGTATTCCGAGGGGTTGAGAGAGACACCGTTGTGCCACAACTCGAAGTGGAGGTGCGTCTGCGTTTGGGCCTCACCCGACTTGCCGAGGATGGCGATGGCCTCGCCCGCCTTCACGAAGTCGCCTTCCGATTTCAGGAGGGTGGCGTTGTGCTTATAGGTGGAATAATAGCCGTCTTCGTGCTGGATGCCAATGCAATAGCCGTTCTCGATGCTCCATGTGGAGAACACAACGGTGCCGTCAAGGGTGGCTTTGATGATTTGGCTTTCAGTGGAAATGATGTCGATGCCGAAATGCCCACCGATGGGGTTGTAGCCTTTGATGATGCTGCCATTGACAGGGGCAAAGAAATTCTTGACGGAAACAGGCCGTTTGGAAGTGCCTAAAGTATTGTCACCGAACAGGTTGTATTGGTTTTGGGCTTCAAATTCGGCCCTCAGCATACTGTCTTGCGGCGATTTCTTCAGCACGATGGTGTCGGTCGCTGACCGTGGCAGTGGTTCGTAGATGTTCACTTCGGCCAAGGCACTGTCGGCGGCGAAGTCGTAGCCCTCGACGATGCGCTGCAAGTTTTGGAAATAGATGTCTTTCTTCTTCATTTCAGCGGACAGCGAGTCGGCGCGCAGGTTGAGTTGGTACACCTCGCGGTTGAGGTTGGTGTCGGTGTAGCCTGGAATGTATTCCCGCAAGGGCGTGAAAGCGATGATAAACGTAGTGATGATGATGAGCAGCAGCGCTATGCCGATGATGACGAGAATCAGATTGAGCAGGTTGAGCCTGAAATTGAGCATCGGCCTTCCCGTCTCATCGTGCGACATCAGGAAGTCGTATTTTCGGTTGAGCTTCTTCAAGGAGATTCTCTTCCACAACCCTGACATCGTGAACTTTCTATCTTTTTTTTCTTCCATGTTTGCAGCTTTGTAAAATATAATAACTTGCAAAAACGGGGTTTATTGTAAAAGCCACGAAAAAAGGCCAACCGCTTTCGCAGTCAGCCTTTGCTCGTTTTCATTAATCGGTTTGGATTACATCATCCCGTCCATTCCGCCGCCCATAGGCATCGGAGGGGTCGGAGGTGTAGGCTCCTTGTGGTTGGTGATGACACATTCGGTGGTTAGCATCATGCCAGCGATAGAAGCAGCATTCTCCAAAGCAACTCTCGACACCTTCACGGGGTCGATGACACCGGTCTTGAGCAGGTTCTCATAGACCTCAG
>JAEEGJ010005832.1_pt1 | contig 37918 bp, 30 predicted proteins | sample 8958761 | NCBI WGS metagenome assembly JAEEGJ01 (sample SAMN16246546, study PRJNA631951) | gut metagenome | biome: gut microbiome; feature: rumen; material: RS-attached | host: Bos | place: Iran: Karaj | collected 2018-10
CCACGGTGATGCAGCACCTCAAAGGCAACAAGATTATCGTTTTCAAGAAGAAGAGAAGAAAAGGATATCAGACTTCTAACGGTCACCGTCAGTATCTGAGCAAGATCCAGATTGAAAACATCACTGAGTAAAAACCCGAAAAACATAAAAAGCTATGGCACACAAAAAAGGCGTTGGTAGTTCTGAGAACGGTCGTGAGTCCGCTAGTAAGCGACTCGGAGTGAAACTTTTCGGTGGACAAGCCGCCATCGCTGGCAACATCATCGTTCGTCAGCGTGGCACGAAGCACTATCCCGGCAAGAATGTCGGTATGGGCAAGGATCACACTCTGTATGCATTGTGTGACGGCGTCGTCGAATTCCAGAAGAAGAAAGAAGGCAGATCCTTCGTTTCCGTCCTTCCCGTTGAAGGTCAAGTCACTGAATAATTGTTCATAACATACCGTTTAATCCCGGCTGTCACTCGATGGTCGGGTTTTTTATGTCTGATTCCGCCAAAATGCGTATCTTTGCCGTCCTAACCAACTACGCTTGTCAAGACAAATGAATAAAAGACTTTGTTTCATCGGATGGCTCGCGGCTTTGCTACTGCTTGTCGGCTGCCAGCCCAAGACCGACCTCGACAAAATCGATGCGCTGAAAAAGCAAGTCAACAAGGATGTCAAGGCTTTGAACGACTTGAATGCCAACACCTTCGTGCAGCTTGAAAAGGACTTCATTTCCTGCGACTCATCGCTTCAATTCCTCCCTGAAGAGGAATTGGATGCCGTTTTTGAGAAGCTAAAACTCGTGAATGCCTACATTCAACAATTTAAAAAGGAACGTCCCGTCATGCAAGCCGAGATGGACTCCACCTTGGTGCGCCTTGACCTGCTCAGAGCCGATGCTGAAACTCATTACCTTGCCGACTCTTTGGTTGCTGACTATATCGAGGATGAGACTCGACAGGTAGAAAAGCTGAGCAACCAAGTAGAATATTTCAAAGACCGCTTGGGCAACTGCCGCAAGGACTTGGACGAACTCAAGAAAAAGAAGTGAATCACGTGCGCCCATGAAAAGACTCTGGATTTTCTTCCTGCTTATGAATTTTGCCTTCATCATCCCGATGAGCGCCCAAATCACCATGCCACCAAAGGGCAAGAAACTGGACGCGCAGCAGAAAGAGCAAATCCAGATCGACGAACAATTGGCTTCCCAGTACTACCGCGAGCAGGACTATGAACAAGCCCGCGACTTATACAAGAAAATCTACGAGAAAACCAATCAAAATGGCCATTTCCAGCTGTATATCGACTGCTTATTCTTCCTGAAGGATTACGACAAAGCCGAACATGAGCTCAAGTCGTTTATCAAGAAGAACCCCAGCTACTACAAGTCGTTTGTCGATTTGGTCTATGTCTACAACATTCAAGGTAAGAGCGACAAGGCCAAGAAACAGTACAACGAGATTGTGAAAGACCTGCCCGACCACGCGCCCACCATCCGAAATTTGAGCTATGCCTTCCAGTCGCGGAGTATGAACGAAATGGCTTTAGCGGTCTTGGAGAAAGGCAATGCGCTCCTCAACGGCAAGGAGACTTTTTACTTGGACCAAGCCTATATCCATCAGTCGTCGGCCAACTATCAAGAGGCCTTCAAGTACTATTTCCTTGAATTGGAAACCCATCCTGGCCAGTACAACAACGTACGCAACCGCCTGCAAACGATGATGTTCTATGACGTGAACCACAGTATCTCCGATGAGTTGCGCATGGCACTGTTGAAGCAGACCCAAGAGAAGCCCGACAACCTGGAGTTTGCCCAACTCCTCGTTTGGTTCGCCCTGCAACAAGAGGACTACGACATAGCTTTGGCTCAAAGTTTCAGCATTGACCGCAAAACCCATGACCAAGACGCCCAAATTAACAATCTTTCGGGTATTTGTTTGAATAACAAGCAATATGATGTTGCCAAACAAGGCTATACCTACATTTTGGACAAAGGTGCGAGCAGTCCTTTCTATGGACAAGCCCTAACGGGACTTATCAAGGCTGACTACCTGAAGCTGAAAGCGAACAATAGTACCGATACGAAAGCTTACGAGAAACTCTCGAAACGCATTGATGAAGCCTACACTGAAATCAACACCAACGACTTGGCGAGGTTGACCCTGATACAAGCCGACATCATGACCTATCAACTTGACAAGACCGAAGAAGCCATCGCCTTGCTCACGCAAACCATCGAGAGGGTGGGAGGCAGGCAGGACAAAGCCGAACTCAAGCTGAAGCTCGCCGACATCTATCTCTACAAGGACGAGGTGTGGGAGGCCACGCTGCTTTACAGCCAAGTCGACAAGAGCCTGAAGGAAGAACCGTTGGGTCATGAAGCCCGCTTCAAGAATGCACAACTACGCTATTTCATCGGTGAGTACGAATGGGCCGAGAGTCAGCTGAAGGTGTTGAAAGCCGCTACCTCCAAGCTCATCGCCAACGATGCCATGACGCTTTCGTTGGTCATCAAGGACAACTACGAAGCGGACACTACGGGCACGGAGCTCAACCGATTGGCGCGCGCTGACTATAGGATTTACCAGCAAAGGGAAGACGAAGCCCTCAATTTGCTCGATGACATCATCGCCACAGGCAACGAAATCAGCAAGCCACACGCGCTGTTCCGTAAGGGTGAGATTATGGAGAAAAGGAAGGAATATGCCGATGCCGAGCAACTGTTTATGCAGATCGTGGAGCAATATCCCTATAGCTATATGGCCGACGCCGCGCTGATGCATGCCGCTCTGATTGAACAAAACGAATTGAAAGACAGGGAATTGGCAAAGCAGCATTACGAGAAGCTGATTGACGAATACCCGACCAGCATATATACCGCCCAAGCGAAGAAAAACTACAGGAAACTATAATAAAACTACAGATTACACAGATGAAACAGATAAATTCGAAAATTTTGCAGCCAAGGCTGCGGATTAATACAGATTTTGTGCCGCTTTGCGTCACTGCGCAAGCCATCATCTGTGAAATCTGATGCTTGCATCCTCATAATTATCGACTCGGAATCAGTAAAATCTGTTCAATCTGTAGTTAAACAACCGATTGAAAATGTTTGATGTTCGACCCAAAAAGAGCCTAGGCCAGCATTTCCTGACCGACCAGAATATCGCTCAACGCATCGTGGAGCAGCTGTCGCCTGACGTGGAGAGCGTCATTGAAGTGGGTGCCGGCACGGGCGTGTTGACCCAATACCTAGTGAAGGATATCTTGGACAAATTTTATGTCATCGAAATTGACAAGGAGTCCATCGCCTATCTGCAAAAGCATTTCCCGATGCTCGGCGAGCGGCTCATCGAGGGTGACTTCCTTCGCACCGACTTGAGCCAGTTCGGTAAGCAGAATATGGCCATCATCGGGAACTTCCCTTACAACATCAGCAGCCAGATTTTCTTCCAGGTGCTGAAATACAAGGAGCAGGTCGTTGAGGTGGTCGGCATGGTGCAGAAGGAGATGGCTGAGCGCATGGCCGCCAAGGAAGGCAGCAAGACCTATGGCATCCTCAGCGTGCTGATGCAGGCTTGGTACGACATCGATTATCTTTTCACCGTTCATGAAAATGTGTTCAACCCGCCGCCCAAGGTGAAGTCTGCCGTCATCAAGATGCGGCGCAATGCCGTCACCGACTTGGGCTGCGATGAGAAGCTGTTTGTGAGCATCGTCAAGCAGGCCTTCAACCAGCGCCGCAAGACGATGCGCAACTCGCTGCGCCCTATACTCAACCTCGACATCATCGACAACGAGGTCTTCAACAAGCGGCCTGAACAATTGTCAGTTCAGGAATTTATTGATTTGACGAATTTGATTGAAGCAAATAGCTAATAAGTAAAGAAATAGACCGCTTATAGATTCCCGAGGGAATGACATAAGCGGTCTATTTCTTTATTCGTAAAACCGCTGTTCCTTCATGTAGGCAAACGCATTCTCCGGCATGAAATGCCGAACGTCGCGCCCCTCTTTGATGCATTGGCGGATGAAAGTGGACGAAATCTCAATGATTGGGGTCTTCAGCACTGTGACCGAGGGATAATTGATGAGCTCGCCGCCGTCGTAGCCTTCGCGGGGGAAGACCAAAAGCTCATAGTTGTCGAGGATTCTCTGGTATTCGCGCCAGTTCTTGAAGTTTTGCAGGCTGTCCATGCCGCAGATGAAGACGAACTCGGCATCAGGGTTTTGTTTCGAAAGCGAAGTAAGGGTATTAATGGTATAGGAAGGTGTGGGCAGGTGCATTTCAATGTCGCTGACGTGGAAACGCGGGTCATCGCCGAGGGCAAGCTGCACCATCTTGAGCCGCTCGTCATCATCCAGCAGGTCGTCTTTCTTTTTCAAAGGATTTTGTGGCGTCACCACAAACCACAGCTCATCCAAATCGGAGAACTCGACGAGGTAGTTGGCCAATATCACGTGCCCGTGATGGATGGGGTTGAATGAGCCGGAGTATATGCCTACTTTTTTCATTGGTAGTAAACCTTATAGGAATACCATTTTCTAGCCTTAACCGTCATTGCGGGCTTGACCCGCAATCTCCTATGCGGTTGGGTGTCATCTTCGCGCTTGGGAGATGGCGGATGTTCCTCCGCCATGACGTCAAGAGGCGAAAGGTATCCCTTACCCAGTGTATGAATCGTTGGAACTATTCAAGAACGTAGTTACCACTTCGAGGATCTCGCACTTGGCGGTCTCAAGGTCGTCGTTGATGATAGTGCGGTCGAACTTGCCTCGGGCAAACTCGGTCTCCCACTCGGCCTTGGCCACACGGTTTTCGATTTCCTCCATCGAGTCTGTACCGCGCTTGATGAGCCTCTCGCGCAGCACCTCCACCGAAGGGGCTTGTATGAAAACAGAAAGAGCCTGGTCGCCATAGTGTTTCTTGATGTTCACGCCACCGCACACGTCCACGTCGAAGGCCACATGCTTGCCGTCTTCCTGCATCTGTGCGACCACGGAGAGCAAGGTACCATAGCAACGGCCAGGATAGACCTCTTCCCATTCAAGGAACTCGCCATTTTCGACGCGTTGCTTGAACTCGTCCATCGACAGGAAATAATACTCACGGCCGTTCACCTCCTCGCCACGGGGCGGACGGGTGGTGGCTGAAACCGAGAAAGCCATCTCGGGGATGTTGGCCATGACATGGTTCAACAATGTTGTCTTGCCCGAACCTGACGGGGCGCTGAAAATGAGAAGTTTTCCTTTTTTCATTGTTGTTTCTGTTTTTTCATTTCTATATTTCAAAATTTCAAGATTTCAAGATTTGGGTCGCTTTGCGCAATCTTGAAATTAGAAATTAAAAATCTTGAAATCATCTAAAGAATATTACACACCTGTTCCTTGATTTTTTCCAATTCATCCTTCATCTTGACTACGATCTTCTGGATGTTCACCTCGTTGGCTTTCGAACCTAAGGTATTGATTTCGCGGCCCATCTCTTGGGCGATGAAGCCGAGTTTCTTGCCCGCTTGGTCGTCGTCGCAGCTTTCGTTGAAGTAGTTGCAATGCTGACGCAGGCGCACTTTTTCCTCGGTGATGTCAAGTTTTTCTAGATAATAAATCAACTCCTGCTCAAAGCGGTTTTCGTCGTATTGTCCGGTTGAGGTCAGCTCGCTGAGGTTTTTGGTGATGCGTTGCTTAATGACCTCGTGGCGGCTCTTTTCAAAGGGCTCCACTTGTCCAAGCAGGTCAAGGATTAGTTCCACACGGTGCAGCAGGTCTTTCTTCAAGGTCTGGCCTTCCTGGATGCGGAAGCCGTCGACGATATCCAAGGCTTGGTCGAGGGTTTCGGCCACTTTGGCGACGAAGGCCTCGTCGTAGTTTTCCACAGGGATGTTGAAGATGCCTGGCATGCGGAAGAGGATGGAAGCCATGTCGTCGGCAGGTGCCACGTTCAAGGCAACAGATATGGATTCAATCTGTTCTTTGTAGGCCTTCACGATGTCTTGGTCGATATGGTAAGTCTGGCTCAGGTCGGTGTCGGTGATGGTGATGACCACGTCCACCTTACCGCGCTGCAACTTGGCTCCGATCTTGTTGCGAAAATCCAGTTCCGCAAAACGCAACTCGTTGGGCAGCTTCACCTGAAGATCCAACTGCTTGCTGTTGAGGGTCTTGACTTCTACTGATACTTTCTTCGCGTTGTAGGTTTGCTCGGCGATGCCGTAACCTGTCATGGAACGAATCATAGATTTTGTTTTTGCGAATAAAACTATTGCTGGACAAATCCCCAAGGCTTGGCGTAAAGGTCTCTTTGTGTTCCCGATGAAATAGAGGCATTTTTAACCAGGTTGATTCTGGAGGAGAACACGCCATAACCACCTGAAACGTTGGTGTAATCAGGGATGGCCTGCGAGAAGCCTGTCTGTGAGTTCACCTGGATGTAGTTGTAAAGCTCATTGCCACCGGCTGACAATTTGATTTGAATGGGGTGTTTGTCGAAGTAGCGCACCACATTGGGGTGATTGATGTTGTAAACCGTGTCGCCACCGATGGCGGCTTCCAAAAGGTTGAACAGGACGTTATTACCGTAAGAGAAGAAATACACCCCGTTTTCTGTATTCAAACCACTAAGTTCTTTGGCTCCACAAGAATATGACACTTGCTTGTCGACCATAGGGCCTCCATTGAGGGATTCGTGGTAAGTGAAGACGAACTTCACGTCGTAAAAGACGGCGTTGTCGGCTGTCGTGAATTTGATTTTGCTGGATTTATCGGTGGGCGCGGCCTCGAAATGGAGTGAAGTGGTCACAATTTTAAAGTCCTCGCCGGCAACAAGGCCCGTTTCGGCCGAGATGGTGTCGTTGTCCTTGAAAACAAAGAGTTTGTACTTGTATTTGTGATGTCCGTTGTTGTTGGCAAACTTTTCTTTTTCGGTGGTGTAATACACTTTCTGGCAGGGCGAATAGAAAATGCCTTCCTCCTTGTTTTGTTTTGTCATCGTGTCGAGCATCAGCGTGTCGCCCGTGGGCAGATACTGGTTTCCGTAACCTGACTGATATTCTACAATATAAGCTTTCAGTTTGCCAGGATAATTGCTTGAGTCGGCAATGAGTGCCACCTCGTTGGCATCGATGTGAGTGTCATCGCTGCCCGAAAAGGCCCTGTTGATTCTTATGAAGTTGGTATCTGCGGTGGCATTGAGCAGACCGTAGATCACGGGGATGTCCTTGTAGTTGGCATAGAGATCCACATCCGTTGTGCAGGCGTTAAAGAATGCCAAACTAGCCAGCAGCGAAAGAGACAAAAACAGTTTTTTCATTGTTCGATGAAGTTTGATAAGAAACTGCAAAGGTAGCAAATTTTCATAAAGCGTAGAATATTTTGGAAATTAATGCTCTTTGAAGCCCCATGATGTCATGCCAAATAAATCTCTTTTGGTTCTGCCTGAAAGTTTTCCCTCCTTTTCAATAGTGGTACGTGAGCAGAAAAGTCCAAAGCCTCCCTTAATGTTGGTAACAGGAGTAACCATGGTTAATGGACTTTCAATCTGTGCCTGGTTGGCATTATAATAATCCATTAGCTCCTCTCCAGCAGCACTAATGGACACGGTGAAGCCATCAATATAGCGAACGACGTTGGGATGATTGGGATTGATGACCGTGTCATCACCTATGGCACTCTCAAGAGCACTGAACAACCAGTTGACAGAGTACTCCTGATAATATGAATTCTCAGTATTTGGAATTTTCTCATAAAAGGAAAGAGGTTTTGTGCCAAACGAACGGCTGATGCTTTTTGGTTTTATGGGCTGCCCCTCATGTTGCTCGAGGTAGTCAAACTGCATTCTAATTTCATAAATGGGTGCTACGCCATCGGCTCTAAATACAATCTTTCCCATTGCATTGCTATGAGAATGTTGAAAACCCATACTCCCCGTGATTATCATGAACTCTTCATCACCGACCATTGTGGTTCGAGCTGTGATTGTGTCGCCATTCGGCTTGACCACAACAAGTCGGTAAGCATACTTGTCTCCCCCCGTCCCTGAATTAAGATGTTCTTCCGTGTAGTAGACCTTTTGATCAGGAGCATAAAAAAGGCCCTCCTTCTTGTTGTGCAGGGTCAATGTGTCAAACAGCGATACACGACCAGTAGGCACATATGAATTCCCATGAGTGTTTTTCAGTTCAATGATTCGGACATCAAGCTTGCCTGGATAGTTGCTCGAATCCGCGATCAAGGCCACTTCGTTGGCATCTATGGGATTGTCGTTCGTGCCACAGAAAGCGCGAATGATTTTGACATAATTGGTGTCTGCTTTCGAATTCAGCATGGCATAAACAATTGCCACGTCTTTATGGTCGGCATAAATGTTTACATCAGTGGTGCAAGCGTTGAAAACAGCTATGCTAGCCAGCAGAAAAGCAAGAAGTAATTGCTTTTTCATATTCTATGTCGGTTGAGTTAAAGTGGCAACATTGTCGTATTTATGGGCTCTGCCGTTGAGTCATTAATCTTGTTTGAAACCCCATGATGTTATACCAAACAACTCTCTTTTGGTATTGGCGGAGAGTTTAGCCACCCTTTCAATTTTGGTGCGCGATGAGAAAAGGCCGTAGCCACCCTCAATGTTGGTATAGGTCGTGACGAGCGACATCGGACTGCTCATCTGTGCTTGGCTGGCATAATAGTAGGTGGTCAGTTCGTCGCCGGCAGCACTGATGGAAATGACAAAGTCATCAATATAGCGGGTCACGTTAGGATGATTGGGGTCAATAATGGTATCCCCTCCGATGGCATAGGCGAGGGCGTTGAACAACCAGTTCACGGAGTAGTCCAAAGAATAGGAGTTGTCGGTCCCTTCAAGCTTGTGGAATTCATTAAGGGGTCTTGTTCCAAAAGAGTGGTCGACTGTTTTTTTCACTATGCCTTGGCCATTCTTTTGCTCACGGTAGTTGAATTGTATCTCGACTTCGTAAAGGGAAGCTAAGCCGTCTGCTCTGAACATGATCTTCCTCACTTCATTAGTCGTGGCCATCTGAAAGCCTACACCTCCTGTCATAATGGCAAATTCCTCATTTCCGACCATACCGGTCTGGGCAATAAGCGAGTCCCCATCGGGTTTGACTACAACAAGACGGTATTTGTACTTACTTCCGTTCACACCTGTGTTGAATTGTTCCGTGGTGTAATAGAAGGTTTGGTCGGGGGAATAGAAAGTGCCTGCTTCTTTGCCGTGAAGGGTTATCGTGTCCAACGCAATAACGCGGCCGGTGGGTTCGTAGTAACTGCCGTGGGTGCTTTTCAACTCGATGATGTGTGCATCCAACTTGCCCGGATAGTTGCTCGAATCGGCAATCAATGCCACTTCTTTGGCGTTGATGGGGTCGTCGTTAGTACCGCAAAAAGCCCGGGTGATTTTGACGAAATTGGTGTCGGCTTTCGGATTCAGCATGGCATAGACGATGGGGATGTCTTGGTATTCAGCGTACAGGTCAACATCGGTGCTACAAGCGTTAAAAACCAAAATGAAACAAGATAAAATAAGAATAAAATGTATATTTTTCATGTTGAATTGAATTTTTGTACGCTGCAAAAATACCGCTTTTTTCTTTTTGTGCAAATTATTTTGCAATTATTTCTATTTTTGTCCTCAAAATAGTAAAAGTTGGGTTCCTGAGCTTGTGGCTCCTGAGCAGGGCCGAAGGGTCGAAGGACCCGTCCTTAAAACACAATCCTTATGAAGAAAACTACTTTACTCACCATGTTCTGCCTATTGGCCTTCTCGTTGACGGCTCAAGTGGAATACCTTTACGACTTCAACAGCCTCACTGAAGGTTCACAGAACCTCAACGGCCAAGACGGCTGGGTGACGCATTACCAGACCGCCACCTCGTCGCAGGACTTCGACGTCAGCTATGTCTGCGGCTCTGATATGGCCACAGACGAATCCATGGCCATTTGGTATCCCTATGGCGGTTCGGGTGTAGGTCGCACCGCCACGCGCAAGGCCTCGCCCAACTTCGACTTCAGCTTCCAGAACGGAGGCATTATGGACCTCGAAATCGACATGAACCGCACGTGGTGGGGGAGCTTCTTCGGAGTGGGCTTCGATGCCGATGGTGACGGCCATATCCTGCCCGGCATGACCGACCCCGATGGTGGTGTCTATCTCTTTGTGAAGAGCCAAGGCGATAGCGGCCATGCCCGTGTTCACCTGCCTGATGGTTCCCATGTCGATTTTGACTATGAGCAAGGCGGCTGGACGCGCTACAAGATGTCGTTCGACTTCACGGCTTACGACGGTGCAGGCGCGGTGACGGTGTTCGTCAAACCTGGCTGTGAGGGCGAATGGATTCAGATGGCGGGCTGCACCAACGTCTGCATGAACCTCACGCCTGGCAGTGGCGACAAGCAGGACTACCAAGTGTGGGACGGTCTTTTCTTCCACTCGCAAGGCGGCACGGGCGGCTTCGACAACCTCCTCGTGCGTCAACAACCTGACGGCAATGTCCAGCTCATTGAAATGGAAGACATCCCGAACCAATTGATTTTCAACGACCCGATTACCCTTGAGGCCACTGCCTCGTCGGGATTGCCTGTCTCGTTTGAGATGATGGAGGGCCCTGCCACCATCGATGGCAATATATTGACTTTGACGGGTGAAACTGGCATCGTTAAGTTCAAGGCCACGCAAGCCGGCAATGCCAACTGGCTGCCCGCTCCCGACGTGGTGAAGACCTTCGAGGTCGTTGACCCGTATGCCTACGACCCCGAAGTGAAGATACGTCGGCCATACGAGGGAACCCAAGTTTATTTGGATGCCATGCACCCAGTGATGGTTGTTGTTTCTGCCTATATCGAACACCCTGAAGTCATCAAGTTCACCGAGGTCAAAGCGAGTGTTGATGGTCAGGAAATCAGCCTCCAGACCGATTATCCCGACGACCCCGAAAACGGCTATTACTACGGTTTTTGGACTCCATCGGGCTTTGGCGACTTCGACATGACCGTCAGCGTGACCCAAAGTGGCGACAAGACAAGCATCTTCACTAACCATTTTGAGGTGACCGACGATATGGACAGTCATTTGGATGTGGTGACCATGCACGGTGACCTCATCTGCGACCCGACTCACCACAGCGCCAAAGGAGAATACATTATGCCCTCGCACGTAGGTGTCTTCAAAGAGATTATGGCGCATTTTGAGTATAATTGCGTGAACGGCAACTGTGACACTTACGACCGCATAGGCGGTGTGAAGGTGCGCAACTACAGAGGCGAGTGGGTGGAGCTCTTCCGCTACATCACCCCCTTTGGTGTGCAGTGTCAGGACGATGTGGACGTGAGCGACTACACGACCCAGCTGCAAGGCTTGGTGGAGATGGAGTATTATATGGAGCTTTGGAACGGCAGCGGATCCAACCCCAACCTTATTTTCAGCTTTACCAAAGGCACGCCTGATTACCTCTATGTCGATGTGGATGAGATTTGGTTTGGCGCGTATGCCTTCGGCGATTACGCCAACCAACAGCCTGTGCCGGTGGTGACCTATCCTTTCAGCGAGAATGCCCAGAGCGTCAAGCTGAAGCTGACCACCACGGGACACAACTGGACCAGCGGTACCAACAACACCTACAACACTGGCAATGCCGCCGAGTTCTACGAGGCCACGCATCATGTCTTTGTGAATGGTACCAGCAGGTACGACCAGCACCTCTGGCGCACCTGTAGCCCCAATCCGGCAGGCTGCCAACCGCAAAATGGTACATGGCCACATAGTAGGTCTGGTTGGTGCCCAGGTAGCATCGGTATGGTTTGGGATTTCGACCTCTCAGAATACCTTTCAGCAGGCCAAGCCGAGCTGTTCTACCAGTTTGACCCAACCTACCTCGACCTTTGTCATCCCAACCATCCTGATTGCGTGGATGGTGTGACCTGCACCGAATGTGCCGCCCCCGACAACCCAGTCTTGCGCGTCTCGGGCAAGGTGGTCTCTTTCAGCAATGATGAAGACCTGTTGGTGAGCGTGCATGAAGCCCATGCCGAGCCTGCTTTCTCTGCTGAGATTTACCCCAACCCTGCCAAGGGGCAGTTCACCATTCGCACCGACTACGACAAAGGTGCTGTCAGTGTGATGATGCTCAATATGTACGGCCAAATGGTGATGTTCTTCACCGTCGAAGGCCAGCGCACCATTGATGTGAGCCGTCTGCCCGCTGGGGTTTATACCTTGCAGATGCTGGGTGGCAGTATGGTGACAAAGAAGGTTATTGTGGAATAATTTCATTTCTCGCTTTCCCAGTGACTCGTGCATTCAAGGAGAATTCTCAAGCACTGCATCCGTTCGTAGTAGGCAGCCATCGTGTCCTCTTCGGTGGTGTCCACCGAGGCTTGTGTTTGTTCCACGGGTTGTGCCTTGTCCTTCTCGTGTTTCCCCTGCTGGCATCCCGCCAGCAGCAGGGCGGCCGTGGCCGCCACTGCTACTAAGGGGATAAGGGAGGGTATCTTTTTCATAGTATGCTACTCCTTCACCACCTTGTCTGAAAAAACCTTCTTGTCTTCCAAGGTGATGCACAGCGTGTAAGTGCCTGCGGGCAGTTGGCTTATGTCGATGCTCTCGAAAGCCTTGCTTTGCGTGCTTACCAAGCGGCCTTGCAGGTCGTAAAGCTCGATTTTAATGGGGATTGAGCCGTTTGAGTATTGCAACTGAAGTAGGTCTTTTGCAGGGTTGGGATAGATAGAAAGCCTGTTCTCTGCATTATGCCACTCACCGACTTCTGTATAGTCAATGCCCTCGAATTCGGGATTCTTATAAATGATCTTTCCGTCTTGGAAAACCTCGACCGTCCGATGTGCGATTCCACTAAGTGGAATCCCAACATAGATTGGGAACAATAAACCATCATTACTTCCAATTCCACCAATCCATCGAGAATAGGGGTCCCAGTCCATCGTTAGCACTTTCCTCATTATTCCGCAAAACTCCTCTTCACCTACTTCGGATACAACATAATAAGATGTATAACATGGATCTTGCCACTCGTCCCAAACCAAAAGAGAGAAATCATACAGCAATACTTCTTGATCATCCGTGCAAATGTATAAGTAACCTATTTCTGGTAAAAAAGGTGGTAATGATACAAAATAGTATTTGCCATCCCCGTCCTTGCGGATGCCGCCAACGCATTGACCCTCAATGGGTAATCCCAAATGGCTACATTCAATAAGTTTTTTATACTCCAAACCATTTACCAACGTATCTCCTTTGATCCCCAATTGGTAATAGATTGTGTCTTGGTAGTCCGACCGATACATTTGCACCCAAGCTCTGTTTTCTGTTGCAAGATCGTCCCAGTCGTATTCCCGACCAAAGGGTTGCTGTGCCTTTGCCATCCCTGCCGACATCACCAGCAGTAGGAAAAGGACTTTCTTATTCAAATTGCTTTTGCTGTTCATTTTGTGTTAGTTTTATTAATGACAAAAATACGAATAACACATCATTTTATCAATTTTCCGCTATTTTGTAATAACCAATCCTTTCTCGTTTTCCGTTCTGGCCAAGCCGCTGGCATAGCACAATGCTCCCGAAAGGGTTAAGCAGAGCATCAGAAACAATGTTGTTAGTTTTCATCGCTTTATGAATTAGTGTTTGCGATGCAAAAGTACTGTTGTAACGATGCCTTAGGCAAGAAAAACTATGTATGAGTTTGTATGTATTATTTTACAACGTCTTATCAATCAATATTATAAGTCGTTGTTGGCAATGCCCCTAAGGGTTATGGGAAGCGGTGAATTATTCCCTAAAATGGCTTTTATTTTTCTGGAACGTTGCGAAACTGTGGGATAAGCCTTCTGCATCAATGCGGATATATCGGCATCGCTTAGCCCGAGCAGATAGAGACAGCAATAGTCGAGGTCGCTGTTAGTGAGTTTGGGATAAGCTTTGATGAGACGGATAGTGAAAAGTCCGAAATGATGATCAGCAGCTTCGCGCAGGGAAATTACCTGCTCCTTGCTCAAGGCGTTGTCCTTGTATATCTTGCAGTCTATCTGTGACAGAAATTGCCCTTCTTTCACCCTTTCCAAGATGAGACGGCAGATGGGCTCATCGGTGAACGTTTCGGCTTGTTTGGGTGTTGCATCCAGTTCATCCTGCCGCTTAATTTGGTCTTTCAGTTCACGTACCTCCTCGTTTTTTTGTTTCAACCTGCCTGATATGGCAGCCTGCTCCATACGGTGTGCTTGTCGTTCGGCTTCAATGGCTTCCGTGTGCTGCTTGTCTCTTTCTTCCAATTCTTTTCTTGCTTGAGCCTCTTTCGCTTCCATTTCCTGTTGATGATATTTTTCTTTATCTTCCAAGGTCTTTTCCGCTTCGACCTGTCTTTGTTTCAGCTCCTCCTTGTGCTGTTGTGTTGTCTCTCCCAGCACTCTTTCGGATTCTTCTCGCTGTTCCTGTAAGAGCTTCTTGCTTCTCAGTTTTGCCGTAACTATGATAGCCAAAGCCAAAATAACAGCCATAGGAACAACAATACCCAAAGCTTTTTTGACCGCCACCTCTCGTTTGGCTACAGCTTCTTTCTCTTGTTTTTGGCTCTTATATGTCTTATATATTTCACTAAGTTGCGAAACCATAGCACTGTTTTCTGCCCCTGTTTCATTGTGAAGGGCCAAATAGCTCATACATTCATTGGACTTTTCCCTGTTGCCAAGACTGTCGTATATGATTCGCAGATAATTTGCTACTCTTATCTGCAAGAATCGGTTCCTTTTGTTTTCCAACACGGGTTCCAGATACAAAAGTGCAGAATCATACATTCCTTCCTCAAAGAAAATATTACCAATCACCGTATAACGCGTCAGCCTTTCGTCGTCATCGGCAGCCAAAACGGCCATCTGCTTCAAGCGCTCTAAGGACATTTCGGCTTGATGTGTCAATTGATAGGACAATAAGGCTTGGGTAGAGACCATGTCTCTGTAATATAGATTTGTCGAGTCGGGTATGTTTACCAAAGCTTGGATATAATAGTAGTCTGCACTATCCTTGTCGCCTTTTTTGTCATATTGCTTGCCTATGTGGTACAAGGCATTGGAGATGCTATACGATGAAATGGGTGAGATAATGGAATAATCATAGGAATGCCTGTAGCAATCCAAAGCGGGATCCATCATATACTGCTTTTCAAACATTTCCCCAAGTCGGTTGTAGGTATAGGTCATGAACTTCGCCTTTTTTCCCACCAGGTCTTTTTCTTGGAAATGGCTTTCCATTACCTCCAAGGCTTTCAGGTATTCCTTGCAGGCCTCCACCATACTTTCGTTTTCGTAGTAGCCAACGCCGTTGATGTAGTGGGCGCGGGCATCCAAGAATACGAGGTTGTCGTTTCGTGTCAAGGATAGCGGGTCCGTGCCCGCTATGAGGCGTTTGGGTGAAGGTATGTCGTTCAAGGTGAAGGTTAGGCTATCAAAATAAACCACCGCCTCCAACAAGGCGGGGCGGTTGGTCTGGGCGTAATCGTTTTTGTAGAGCAATTCGGCCAACAGGAGGTTGGCGTAATGGCGGTTGAATGACGTTGTTGTAGAGACGAAAAATTTTGCATCTCTACAACAGGTGTCGAAATAGGGTATCAGGCACGCCAAAGCACTGTCGGGCTGGCGCCACATCAGGCTGTCGATGGCGGACAGTTCGGGGGATGCAATGGTTGTGGGTAGAGACGTGCCATGGCGCGTCCCTACAGCGTCATCGTTGTTTGTAGGCGCGCAGGCCACCAAGGCCAACAAAACCAATAATCCTATCCAACCGAAACGTTTCATGCCTGCAAATTTAGGAAAATTTTTGCGGTTTTCCATAAAATATGTACTTTTGTCCAATGAATTTAGAAACCGCTTCCTATGAAAAAACATTTGTTATTTATCCTCATCCTGTTTATGGCAATGCCTAGCTGGTCACAAGTAGCTAAGATAAGGCCAAAACATGGCGGCAGCCAGCATGGAAACGTCACGTTGACAGTGACCTCACCCCGAAACCAAAACTATCGTTTTTGGCTCTATGTCGACGACGTGCTGCAAAACGAGCAATCCGCCCGCTCCATCTGCGTCCGCAACCTTGGCGAAGACAGCTATTACATCCGCGTGGAGCTTGACAACACGCTGCAAAACTGTGTGGGTCAGTTCATTGACTTGAGGCAGTCGCAAACGCTTGCCATTGTTCATTCCGACAAATGGTATGGCTTGGAAACTACCGATATGCATGTCCGTCCCGAACTGACTATGGACTTGATCACGGGTCAGAGTGAGCCTTCGGTAGTGCCGCCCGTTCTGCCAGTACCGCCAACGCCTTACGGCATGAACCCGCAGGATTACGAGGAGGTTTGCCACCTGATTTCCGAGGAATCGTTCGACAGTTCGAAGCTGACGGTGGCCGAGCAGGTTGTCTCGTCCAACCCGTTGACAGCCAGTCAGATTCTTGGTATTTGTAGGCTGTTTTCTTTCGAGAGCAACAAGCTGTCGTTTGCCAAGTTTGCCTATACCTATTGTGTGGATAAGAACAAGTATTATCTTCTCAACGAGGCTTTCTCTTACGAATCCTCGAAGCGCGAGTTGAATGAATTTATCAAGGGGCTTTAATCCCTTTATTCTTCATAAATCACGTGAATCAGCACATCGCCAACCATCCCAAGGGTGGTCTTGTCGATGTTCTCAAGGTTGTCGCTCAAGGTGTGCCACACATCGGGGAAGCATTTGTTGCTGCTGTTGGGTTGCAAGTCAATGATGTCGATGGTGGGGATACCAGCTATCTCGTTCATGGGGATATGGTCGTCGCTGATGGCAGTACCCAATTCGTTGGAGAAGAAAGGCCTATAGCCTAAGTCATAGGCCTTGCGCCAAACTTTGTTGCTCACCCAAACAGCATAACCTTGCGAGTAATATTCCTTTGGGAAATTAGGTTCGCTGCCGCCCACCATGTCCAAAAGGATACCGTAATAGGCCTTGTAGCCATACACATGCGGGTGCTTGGCCCAATATTGAGAGCCCAAAGCCCAATAGTTGGTCTCGTCGTCGTAGTATTTCTCGTACTCTTCCACATGCGGGCCATAGTCCTCAAGGTCGAACAAGACGATGTCGATACCAAGTTTCTCAGGAAGAGGTTGGGCCTTGAAGAGACGCGCGCATTCCAAGAGCACTCCCACGCCGCTGGCACCGTCGTTGGCGCCATCAATGGCTGTGTGGGTGTTGGCCTCGTCAGGGTCATGGTCGGCATAGGGGCGCGAGTCCCAGTGGGCACAGAGCACGATGCGCTTCTTAGCCTCAGGATGGAACACGCCCACGATGTTTTGCCCGTCCATACCATTGCCGTTGAAGAGCTTTGCGCGGAAGTCTTGAACCATAACCGTGTCGGCATACTCGGCGAGCTTGGCGGTGAGCCATTCGGCACAGTCGGCATGGGCTTGGGTTTCAGGCACACGTGGTCCGAAGTTGGTCTGCCGGGCCACAAACTGATAGGCTGAGTCGGCATTGAAGCTCGGCACGGTGACGGCCTTCTTGGCCTCGTCTTTAGTGGTGGATTCGGTAGGTTTGTTGTCGTTGCAGGAAGCCAGCAGCAAGGCCACTGCAATCACTATAAGGATGGTTTTCTTCATTTCATTTGGTATTGAGGCGGCAAAAATACATTATTTTTGGCTATTAAGCATCTTTTTAGATCTGTACGTTGCCTACAGATTTTACAAAATTACATACTTTTGCAAAAAAAGAAAGACGATGATGGAGGAAACAAACAATTATTCACCACTTTCAGTCCATAAAATGATTGAAGGTTATTGGTTGATAGAATCAGTGGAAGGATACGGCCCCGACTATTCTCGTTATGCCAGATACATAACGCCTGGCAGCTCATGGGCTTTTTCATCAAGTGGTTGTTTTAATGGAAAAATCTTTTGCGTGGGCATAGACGAGAACTGTGGCTATGGGTTGAATGATAATGGATTACATATATCATCTTTCTGTTTGTCATGTGGTTTCAGTAATGCCAGGTTTAATATTGTTTCTGTTACCGAGGATCATCTTGTTGTTACAGGAGAAGTAGATGAGCCTGGTGACCCAGACGACCCAGACGCCCCAGACAGTCTTTCGGCCAACCTGACAGTGAGTCTAAAAAGATGGTATGATGATAAGGAGGTTGCCAATATTCTCTGTGGAGTGACCAGTATTGAAAAACATACCTTTACATGCCATCCCTGCCTTAAATCAATCTCTATCCCCAATTCAGTGACTCAAATTGGAGAATACGGTTTATCAGACGGTATCAATCTTGAATCTATAGTAATGACTAATTCATTGACTCGAATTGGAGATTTCGCTTTTTCCCATTGTAATCAAATTCAATCTATTATCATCCCCAATTCTGTGACAGATATCGGATGCTATGCCTTCAACGCTTGCGAAAACTTATCTACAATCATCTTATCCGATTCCCTCAAGGTAATCAATCAAAACACCTTTGATGGATGCTCAAGTTTGACCAAGATTGTCATTCCTGATTCAGTGAAGGTCATTGACGATTATGCTTTTTTCAACTGTCGAGGGCTTATTTCTGTCATTATACCCAATTCGGTGACAAAGATTGGAGAATACGCTTTCAAAGGCTGTGAAAGTCTGAGTAGTATTGTCATTCCTGATTCAGTGACAAAGATTAAACGAGGTGCTTTTTTCGATTGCCCGAACCTATGGAATATCAAAATCAAGGATTGGTCTTTGCTTTATGATGCTTTGAATCGGTGACGAGGATTTAATAGGTATATGTGCCCCAATTTCTTCATGAAGCCCATTTTTGAAAAACAATTGATTGATTAGTACACAAAGCCAACCTTTTTTGTGAAAGAATGCTTGTTAACTAAAATGCTACTTTCCTTAGAGTGCAAAATTGGTTGAATTGTTCATTCTTCTTTGACAAGATGCACATCGCATTGCGGGAAGGGGATGGAGATGCCGTTTTCGTTCAAGATATTGTATATCAATTCCTTGGCGCGGTCGATGTAGCCTACCCGCTCGGCCACCAGCACTTGTTGCTTCACGGCGATAGTGACGGCGCTGTCGTCCATCTCCTCCAAAGTGATGTTGATGCCGCGATTCGAGTCCACGATGTCGCGCCCGAAAGCGTCCTTGTCTTGTAGCGTCTTCAACGCCTCACCCAACAACTCCCGAACCCGTTGGATGTCGGTGCCGTAGGCCACACCTACGGTAATCTTGACAAACTCATAACCGTGGTTACGCGTTAGGTTGCTGAAGTTTTTGGCAAACAAGGTGGCGTTGAGGAACGACATCTCAGCGCCGTCAACGGTCTCGATTTCGGTGCTCTGGTAACCTATGTGAGTCACCTTGCCGCGGGTGCCGTCGCAGACAATCCAGTCGCCGACACGCAGACGGCCCGACATGAGTTGAATGCCATAGATGAAGTTGTTGAGGGTGTCCTTGAGGGCAAAACCTATACCGGCAGAAAGACCGCCAGCTATAAGGCTCAAGGAACTGGTGGGAATGTGCAGCGTCAGGACAATGACAACGATATAGGTAAACCAAACTAAGACGCTAATAATGCTATTTCCAAGCGACAAGTTGATCTCGTTGTTGCGGATGGTCTTGCGATGGTGCTTCTTCATGAAGAGCGCATAGCGGATCTGCTGCCAGATGGCGTGCAAGGCGCGGTTGATATAGCGGAACACAAAGAACAGACTGATGATAAGCAGAATGCCATGGAACGACAGCCTGAATGTGGCAGCGCCGCTGTCATTGAACAGTTGTACGAAGTTATGGTGATAGATGTTGTTGTATAAGTCCTCGAAATCGAATACGTCCAAGGCTAAATGAAGGCAGAATGGAATGGACAACAAGCCTATTACGGGAAGCACTACATCCTTGACCAAGTCATAGAACCAAGTGGCACCGAACATCAAGGTCTCCTTGCCGGGACCCGTGACAAAGTCGATGCGTGAGCGATAATCGCTGAGGCGGTGGGTCATCCGCTTTTTGCGGTATTGTACAATCAAATACAAAATGGTGTAGATGATATGTATGGCGGCCAACTGGAAGTACCACCAGACCAAGATGAGCAGTGAGGCGAAGATGTAGCCCGCAATGGCCACACCCAAGGCGGCGCCTATGGCCACCAATGAGATCCAGCCCAAGAAACGGTCGCTGCGGTCTACTTTTTTCGCATTGTGAAGGCAAGCAAAGAGCTGCCAGACGAAGAAGGCAATCAGCACGGGCGGGAAGATGAAGTTCATCAGTGCGTTGGGCATAAAGACCACACGGCATCCAATGACCGCCAAGGCCGTGCAGAAGGTGGGCACGTAGAGCCTGAAGCCGTATTTCAGTTGCTTGGAATCCAAGCGGAAGAACAATGCGACAAGGATGGCGGCCAGCAGCCAAAGGAAGGTGTTGGTGAGCCGTGCAGCGATATGTAGCAGGCCGTCGCCACCGATGCAGGAATTGATGATGATGGTGATGACAATGGCGACCAACAGGGAAATGAAACGCCGCTGGTCTTTTTCGACATACTCCTTCAAGGGCTTGAAAAAACGAAAGGCGGGAATAAGCAGGAGCGAAACAAGGAGCCAAATCACCATCAGCTCGATGACAAACAGGACGATGATGAAAACCTGGAGCGAGTATTCCCAGCCAGTGTCGCTCGACTGTTCGAGCTGGCCTTTCCTGAATAAGGATTGTAAGGAACCATGGTCGTATTTCTCTCCTGCGTCGCTGATGGCTTGCTGCCAATAGCGTCCCGGATGTTGTAGGATGGTATACCATGGTGTCTGTCCCTCGACAAAGATGCGGTTTTGCAGCACTTGATAGTAATCGTGCGCATAGTCGTAGGTCTCTTTCAGGCGCAAGAAAGTCTCGTAGTAGTGGATGCTGTCGGCCACCACGACGGCTTTAGTCTCGGCGTACATCTTAATCAGCTCGCCGGCATAGAAGATGCATTGCTCACGGTCGTCCTCTCCTTGTTCGTCGAGCACGAAAGGCACTGATAGGGAGTCGGCCATAGCCTTGACTTCCTCATCCAGCTCGAAATGAGTGGTGCTGAAAAAGAGTGGATTCAAACTGTCGTAGTGGATGAGCAGGCTGTCGGGCACGCCGATGATGGTGTCGAGTTCGGGAGGAAGGCGTCGCAGCGACTCGATGAGGCGGGCGTGACGTTCGATTTCGACATTGAGGTTGCTTACGATGCGGTCGAAAGGCCCACGGTCTTGGTTGAACTCGTTGTATTTCTCGGTGACCTTTTGTAAGGCGTAGCTCACGTCGAAGGTGAAACCTTGCTTTTGTGAATAAAGCATCAATGAGAGCTCGTCGCACTGCTTCATCACGTCGACCATCTTCTGGTGCTGCTTCTCATAGTCCTCGGTAAGGCGTTCTCGGTTCTTGTCGATTTGCCTATAGTCGGCTTCCAATTCGTTGCGCAACACCCGGAGGGTGCGGTTAAGGTTCTTGCCGTAAGAAATGGCAAAGAGCGGCACCGCTATGGCCAGAAAGGCCGCAAGGAAGAGAAGGCGTTTCCGTTTGAGAGGGGTCTTCATTGGGCGATTTCTTTGATGAAACTCATGAATAAGGGATGGGGATGAAGCACGGTGCTGGAATACTCAGGGTGGAATTGGGTGCCGATGAACCAACGGTGGCCGGGGATTTCGACAATCTCGACCAAGTCGCTCTCAGGATTCACGCCGACGCATTTCATGCCATTCTTCTCGTATTCTTCTTTGTACTGGTTGTTGAACTCGTATCTGTGACGGTGACGCTCGCTGATTTGCGGCGCACCGTAGATCTCAGCTACACGGCTGCCTTTGCGCAGTTCGCAGTTGTAGGCACCCAAACGCATGGTGCCGCCCATGTTGACGATGGTTTTTTGTTCCTCCATCATGTCGATGACATTGTGCAGGGTGTTGGTGTCCATCTCACTCGAGTTGGCGTCTTTGTAGCCCAACACGTTACGGGCAAACTCGATGACCATCATCTGCATGCCGAGGCACACGCCAAAGGCGGGCAGGTTGTTGACACGCGCATACTCCACGGCAATAATTTTTCCTTCGATGCCGCGTTGCCCGAAGCCAGGGCAGACCAAGATGCCTGCCACGTCTGAGAGCTGTTCCGCGACGTTCTCTTTGGTGATGTTCTCGCTGTTGATGAAGTCGATTTTTACCTTCACGTGGTTGTAAATGCCTGCCAGGATGAGGCTCTCGCGGATGCTCTTGTAGGCATCTTGGAGGTCGTATTTGCCTACCAGTCCCACATGGATTTCTTTTGTGGCGGTGCGTTGCAGCTCCAGGAAACGATGCCAGCCTTCCATCTTCGGGGTCTCGCCAACGGGTACGCCGAACTTTCTTAGCAATGCAGCGTCAAGTCCTTGGTTCTGCATATTGACCGGTACATCATAGATGCTGGGCAGGTCTTCGCTCTGCACTACGCATTCAAGGTCGACGTTGCAGAAGGAAGCCACCTTTTGGCGGATACCATCGGAGAGGTGTTTCTCGGTGCGCAGCACGAGCACATCGGGTTGGATGCCCGCGCCCTGCATCTCCTTCACGGAGTGTTGCGTGGGTTTGGTCTTCAGCTCATCGGCGGCTTTGAGGTAAGGCACGTAGGTGAGGTGCACGCTGACGGCACGGTTGCCGAGCTCCCATTTCAACTGACGGATGGCCTCTAAGAACGGCGCCGACTCGATGTCACCGATGGTACCACCGATTTCGGAGATGACGAAATCGACCTCATCGTTATGTTGCAAAATCCTGTGTTTGATCTCGTCAGTGATGTGAGGCACCACTTGAATGGTCTTGCCAAGGTAGTCGCCGTGGCGTTCCTTGTCGATGACGGCTTTGTAGATTTTGCCTGTTGTCACCGAGTTGGCCTGCGTGGTGCGGATGCCCGTGAAGCGCTCGTAGTGGCCAAGGTCGAGGTCGGTTTCGGTGCCGTCGACGGTCACATAGCACTCTCCGTGTTCGTATGGGTTCAGCGTTCCCGGGTCAATATTAATGTAAGGGTCGAATTTCTGTATGGTGATGGTAAAGCCGCGGGCTTGCAGCAGTTTGCCGATGCTGGCAGAAATAATGCCTTTGCCAAGGGAGGAAACAACGCCTCCCGTAACGAAAATATAGCGTGTCATAGTTGGGATAGCTTTTTGAATATTAAGTGGCAAAAATAGGGAAAAAGTATTTTATGCAGTAAAAATAATGTTAAGAGATTTGCATATTCAAAAAAAGTAGTATTTTTGCAAAGTCTCGTTATAACGATAGTTTATGGAAAGCATCGCTCTATTTCACGGTTCGACTAAGGTCATTGAAAAGCCTGTTTTAGGCTTGGGAAATCCGAAAAACGATTACGGATTAGGATTTTATTGCACTGAGAACCTGGAACTTGCAAAAGAATGGGCCAGTACGGAACGCAGCGATGGTTTTGCCAACAGCTACGAAATCGGCTTTAACGGATTAGACATCCTTTATTTGAACAAAACGCCTTATCATATTCTAAACTGGCTATCGATTTTGCTGCAAAACAGGACTTTTGTAATTTCACAAGGACTGCCTTCTGAAGCAAAGGCCTATCTGCTGGACAACTTCCTTCCCGAATATGAACATTATGACCTTATCATTGGTTATCGTGCTGATGACTCCTATTTTTCCTTCGCTAATGCCTTCCTCAACAACACCATTTCGTTGGAGCAGTTGCGCAAGGCGATGTTTTTGGGAAAGTTAGGCGAACAAGTTGTGTTGAAAAGCGAAGAGGCATTTTCTCGCCTTGTACTCAAAGAGAGTATTCCCGTTGACAGCAGCCTGTACTATCCCAAACGACAAGCTCGTGACCGCCAGGCCAGGGAAGATTTCCAGAATGAAAAAGCGGTGGTTTCGCCCGCCGATGCCATTTATATGATTGATATTCTCAGACAAAAATGGACCAATGAAGACCCACGCCTACAATAATTTGTACCTTGAGGATGCCATGAACAACCTCGGCACCATGTTCGACTGTGCTGTCCATGCCGCGCAGTGCGACCTGTTGGTCTTTTACGAGATGTTTCTCTCGAGCGGTGTCGCCTCTCAAATGGAGGCGGGAAATCCTCGTTATCTCTCGGGCATGTCAGGGATGGAATTGATGCAACTGGTCTTGGAGAAGTCTTCGGACAAAACAATGCCCATTGTGAACTATGTTCCCTTTGACCGCACACCCGAGTATTGGGCTGGCTGGGCTTTAGCCTATTACCAATGGTGTAGTGCATATTCGTTTGCTTTCATCCAAAGAAACGGTTTGAGCATCAGCACTGTTCTTTCCCTTTATCCCACCTTGCACGAAGCCGACCTCTCCAAGTTCGTACAAACTGCAGATGCGCTGATCCAACGGCATTTGGACACCCGAAAGAACAGACTGAAAACCATCCGAAAGCAATCCCGTTTCACCCAAAAGGAACTAGCCGATCTTTCTGGTGTCACCCTTCGCATGATTCAGGCCTACGAGCAAGGCGACCAGGACATTTTGAAGGCTGAAGCACAGACGGTCTTTGCTTTGTCGAGGGTGCTGGGGTGTGCGCCTGAGGTGATTTGTGGGTGAGACAAGACTGCTTAGTCAATGTTTGCGACATGTCGCAAACATCTCAACCTCATTGTATCGCTGGATTTTATCGTTAATTAGTCGTAATAAGTATGAATAAGTTGCACTTTATCGCTCATTAAGTCGCGTTGCAAATATGTTGCAAATACGCAAAAAGAATGGATAAACAGACATAAAACCTGACAACAAAAAAAGGTGTAACCGATTGGGCTACACCTTCTTGCTTTTGGATGATTATTTTTGGTGGTTATCTTTATTTTACCTCCTCAAAGTCTGCATCAGTGACAGTGTCATCACCGCCGCCATTCTGCGGGCCTTGGTTCGGGTTGCCGCCTTGGAAGCCGCCGCCCATGTTGTTCGGGTCGAAGCCGCCTTGCGGGCCGCCTTGGGCACCGGCGTTCTTGTACATCTCCTCGCTGGCCTTCTGCCACATGGCGTTCATCTCGTTCATGGCGGCGTCGATGCCGGCGATGTCTTGAGCCTGGTGTGCAGTCTTCAGCTTGCCAAGGGCAGCCTCAATCTCTGCCTTCTTGTCGGCAGGCAGCTTGTCGCCGTATTCCTTCAGCTGCTTCTCGGTCTGGAAGATGACGCTGTCGGCTTGGTTCAGCTTGTCAATACGCTCACGTTCCTTCTTGTCGGCTTCGGCGTTGGCCTGGGCTTCGTTCTTCATGCGCTCGATTTCAGCATCGGTCAAGCCCGATGAGGCCTCGATACGGATGCTCTGGGTCTTGCCCGTGGCCTTATCCTTAGCGCTGACGTTCAAGATACCGTTGGAGTCGATATCGAAGGTGACTTCGATTTGCGGGATGCCACGCGGCGCGGGCGGGATGCTGTCGAGGATGAAACGACCGATGGTCTTGTTTTGGGCAGCCATAGGACGCTCGCCTTGCAGCACGTGGATTTCCACGCTGGGCTGATTATCGGCAGCGGTCGAGAAGACCTCCGACTTACGGGTCGGGATGGTGGTGTTACTCTCAATCAGCTTGGTCATCACGCCACCGAGGGTCTCGATGCCGAGGCTCAACGGGGTCACGTCAAGCAGCAGCACGTCCTTCACCTCACCAGTGAGCACGCCGCCCTGAATGGAGGCGCCTATGGCCACCACTTCGTCGGGGTTCACGCCCTTCGAAGGCTCCTTCTTGAAGAAGTCGCGGACGATGTTCTGGATAGCAGGGATACGTGTCGAACCACCGACCAAGATGACATCATCAATGTCGTTGACGGTCAGGCCAGCGTCTTGCAGGGCGCGACGGCAAGGCTCGATGGTGTCGTGAATCAGCTTGTCGGCCAGCTGCTCGAACTTCGAGCGGCTCAAAGTGCGGACCAAGTGCTGCGGGATGCCGTTGACAGGCATGATGTAAGGCAGGTTGATCTCCGTCTCGCTCGAAGAGCTCAACTCGATCTTAGCCTTCTCAGCAGCTTCCTTCAGACGTTGCAAGGCCATCGGGTCCTTACGCAGGTCGATGCCATTGTCTTTTTGGAACTCTTCGGCTAACCAGTTGATGATGACTTCGTCGAAGTCGTCGCCGCCGAGGTGAGTGTTACCGTTGGTGGACTTCACCTCAAACACACCATCGCCCAATTCAAGGATGGAGATATCGAAGGTGCCGCCGCCGAGGTCGTACACAGCGACTTTCACGTCGTTCTTTTTCTTATCCAAGCCATAGGCCAAAGCGGCTGCGGTAGGCTCATTGATGATACGGCGCACTTTCAGGCCGGCGATTTCGCCAGCTTCCTTGGTGGCCTGACGCTGGGCGTCGTTGAAGTAAGCAGGCACCGTGATGACGGCTTCGGTGACCGTCTGGCCGAGGAAGTCCTCAGCGGTCTTCTTCATCTTTTGCAGCACCATGGCAGAGATTTCCTGCGGGGTGTATTGTTTGCCGTCGATGTCGATACGAGGCGTGTTGTTGGGGCCTTGGATGACCTTGTAAGGCACACGGCGCATCTCGGCACCCACCTTGTCGTAGGTCTCGCCCATGAAACGTTTGATGGAATAAACGGTACGCAGCGGGTTGGTGATGGCCTGACGTTTGGCAGGCTCGCCGACCTTACGTTCGCCGTTGTCAGTGATGGCGACCACAGAAGGAGTAGTGCGGTGGCCTTCGCTGTTGGCGATGACGACCGGCTCGTTGCCTTCCATAACGGCCACACATGAGTTGGTTGTACCTAAATCGATACCAATGATCTTTGACATAATTTTGTTCTCCTATTTTTATTTGTTATTTGTTTGTTGTCTTTACGAAGGTTGCACATTGCAACGCCCCGCTTTTTGTCAATCTTTATGCCAAAAGAAAAAAACTGACAAAATGACAATATTTCGATTTTTGCTCCGTTTTCAGTCAAAACACCCTTGCTGGGTCGGAGATTTTTTGTACCTTTGCATCCTTATTTTTTTCAAAAATTAGACCTTTATCGTAATATGAAAAGAATACTTGCCCTTTTAGTTTGCCTTTTGCTTGCTTCTGTAGCTTTTTCCCAAGATAACAATGGATTTTTCCAGAACCTCAAAGAGAAATTTGTCGTACACGACACCGTATATGTTTACATTACTGCTACGGATACTCTGTACGTGGTTAATGACGAAGAGGAGGAAGACGAGGATGAGGATGAAGAGTTTTCGGAAAGCATCCCGATGCCTATCGATACCCTCTACACCTTTGATAAGTTCCGCAAGGTGATTCTTTTCGATAACAACACATGGCTGTATTATAACATTGAAAAGCCAGATATTCCCACCTCGATTAGTGAAGACCATTGGGACACGGAATCCATTCATAGCTATAGAGACATTGCCTTGAAGGATCTTCCTAATGAGGTGACGCTTCAGTTGGTGGATTCTGTGCATGGCTATTGCATTCCCCATCCTGGCCCTGTGACTTCACAGTACAAGTTCAGGTGGCGTCGCCCTCACAAGGGTGTTGACATTGGCTTGGACACAGGTGATCCGGTGTATGCCGCCTTCGATGGTGTGGTGCGCGTGGACATGCCGACCCGTATGTCGGGAGGCTACGGCAATGTGATTGTCATCAGGCACGTCAATGGGTTGGAGACTTATTATGGACACCTTTCGCAACGCCTCGTGAAAAGCGGTGATATCGTTAAGGCGGGTGAATTGATCGGTTATGGTGGTTCTACTGGACGTTCCACAGGCCCCCATCTCCATCTTGAGACCCGTTATATGGGGCAGCCTTTCGATCCTGAGCGCATTTTCGACTTGGAAAACGGGACGCTTCGCTCTGAGCAGTTTGTCCTGAAGAAGCACTATTTCAGCATCAACTCGCATTATGGCATGACTGACAAACAGTCGTTGGAGGCTTCGAAAAAAGTGCCGAAGGATTCAGGAAGTACCTCGAAGAAGATGTATCATACGGTGAGGAAAGGCGAAAACTTGAGCAAAATCGCCAAGAGATACGGAACCTCTGTCAACAAGATTTGTCAGCTCAACGGCATCAGGAAGAACAAAGCACTGCGGGTTGGGCAAAAGCTCAGGGTGAAATAACAACAACAAAAAACCCCGAAAGTTGCGGCTTTCGGGGTTTTTCTTTGTCTTGACTTGGCTTACTTTAACCAACCTTCGACGTCTTCCAGCTGCAAAGCGGGAATGTCAAGTTTGTTCTTCTTGCGCAAGCCGTTCAACTTTTCGCGTAGAGCGGAGGGCTTCTCGGCCTTCAGCTGCTCGATGGTGTTGTAGCCATTGGTGAGCAACAAGGTCGCCCAAGTCTCGGCCATACCCAAAGCCATGAAGTCTTCCTTGGTGGCGTTCTTCACGACCTTCTCAGGACGCATCATCGGGAACAACAAAACTTCCTGAATAGTAGTCTGGCCCGTGAGTAGCATCACGAAGCGGTCGATGCCGATGCCCATGCCGGAGGTCGGAGGCATGCCGTATTCCAAAGCGCGGAGGAAGTCGTTGTCGATGACCATAGCCTCGTCGTCGCCACGGCCTGCCAATTTCATTTGTTCCTCGAAACGGGCGCGTTGGTCGATGGGGTCATTCAACTCGGTGTAGGCATTGGCCAATTCCTTGCCGTTGACCATCAGCTCGAAACGCTCAGTCAGCTCGGGGTTGTTGCGGTGGCGCTTGCAGAGCGGCGACATTTCCACGGGATAGTCGGTGATAAAGGTCGGCTGGATGTAGGTGCCTTCGCATTTCTCGCCGAAGATTTCATCAATCAGCTTGCCCTTGCCCATCGAGTCATCGACTTCAATGCCGAGTTGCTTGCACACGTCACGCAGCTGGGCCTCGTCCATGCCGGTAATGTCGATTCCCGTCTTCTCCTTGATGGAGTCAGTCATAGTGATGCGCTTGAAGGGACGTTTGAAGCAAATCTCGTTGTCGCCCACTTTCACCGTGTCGGTGCCCAGCACCTCAGTGACGGCGCGCTCAATCATGGCCTCGGTATAGTCCATCATCCAGAGGTAGTCCTTGTAAGCAACGTAAATTTCAAGTCCCGTGAACTCGGGGTTGTGGGTGCGGTCCATACCCTCGTTGCGGAAGTTGCGCGAGAACTCGTAAACGCCCTCGAAGCCGCCCACGATGAGGCGTTTCAGGTAAAGTTCATCGGCGATGCGGAGGTACATGGGGATATCCAAGGCGTTGTGGTGCGTGATGAAGGGACGTGCCGTGGCGCCGCCGGGGATGGCTTGCAGCACAGGGGTCTCCACCTCAAGGTAGCCGCTCTCGTTGAAGAAACGACGGATGCTGTCGATGATGCGGGTGCGGGTGATGAAGATGTCCTTCACGCGGTCGTTCACCACGAGGTCGACATAACGCATACGGTAGCGCAACTCGGGGTCATTGAATTCGTCGTACTTCACGCCGTCCTTTTCCTTGACGATAGGCAACGGCCTAAGCGACTTGCTCAGCACCGTCAATTCCTTGACATGCACCGAGATCTCGCCCATCTGCGTGCGGAAGGCAAAGCCTTTCACGCCGATGAAGTCACCAATGTCGAGCAGGCGTTTAAACACGGTGTTATATAAGGTCTTGTCCTCGCCAGGGCAGATTTCGTCGCGCTTCACATAGAGTTGGATGCGGCCTTTCGAGTCCTGCAACTCGCAGAACGAGGCGGCGCCCATAATGCGGCGGCTCATGATGCGGCCCGCGAGGGTGACTTCCTGAAACTGGTCGGGGTTGTTGTCGTCAAATTGGTCAAGGATGTCCGTGGTGAACACGTTCACGGGGAACGCGGCCTGCGGATACGGGTTGATACCGAGCTTATAAAGTTCGGCCAACGAATTTCTTCTGATTTGTTCCTGTTCGCTTAACATGATGCGTTGAATTTTGGTGCAAAAGTACGAAAAGGGATTGATTCCTCAACTAAATTATGCTTTTCCTTGCAATTTCAACAATCTTCTCTCCCAATGCCTACTGAATCAGGGCAATCGTCACTAAGCATTTTTTAGTAATTCAACCCAAACGCCCAGATTGGAATCACGTTCCCATAGCCGTATTCGATGTCGTCTTTCACAACATAGCCTTCCTTGGCATCGGTGATCTGCCGTTTCCCTTTGCTTTTTCCTCCTACCTCAAAAGTCTTTCCTTGAATCTCGAAATCTGAAATTTGAGAAGAGGTAACTTTATGGTTCACACGCATTTGGTTAAAAAAGAAGGTCTCCCGAACCGTGCCTGCATCTTCTTGTCCATCACTTAATGCATACATCAGATTGGTGTTGTCCAAATAGACTTTCTCCACCTTGCCAAGTTCACCCAAGCCCCCTGTCCCGTCTTTCAGTTGGGCAAGCAATCCTGCCTTTTCCAAATAGGCCAAATAGTCTTCCACATTATTGCGGCTGGCTTGAATCTGACTTCCAAGACTAGCCATGTTGGGTTTGTAGGGCACCAATCCAGCCATGATGACCAACAACTTTTTCAGTTTTTTCGCTGTACCGATGTTCATATTGGCATACTGGGGAATGTCCAACTCGATGGTGCGTGTGATGACCTGGTTCAGCTCCGTCTCAAAGTCAAGATCCTGACCAAAAGGATAATAGCCCTCTTTCAAGTATTCCTTGAAATATACCAAAGGATGGTCCACTCTCGGAATCTTCGCCTCGTGATTTAGAATCTCCTGCAAACTGAAAACAGGAACTTCAATATGGTGTCGAATAGCCAAGAACTCCCTGAAAGACAGCCCTTGCATCAGGTATTTCGGGGCACGACGGCTCAAGTCAGCTTCTCCTTTTTCGATGTCGAGGATGGACGACCCCGTGAAATAGACATGCAAATCAGGAAAGGCATCGTACATCAGTTTCAGCTCTTGCGACCAATTGCTGTATTTGTGTACTTCGTCGATGAAGAAAAACTTTCCACCGTTCTTGTTGAAGGTTTCCGCCGTTTCATATAGCGTATGCCCCGTAAAGTAAAGGTGGTCCGCCGTGACATAGAGAGTGTCACTGAGCGAATGGTGCTTTTTAATGTGCTGGAGAAACAACGTGGTTTTGCCCACGCCTCGTGGTCCGACCAAGGCGAACATACGGTTTTGCCAATGAATGGCTCCGTACTTGTAGCGGACAAACTGACTTTCTGTTGCATCAAGCTGTTTCTGCATAAATTGGTATAATCCTTCCATTGTTGCTTTGTGTTGATGCCGCAAAAATAATAAAAATGCACTATGTGAGTGCAAATTTGTTCAAAAAATGCACTATGTGAGTGCAAATTTAGGTTATAAAGCCGAATATGAAATTTCTTTTGTCGCCATCTTTTTTGAGACATTTGTCCGAAAAACTGTATTTTTGCTCCTTGAAAGAAAATGTTATGCAGTTCAAAGACGTCATAGGTCAAGAAGCGGTCAAACAGCGACTGATAGCGAGTGTGCAGAAAAACCATGTGCCTCATGCGCAGCTCTTTTTGGGGCCAGCGGGATGCGGCAAGCTACCTTTGGCCTTGGCTTATGCACAATATATCCTTTGCCCCAACCGCACCGAAACCGACAGCTGCGGCGTGTGCCCGACTTGCCAAAAGATGCAGAAGCTGGTACACCCTGACCTGCATTTCGTCGTGCCAACTGCAACCACGAAAAAGATTAAAAGCAATCCCGAATCAGACTTGTTCATGGAGGAATGGCGTGAGTATGTCATTCAGAATCAGGGTTATGTGGATACCTCAAGTTGGTACACATTCCTCGATGTGGAGAACAAGCAAGGCTATATGTCGGTGCGCGATGCGGCCTCTCTACTGCGCAAACTGAGCATGAAAGCCTATGAAGGCGAGTACAAAATTGCCATCATCTGGATGGCAGAGAAGATGCGCATCGACACAGCCAACAAACTGCTGAAACTCCTCGAGGAACCGCCTGAGAAGACCGTTTTCCTACTCATCGCTGAAGACCAAGAGGAACTGTTGGCCACCATCAAGTCGCGCACGGCTTTGGTCAAAATTTCAGCCCTTGACACCGCCTCTATCGAAACGGCTTTGCAACAACGCTATGGCTGCGATCCTCAGCAGGCTCATGATGCGGCCATGGTTTCGGAAGGCAACTGGCTGACAGCTTGCCAATCGTTCAAAGACTTTGAAGACCATAAGTTCTTCTTCGCCACCTTCCAGCAATGGATGCGCCTCTGTTTCCGTGCCGCTTATTCCGAGCTGATTGACTTCTCAAACAACATCAAAACGATCGGACGCGAAAAGCAAAAAGAACTACTGGAATACGGTTTGCGCATCATCCGCAATTCGCTGCTGTTTAATAACAATCTTGCGGAAATCGTAATGCTCCCCAATGATGAGAAGACCTTCAACTCGAAGTTTGCGCCTTTCGTCAATCCTGCCAATCTGGCACAAATTGCTGAACTTTTTGAGGAAGCCATGCGACAAATTGAGCGCAACGGCTACGCACCGCTCATTTTCACCGATATGAGCTTTAAGATGGTGGGGTTGCTGAAGAAGAAATAAGTCGGCTTTCGATGGGTTCAAGAAAAAAACCGCATAATAATTTGCACAAAAAGAAAAAAGCGGTATTTTTGTGGTGTACAAAAATACAATTCAACATGAAAATCATACGTTTTATTCTTGCTTTATCTTGTTTTATCTTTGTTTTTAACGCTTGTAGTACTGACGTTGACTTATACGTTGACTTGAAAGATACCACTATTGTATATGGCGTGATGGATGTAGCAAAAGACACCAATGTCATCAAGATTATAAGGGCTTTCTCGGGCAGCAATAGTGACTCCTTCGATGCAAATGAAATCGCTCTAATTGCCGATTCTAGCAACTATCCAGGCAAGTTGGATGCCCGCTTTGTCGAATACGAAAAAGGCAAGGAAGGAGCCTATTTGCCTACTGGGCGAGAGATTATATTGGACACTATGACCATCAACAACAAAGAAGAAGGCCCTTTCTACTTCCCCAACCAAAAGTTATATTATACCACAGAGCATTTCAATGTCAACAGCTTGTATAAAAAGTATAAATACAAATTATTGGTTCTCAAATCTAACGACACAATCTCCTCCGAAACCAGTCTGATTGGGGGTGAGCGTTTCCAAATCAATACCCCAATGGTGTTTTTCAAGGCTGAAAACGGAGGAAAACGAAAGCTTCTTTTCTCACCTGACGACAACGATGCCATGTATAAGGCCACAATGCAATTCAACTATAAGGAACTGAGGCCTGGTCAAGACACTGTCTGCAAGAATGTGAACTGGTCATTTGGCCCCTACAGCACGTTTGATTTAGGATACGAAGGAGGCAACTTGTACTATACTTACCGTGAAGACCAATTGTTTTCCTTGTTGGAAAACGCCATTGGAGATGATAATTTCAATGTAGAGCGCTTTTTCGACAGCTTTGTCATAACCATTTTTGCTTATGGCAAAGAGTTGGAAGAATACATACGGATAGGAGAGGCCACTTCAAGCATTGATTACTACTACACCAACATCCATGGCGGCTTGGGCATATTGTCCTCCTACCATGAAATCAGCAAAAAAGTCGATATCTCCAGCCGCACTATGACCGATTTGCTTTCTAAAAACTGGGGTTTCAAGTATATTGGTTACTAGAGGGCTTACTCCAGAACCTCAATCGTTCCCATTTCATATAGGATGGGGTGGCCTGCCTCGTAATAGCGTATATCGTGTAGCACCTTGTCGAAGACGTAGTTTTGTATGAGCACGAAGTCCTTGCCGTCATTGACGAGGGCATACATACGGTCGCGATCCACATCGCCAATTTCACCACTTAAATCAGTCACGCCATTCAGCACCAGTTTCTTGAAAGTCCTCATATCCTGCTTGTTGCCGTCCTTGTCTGTCACGACAATGTAATGCAAGAAGGGTGAACTTGTGATGGAATCGATGCGTTCCTGTGGTAAGGTGTTGGTGAACAAGGCCTCAAAGCGCAGGTCGCTGAACGATGACATGAGGTTGATGACCTTCAAAGTGTCATAAGGCAAATCCTTGTTGTCGGACAGGCGGGTGAGTTTGTATTGGTGCTTCCCGATGTTGTCGATGCGGAAGCTGCCCTCTGGGTCTTCGTTGAAGTCCACCTCTACCGATTGAATGTCAGCCATATTCTCGTGGAAGATGGTGTGGTCACGCCAATCGTCGGGGTTGGCCGTAAAACGTGTGGTGATGAAGCCACGGAAGCTGGGAATGTAGACAATATAAGCCTTGTCGGCGCCTTCCTTCAACATAAAGGTACCGCTGCTGTCCATGGTGGCATCGCCCACATAGAACACTTTCGTGCGCTTCTCGTGGTAGAACAGCTTGATTTTATCGAACAGGTTGATGCGCGGCACTATCTGATAAACCTCTACCTTGGTGCTCTGTGAAGCCAGTTGCTTCACGATGTTATCATGACTGGCTACCGAGACGGGCATCTTGACGCGAATCTTGTATAAGGTTGTCAGGAGATATTGCACTTGCTTGGGATGTGCCGTGTAGGTACCGTTGAGCGTCCAGCCGTGTTCTTGACGTTCAAGCAGCGACTCCCTTTCCTTGCGGTCGGCCAGATACACCTTCGTGACAGAGGCCGTGTCCCACACTTGGAAGTCCGACGACTCGCCTTGAAGGGTTGAGAGGTATCGGTTGTTCCAAATCAATACGCCGGCGATAACAACCAAAATGGCAGCAATAATAATGGTAATGCGGTTATTTTTCTTCATGACGTTCTGTTTTACTGTACTTTTTCTTTCTGATCAAAGCCAAGACAAAACCAAATAGGATGATGAGCGCAATCGGAATCACAGTGTTGATGATCTGCCATTTCATCCTTTCGTTGCTCACTTTCTTTGCATCCAATAGGCGGATGGTCAATTTACGTGACCGGATATCAATCATGTTTTCACCATCGACCAAATAACTGATGGCATTCTCAAGGAATTCCTTGTTGGTGTAAGTGACGCCGGTGTATTTGTCATAGCCCAAAGGCAACGGGTTGCGGTCAATGTCAAATTGGTTGCGGATGATGTCGCCATCGGCCACCACAATCATGGCAGTAGGCTCGCTTTCTTCCAAGAAGTCAGTGGCTTGGTCATCAACGATTTCCTGCGGGATGCGGTTGGCATACAACGAAGTGAAGCTGCCTTTCAGAAGGTAAGCCACGTTCTTTCCATCCTTCATGTTGAACAAGCGTTGGTCAGGTTCTTGGCGCAACATAGCCAAGGAGATGAATACTGGTGCACCTGAGACCTTGGTGTAGCCCGTGGTTTTAAGCAAAGGAATCTGTTCAATACCGTGGGCAGAGGAGGTGGCATCTATTGAGCTGACAAAGTCGGCCTTGATACCGTTCATATTGCGCACCATAGGATGGTCGGAGGCAGCTTGCAGCAAGGGGAAATAGTACCACTTGAATCGGGTGTATTGGGGCTGGTTGCCCACCATTCCGCCTGTGCGGACGGCGATTTGGGCACAGTTCCAACCCAGTAGCAGGTCGCGGTTGAGGCGCACACCGTATCTGAAGAGCATATCGTCGAGGTTGAGGTCTTGCTCCATAGCGATGGTAGACTCTTGGTTTTGCAGGCTGTCCATAGTGGCATATACTGGCTCCACCAACCACAGCACCTTGCCGCCATGCATAATGTATTGGTCGATGAGGAACTTGTCCTTCTCGTCGAAGGGTTGCGTGGGCTTGGCGATGACGATGGCATCGTAGGAAGGGAAGACTTTCACATCTCTTGTTGTATCTTGTGTGCGATGCATTAGAGCGTCAATCCTGCCCTCGATAGTCTGCCGTTTTACATCATAGTTTTTCGCTAATGTTTGGGCAATGCTGCCAAGCTCGTCGTCGCTTAATTCGCCATGGCCTTCTATGAAACCAATTTTCGGCCTTTCCAGACGGGTAACCTTTTTGACGGCATCAATGAGATAAAACTCAAGGTTCTCTATCGATGCATTGACTGCATATTCGTCGGGTTGTCCGTTTTGTGTTTCGTGCAACAGATTGACGGCAATTTCGGTGTTGTTGCGGTAGCTCACCAAAGCACCAGGCCAGATGATCAGTTGTTTGGCAGATCCGTCGTTGCCTACGGATTGCCATTTGGTATAATCCAATCCAGACTGATAAAGCTGGGTATATTTGTCTTTGATTTCGGCATCATTGTCGCCTTCTCCTGGATTGATGAACTCGTAGTCGATGAATTTCGAGTAGGCGCGGAATTCGTCCAGCATCTCTTTGGTCTCACGGCGCATCTTTTTGTATTCCGCAGGCAAATCGTTTCCTTCGAGATACACCCTGAAGTACACATAGTCTTCGAGGTTCTTAAGTATCTCCTTCGTGGTGGGCGACAAGGTGTAGCGTTTCTCGCTTGTCAGGTCGAAGCGGGTGAACACGTAGGAACCAATCACGTTGAGCAACACCACAATGGCTATCGTGACAAGGAAGGCAACGATTTGGTTTTTCTTCAGATTCTTGCGTTTGTTTTCCATAGCTTCACCTCCTTACCATTTACGGCTTGACAAAACGAGTTTTGTCGCACTCAAGAAAATCGCAATCACACTGAAGAAATACAACACGTCACGCGTGTCGATGACGCCACGGCTCAATGAACTATAGTGTGCGTTCATGCCCAATTGCTGGATGAACAGATCGACATGGCCAAACAACGAGAGCGAGTAGATGAACTCGAAGCCGATCAACAAGAATCCGCAGAGGAAGACCGAGATGATGAAAGCTAGAATCTGGTTGTTGGTCAGTGAACTGCAAAAAATGCCAATGCTGACGAAGCTGGCACTGAGTAAGAAAAGTCCGATGTAGGAGCCCCAGATGCCACCGCTGTCAAGGTTGCCCTTGGGCAGTCCAAGACGGTAGACCGAGTAATAATAGATGAAAGTCGGAATCAAGGCAAGCAGCACCAAGGCCACACCAGCCAAGAACTTGGCCCAGATGATTTGCCAATCCGACAGGGGCTTGGTGGCCAACATCTCGATGGTGCCTGTACGGTTCTCCTCAGCAAAGCTGCGCATTGTGACGGCAGGCACGAGGAAGAGGAACACCCATGGGGCGAGGATGAAGAGGCTGTCGAGGTTGGCATAGCCGAAGTTCAGCACGTTGAAGTCGCTTTGGAACACCCAAAGAAACAGACCCGTGATGAGCAAAAACACCACGATGACCATGATGCCAATCAACGAGCTGAGGAAGTTGCTGATTTCTTTCTTGAAAAGGGCATACATACTCAAATAAGTATTTGGGGTGCAAAGGTACGAGTTTTTTCTCTATCTTCGCTGCATCAACCAAACATTCTTGTCCATGAAAAGATTGGGACTGCCTTTGCTGCTCATCGCCATCGCCCTCCTCGCGTGCCGCTGCGAGCCGAGGCATGAGGGGCCGACCACCGAGGAGCTGTATGCCGAATTCAAGCAGCCCGCCTCGGAATACCGCCCCTTCGTGCGCTGGTGGTGGAACGGCGACAAGGTGGAAGCCAACGAGTTGGTGCGCGAGCTACGTCTTCTCAAAGAGGCAGGCATCGGAGGCGTGGAAATCAACCCCATCGCCTTCCCTACCTACTGCGACAGCATTGGCAAGCCCTCGTTGCAGTGGCTCAGCCCCGAGTGGATCGATATGCTGAAAGTCTGCTTCGACGAAGCCGACTCACTCGATATGACCTGCGACCTCCTCGTGGGCTCGGGATGGCCCTTCGGCGCCGAGTTCCTCAACGAAGATGAACGAGCGCAGATTGTGGTCAACTATGCGGAACCGGTGACGGGACCCACGACATTGACCATCAACAGAGACAGTCTCTGTGCCCATGCCATGCCCAAGGTGAGTTCACCTTACAAGGGCAACACCAAGGAGCTGATGATGCTGCGGCTGTATCCGAATCCGGCCGGTTCTATTGAGGATGGTATCGAGATTTTGCAACAAGATAGCATCATCACTATCGACGTGCCCGAAGGGGAATACACTCTTGCCGC
>JAEEGJ010005833.1_pt1 | contig 37918 bp, 27 predicted proteins | sample 8958761 | NCBI WGS metagenome assembly JAEEGJ01 (sample SAMN16246546, study PRJNA631951) | gut metagenome | biome: gut microbiome; feature: rumen; material: RS-attached | host: Bos | place: Iran: Karaj | collected 2018-10
GCGCTTGCTGCAGGGTGTCGACGGGCGTTACGTGGTTATCAATCCTCCCTTCCCGCCAATGACTACCGAAGAGCTCGATGCCTCGTTCGATCTGCCTTACACGCGCCAGCCACACCCCAAATATAAGGGCAAGCGCATTCCCGCTTACGAGATGATTAAGTTCTCGGTAAACATCCATCGCGGTTGTTTTGGCGGCTGTGCATTCTGTACTATTTCGGCCCACCAGGGCAAATTCATCACCTGCCGATCGAAAGAGAGTATCCTGCGCGAGGTAAAACAAGTCATCGAGATGCCCGACTTTAAGGGTAACCTCAGCGACCTAGGTGGCCCGTCGGCCAACATGTACGGCATGAGTGGACGCAATAAGAACGCCTGCGAAAAGTGCCGTCGCCCATCATGTATCCATCCACAGATATGTCCTAACCTCAATACCGATCACTCTAAGCTGATTGATATCTACCGCTCTGTCGATGCCCTTCCAGGCATCAAACACAGCTATATCGGTAGCGGTGTTCGTTATGATTTACTATTACATCGTAGCAAGGACGAGGCCAGCAATAAGGCTGCTATGGAGTACACCCGTGAGCTGATTACCCGTCATGTTTCGGGTCGACTCAAGGTAGCTCCCGAGCACACCAGCGATCGTGTACTCTACCTCATGCGCAAGCCCTCGTTCCAACAGTTCTACGAGTTCAAGCGAATCTTCGATAAGATTAATCGCGAGGAGGGTCTTCGCCAGCAAATCATTCCCTACTTCATTTCCAGCCACCCAGGCTGTCAGGAAGAGGATATGGCCGAACTGGCAGTGATTACCAAGAACCTCGATTTCCATCTCGAGCAGGTACAGGATTTTACTCCCACGCCACTCACCAACGCCACCGAAACGTGGTACACAGGCTACGATCCTTATACGCTGCAGCCAGTGTTCAGCGCCAAAACGCCAAAGGAGAAGTTGGCCCAACGCCAGTTCTTCTTCTGGTACAAACCCGAAGAGCGCCGTGGCATCGAGCAGTCGTTGCGCCGCATCGGCCGCCCCGACTTGATTGCCAAACTGTATAGCGGCATGCCCCCACAAAGCGGTTATCGCCCTGCAGGCGGAGGCCCCAAGGCCCCTGGCAGCGGCAAACCATCAGGGTATGGCAGCAGTAAGCCATCAGCTTACGGCAAGCCTAAATCTTATAACCCAAATTTTAAAAATGAAAATTCTCGAGCAAAGCATCATAGCGAAAAGCCCCAACAAGAAAAGCGAGGACGGAATCGTCGTAACTTCTGATTTTATCGCCGTTATCGACGGCAGCACCTCAAAAACCAAGCGTCGCCATTGCCCTCTTATGACCAATGGCCGTTATGCCATGCTGCTCATCAGTCGTTATATCCGCAAAATGCCAGCCAACACCAGCAGCCATCAGTTCTGTGTAGGTGTTACCCGTGCGTTGCGCCGCCATTACCGGCTCCGTTTCCCCGTTGAGCGCATGCAGCAACATCCCGAAGAGCGACTCTGTGCTTCGGCCATCATCTTCAGCCGTATGAGAAGAGAAATCTGGCTGGTTGGCGATTGCCACTGTCTTATAAACGGAATATATCACGACAATCCCAAGCCTTACGAGCAGAATCTAGCCGAGATAAGAGCCAGGAAGGTTAGGGAACTGCTGATGCAGGGCATGACACAGGATGAGTTGAGAAAGTCCCTCGACCCTGCCCGCGAAGTGATTATACCCACCATGCTCGAGGTGATGAAGAATCAGAACAAAACATATGCCGTTATCGATGGGTTCCCTATCCCAGAAACAAAGGTGTCCATCATCCTGCTCGATTTCCAACCATGGGAGATTGTGCTAGCCAGTGATGGTTATCCAAAGCTTGGCAAGACCTTAGAGGAGACTGAGTCGATGCTTGACAAACAAAGAAAAAATGACCCGCTGAATATTGGAGAGTTTAAGGCTACAAAGGCATTCATTGAAGGCAACAATTCTTTCGATGATCGCTCATATATAAGATTTACAGTCTGAAAAAATGCAATAAAAGCCCGAAAATTTGGAAGTTTGCAAAAATATATGTACCTTTGCAGCCGATTTCAGCAGAAATCACCTTTTTAAGGTCGGTTCCGTAGCTCAGCTGGATAGAGCAACTGCCTTCTAAGCAGTAGGTCTTGGGTTCGAGTCCCAACGGGATCACCATCACGATTTCCCCGCTTAATGATACGAGCGGGGATTTTTTATACCCTGCTCTAACCAAAGGAATGTCATCTATGAGTCGTCGGGATATCGTCTGTAGATCGTTCAGATAGTCTCCACGCCCCATGGAGACGTCACCTATACCCCTATGGAGATTATCTCCGTCACCCGTGGATCCTATCTGCGTGACTCGTGGAGACTGTCTCCGTCAACCATGGGAGGCATTCCTTTCAGGCTCGCTAGCCTTATTGCGATGGCAAAGGTACGACTATCCCGAAAACAATTGGCGGGTTATGGCACGTTAGCGGGAAAAAAAGTTCTCCCCATAGAGCACCCCTCATACTATAGCCCTCCCTCTTATAGAGGGGAGGGCATGTATAGAGGGGGGTAGCTCTTATCAGGGGGGATATGTTCTGTTGGCTAACCTTCGTCAACCGAGGAAGGCCCGGCATCGTAATGACACCGGGCCTTTTCTATTTGAATATCACTTTGCTGCGGCAACACTCTGTGCCATCATCCTTACAGATGCGAACGCAATATTCAAGTTCGCCAGTCTGCTCACGATAGAAACTAAGATGATCGCCCTGATGAGCCTCAGCCACATAAGCAATTTCGAAACGTTTGATCTGATGTTCACGGTACCATTCGAGATTCCAAAGGTCGAGAACATGCTCAATATACTTAACCGAGTTGATATGTCCATTGATATCGACATCATTATACTGGGTCTCAATGGTACGGACAAAAGCAGCATCATCGGTCATCTTGACGCGCCCGCCTTTATCTATAGGGCATTCTTTCTCGCTCTCGATCCAATTGTTGATAGCACCATTATCGATGGTAAAGATATCGGTAGGCTGGCGACTCTCTGTATCAATCATGGCCCAGATAGAACGTCCATAGCCATACACCTTACCATCGTCACCAATCACACGGAAATTTCGCGAGGTAAAGAAGCGCATAGCATTCTCAACCCACGTCTCAATATTGAATTTTGTGTACATCCAGGGCATCTCATCCATCTCTATAGCCAAACGCGAAAGCACCCATGAGCGCTGAATAGTCATCAGATAATTCATGCCAAAACCACGAGCTGAAGAATGGAAATCGGCGGCATTAAGCATGTGATTTCCCAGATGGCCCATAAAGAGCCGCTGCGAGAAGTCGCAGTGAAACGGCTCAGCCATGAACTCGTATCTTCCGACTTTATCCATTGCTTTCCCTTTCTTCTAAGAACTCACTAACCTGCTCTTGCATACCACGAGTAACGGCAATACGACCGGAACGGGTATACTGAAGCACGCATCCAAAGGTGTCGAGGGCGCGGTATAATGAGATAATATCCTCTGTAACACCATGCATCTGAACAATGACGTATGTGGGGTTTACCTCAATGATATTGGCCTGAAAGCGACGGATGGTGCGCGAGATTTCCGGGTTCTCCATCACCATAGGCGTAGAGAGTTTATAGAGGCCCGACTCACGGATGAAAAGCTGTTCATCAGTGAAATAGTTGGCCTTCACCACATCAATCTTCTTTTCTATCTGGCGTACGATTTTCTGTATCTGGTCTTCATCGCTCCATGCAGTAATCGTGTATTTATGGACACCAGGGATACTGGAGGCTGATACATTCAGACTTTCAATATTTACCTGACGACGAGTAAACACGGTCGTTACCTGGTTCAGAATACCAGCAATATTCTCAGAATATACTAACAGGGTATATAGTTTTTTCTCTTCCATGATCTTACACATTAATTTCGAGCATCATATCGTCGACATTCATACCTGGAGGAGTCATTGGCAACACATCGTCGTCCTCAAGGATAGCACACTCCATGAGGTATGGTCCTTCAGTCTTGAGCATTCTCTCAATAGCTGCTGAAAGATCTTTACGATCAACAACAGCCTCATAAGGAATTCCATAGCCACGAGCGATTAGTTCGTAGTTAGGGTTAAGCATTTTGGTAAACGACTTACGGCGCTTCCAAAACATATCCTGCCACTGGCGCACATTGCCCAGATAACGGTTGTTCATCATCACCATCTTGACAGGGCACTGCTGCTCCATAATGGTACCTAACTCCTCAATACACATTTGGAAGCCTCCGTCACCCGAGAAACTAACCACCGTTCGACCAGGTGCGCCGAAGGTAGCGCCGATGGCTGCTGGCATACCATAGCCCATCGTTCCCAGACCACCGCTGGTACAGATGCTACGTTTCTTGGGATATTTAAAATATCGGGTAGCGAACAGCTGGTTCTGACCAACATCAGTAACCAATACAGCATCGCCCTGAGTTGCCTCAGCTACAGCGTTGACAACCTCACCCATCAGCAGAGGTCCTTCTTTTGGATGGATGGCTGGCTCAATAACCTTTTCATATTCTTTCTTCTGAAGGGGAATGAATGACTCGCGCCAACCTGTATGATCGTTCTGGTCTATAAGTTCCGTAAGTGCAGGAAGTGATTCCTTACAATCTGCGATTATTGCCACATCGGTCTTCACACACTTATCAATCTCGCTATGGTCAATATCAAGATGAATAATCTTTGCCTGCTTAGCATAGGTCTTGAGATTACCAGTTACACGATCGCTGAAACGCATACCAATGGCGATAAGCACATCACACTCCTGTTCTTTTAAGTTTGGCGCATAGTTACCATGCATACCCAGCATACCGACATTCAGCGGATGAGTACTTGGCAGAGCCGACAAACCCAACATGGTACGACCTGCAGGGATATCAGCTTTTTCAAGGAAATGGATCAATTCATTCTGAGCATTTCCAAGCTCAACCCCCTGTCCAACAAGTGCCAATGGTTTCTTGGCTTTATTGATAAGATCGGCAGCCTCACGCACAGCCTTCATATCAAGCTTAGGATAAGCCACGTATGAACGGATGAAATTCACGTGTTCAGGTTCAAACTCCACCATCTCTGTCTGTGCATTCTTTGGGAAGTCGAGCACTACAGGACCTGGACGTCCACTGCGTGCAATATAGAAAGCACGGCTTACAGCCCATGCGATATCCTCGGCATGACGAATCTGATAACTCCATTTCGAAATAGGCTGGGCCACACCTACGAGGTCGACCTCCTGAAAAGCATCTGTTCCAAGAGCGCCAATGGGCACCTGACCTGCGATGACGACGATAGGTGTAGAGTCAAGCATAGCATCAGCCACACCCGTCAAAGTGTTAGTTGCACCCGGACCACTTGTCACCAAGGCCACACCCACCTCGCCAGAAACGCGGGCAAAGCCCTCTGCTGCATGAGTAGCAGCCTGTTCATGACGTACGAGGATATGGTCAAAAGCCTTTTTATTGCCTCGCGTGTAATCGTAGAGGGCATCGTAGACTGGCATGATAGAGCCTCCGGGATAACCGAAGATGGTCTTCACCCCTTCAGCCTTGAGTGCCAGCATGAGTGCCTCTGAGCCTGTTATCTTTTGTTTATCCATATTCTTTAATCTATTATTCTAACACCGCCCTTATCTGCGCTGCTAACACTTTGAGCATAAGCACGAAGTGCTTTCGAAACGATGCGATTGCGTTTCAGCGGCTGCTGTGGACGAGCAGAAAGTTCTTCATCTGACAGTTTCACACTGATAGAGCGCGAAGGGATATCAATCACAATGATGTCGCCATCCTTCACCTTGCCGATATTACCGCCATTGGCAGCCTCGGGCGAGATATGACCGATACTCAAACCTGAGGTACCACCCGAAAAACGTCCGTCGGTAATCAGCGCACATTCCTTACCCAGGTGCATACTCTTGATATAGCTGGTAGGATAGAGCATCTCCTGCATACCAGGACCGCCCTTAGGACCTTCGTGGGTAATCACCACGCAGTCGCCACTTTTTACCTTACCACCCAGAATGCCCTCGCATGCATCTTCCTGTGAATCGAATACAACAGCAGGCCCCTCAAAATGCCATAAAGCCTCATCGACACCTGCCGTCTTAACCACACAACCGTCCTGCGCAATGTTACCAAACAGCACAGCCAATCCGCCATCCTTGGTGTACGCATGTTCAAGGTCGCGAATACAACCATTTTCACGATTGGTATCAAGTGTTCCCCACTCCTCGCTCTGCGATCCCATTTTGGTTGAGAAGCGGTTACCTGGTGCCGTTTGATAGATGCGATTAGCTTCGGCATCTACAGCACCATCTACTATACTATATTTCTGCATGGCCTCGTTGAGTGTCAGTCCGTCAACACGAGGAGCACTGCCATCAATCAAGCCACCCTTATTCAGTTCGTTCAGAATACCAAGAATGCCACCAGCACGACCGCACTCCTGAACACTGTATTTCTGAGTGTTAGGAGCCAGTTTACACAGACAGGGCACCTTACGACTCAAGGCATCAATATCCTTCATGGTAAAGTCTGCACCTGCCTCTTGAGCTACAGCCAGCAAGTGCAGTACTGTGTTGGTACTTCCACCCATAGCAATATCCAGTGCCATCGCATTCATAAAGGCCTTGCGGGTAGCAATGTTTCGCGGCAATACGCTCTCGTCGCCATCCTCGTAGTAAGCAAAGGCATTTTTAACGACCTGACGGGCAGCAGCCTTAAACAGTTCGATACGGTTAGTATGGGTAGCTAAGATGGTACCATTACCAGGCAGCGACAAACCTATAGCCTCAGTAAGCGAGTTCATCGAGTTGGCTGTAAACATACCCGAGCAACTACCACAGCCAGGACATGCACACTGTTCAATCTCTTTAATCTCCTCGTCGGTCACACTAGGATCGGCACCTTTAACCATGGCCGTAATCAGGTCGGCATTCTCGCCGCGCCACTTACCTGCCTCCATGGGGCCGCCACTACAGAAGACTGTAGGGATGTTCAAACGCATAGAAGCCATCAGCATACCAGGTGTCACTTTGTCGCAGTTAGAAATGCAGATCATGGCGTCGGCCTTGTGAGCATTGACCATATATTCGACAGAGTCGGCTATAATATCACGGCTGGGTAACGAGTATAACATACCATCATGCCCCATAGCAATACCATCGTCGATAGCAATCGTATTGAATTCGGCAGCATAGCAGCCCATCTTTTCGATTTCCTCGCGTACAATCTGACCGATCTCGTGAAGATGTGTATGACCGGGCACGAACTGGGTAAACGAGTTCACGATGGCAATGATAGGTTTGCCAAACTGCTCATGCTTCATGCCCGTAGCCACCCAGAGAGCGCGGGCTCCTGCCATTCTTCTGCCTTCTGTGCATACCGCACTTCTTAACTGATGCTTCATATATAAAATAAGTATTTGTTTCCGAAAATTTAGGTGCAAAAATACATTAAATATGTCAAACAGCCAACTATTTCACTATTTTTTCGTAAATTTGCAGCAAAATATTAAAAACTAATTACAATTTGTTATGAAAGAACTACTATTGGCGTTGCTTATGACGGCTGCTGCAACTACAGTTTCCGCCCAGCAGCGACATGAGACGACATTAAGCGACGGATGGCGTTTTTCACACGATAAACAGACATGGCAAACCATTAACGTACCGCACGATTGGGCCATTGCAGGACCTTTCGACAAGAAGTGGGACCTGCAAGTAGTTGCTATCGAGCAGAATGGCGAAACTGAAGCTACTGAAAAAAGTGGCAGATCGGGTGCCCTGCCTTGGATTGGGAAAGGCTACTATCAGCGCACCATCACTATTCCAGAGAACTGCAAGCATGCAGAACTGGTGTTCGACGGTGCAATGTCTGAGCCAACAGTATGGTTTAACGGCATTCTGGCTGGCCATTGGGCATACGGCTATAATACTTTCCGCGTTGATATAACACCATTTATGCAAGCAGGCGACAACCAACTTGAGGTAGATTTACAGAACGTCGAAGAAAGCAGTCGCTGGTATCCCGGCGCAGGCATCTACCGTCCTGTAAAACTGATACTGACAGGGAGCAGTTGGATTGACCCCTGGAAAACCTTTATCCGCACCACAAAGTTGGCAGCAAATGAGGCAGAGCTGGCAGTAACCGTAGGCACAGGCAATGCGCTAGACGGCGGACTGAGTTTTGTAGTAGAGATATTGGATGCTGAGGGACAGCTAGTAGCACTTGAGAGTAACGACAACGTGAACTGCGAGGGTACGGCAGATATGACCTTCAGCATTAAGAACCCTCAATTATGGACGCCAGAGACACCTTACCTATATACCGCCCGCATCAACTACATGCAGTGCGGACAGCTACTGGACACCACCACACAGAAGTTCGGCATCCGCACCATTCAGGTATCGAAGGAAGGCGGTTTCCAGCTGAACGGCGTGACCAGAAAAATCAAGGGTGTTTGTCTGCATCACGACCTCGGTCCTTTAGGCGCTGCGGTTAATAAAGCAGCCCTCATTCGCCAGATCAAGACGATGAAGGCGATGGGATGCGACGCCATCCGCACATCGCACAACATGCCCTCACAGATGCAGATGGACGTCTGCGACTCGCTAGGCATGATGGTAATGGCCGAGAGTTTCGACATGTGGGTCTATCCTAAGTGCAAGAACGGCTATGCCCGTTTCTTCAAGGAGTGGAGCAACAAGGACATCGAGAACCTGATTCTTGCCAACCGCAACCACCCCAGCATCGTGATGTGGTCGATAGGCAACGAGATTCCTGAACAGGGCAGCAAAGCGGGTAAGGAGATTGCAGAAAGCCTGCAGAAACTCTGTCATGAACTCGACCCCACCCGACCTGTGACGCAAGGTCTTGACCACGCCGAAGCATCTATTGAAAGTGGTGTTGCCAAGGTGATGGATGTGCCGGGATTCAACTATCGCGTGCACAAATATCAGAAAAGCATCGGACAGCTGCCTCAGGGATTCCTGCTTGGTTCTGAGACAGCCTCAACGGTGTCATCGCGCGGCGTATATAAGTTCCCCGTGGTGCCCGACGACAATTCGCGCTATGCCTCTTGGGCGCCAGGATACGATCCCAAGGCCATTGAGAATGCCGACGGCCAGTGTTCAAGCTACGATGTGGAGTACTGCTCATGGAGCAATCTGCCCGACGACGACTGGGTGTGGCAGGACGAGAAACCATGGGTGATCGGTGAGTTCGTATGGACAGGCTACGACTATCTTGGCGAACCATCGCCCTACGATGAGTATTGGCCGGCGCGCTCCAGTTATTTCGGCATCTGCGACCTCGCAGGACTACCTAAAGACCGTTACTGGCTCTACCGTTCGCATTGGAATAACAACAAGCACACAATCCATCTGCTGCCTCACTGGACATGGGGCAAGGAGCGCCGAGGTAAGGTGACACCTGTGTATTGCTACACCGACTATCCCACGGCAGAACTCTTCATTAACGGCAAAAGTCAGGGCAAGATATCTAAGAACCCTAAAGAGCGTCTTGACCGATATCGCCTGCGCTGGAACGACGTAAAATACGAGCCTGGCGAAGTAAAGGTCGTGGTCTATGATGCAGAAGGAAGAGCGGCTGGCGAGAAGAGTATGAAGACCGCTGGTAAGCCTGCTGATTTACGGCTTGACACCTGGACGCAGAACGGGCAAACGCTGAATGCCGATGGCGACGACCTCGCTTTCATCACCGTGTCGCTGACCGATGCAAAAGGTACACTCATCCCCGATGCTTCCAATCAGCTCATGTTCGAAGTAACGGGTGCAGGCACTTTCGAAGCCGTCTGCAATGGTGACGCCACAAGCCTCGAATCTTTCAAACAGCCCACCATGAAACTCTTCAACGGCCAGTTGGTGATCATTGTGCGCAGTGCCAGGGAAGCGGGCGTGCTCACCCTGAAAGTATCAGACAAAAAATCAAAACTTAATAAAACTATCAACATCAACGTTCTATGAAAAGAAGCTTCTTAGCTATAGCCGCATGTCTGACTGCGCTGGTCGGATTTGCACAAGACGACGTCAAGATAGAATTCTTCACGCCGAGTATCGTCCACATCGTTAAAGGCCAGCCAACGAAAACGCTGGTCATCACCGCCAAGCCACAGGAGGTGGCTGTGACACGTAAGGACAACACCATATCAAGTAGCGAGCTCAGTGTAAGACTCGACCCTACCACAAAATGTATTACATTCTCAACCGCCAAAGGCAAGGTGCTGTTGCGCGAGAAACGTTGCGACGTCTCAAAGGTGAGCCAGACCTTTACGCTCGAAAAAGATGAAGCCATCTACGGTCTCGGCACCATCCAGAACGGCAAGATGAACCGCCGTGGCGAGACGAAACGCATGGAGCAGTCGAACCTTGAAGACTTTCAGAGCGTACTTCAGAGCATCAAGGGCTGGGGACTTTATTGGGAGAACTACTCGCCTACCCTGTTCGAGGATAACGCCAGCGGCATGACCTTCACCTCCGAGGCCGGCGAGGGCATCGACTACTATTTCATGTATGGCGGTTCGGCCGATGGCGTAATTGCACAGATGCGCCACCTCTCGGGCGACGTTCCCATGTTCCCGTTGTGGACCTACGGTTTCTGGCAGTCCAAGGAGCGCTATAAGACAGCTGCTGAGACTGAGGGCATCGTGGATAAGTACCGTGAGCTCCAAGTGCCTCTCGACGGCATCATTCAGGACTGGCAGTATTGGGGTTCAAACTATCTGTGGAACGCCATGGACTTTCTTTCCGAGGACTTCCAGAACGGCAGACAGCTGATTCAAAACGTACACCAGAAGCACGCCCACTTCATGATATCCATCTGGGCCAGTTTCGGTCCTCAGACACAGCAGTTCCGTGAGCTCAACGAGAAGGGCCTGCTGCTGCCCATCGAGACGTGGCCTCAAAGCGGCATCTCCCACATCTGGCCCCCAGTGATGGAATATCCCTCGGGCGTCAAGGTCTACGACGCTTTCAGCCCCGAAGCCCGCGCCATCTACTGGAAACATCTGAAACGCCTCTACGACTACGGCACCGATGCCTGGTGGATGGACTCTACCGACCCAGATTTCTTCAACCCGCGTGAGAGCGACTACCAGCACAAGGTGTATGGCGGCACATGGCGCTCTCAGCGCAACGCCTTCCCATTGGAGACCGTACGCGGCATCTATCAGGCTCAGCGCAAGGACGACCGGGGCAAGCGTGTGTTCATCATGACGCGCTCGTCGTTTGCCGGTCAGCAACATTACGGCTCCAACATGTGGAGCGGCGACGTAGCCTCTTCGTGGGACATGCTTCGCAAGCAGGTGCCCGCAGGCCTCAGTTTCTCACTCACGGGCAACCCTAACTTCAACACCGATATCGGTGGCTTCTTCTGCGGCTCCTACAACACCAGGGGGGCCGGTTCTGCTCCCATGAATCCCCAGTTCCAGGAGCTCTACGTACGCTGGATGCAGTACGGGCTGTTCTGTCCCGTGTTCCGCAGCCACGGCGCCGATGCGCCCCGTGAGATATGGCAGTTTGGCGAGAAAGGCTCGCCCGTCTACGACGCTATCGAAGAGATGATACGCCTGCGCTATCGCCTCATACCTTATTTATATAGCACCGCCTGGCAGGTCACTTCGAATAACGGCAGCTATCTGCGCCCCCTGTTCAGCGACTTTGCAGCCGACAAGAAAGTATGGGACATGACCGACGAGTTCATGTTCGGTCGCAGCATTCTCGCTGCCCCCATCCTCGACCCTCAGTACACAGCCGAGAAGATTATCCGCGAGGATGCCATGACCGGCTGGGATCACAAGGAGGTTGCGGGTGAGTTGACCACTCAGGCAGACTTCACCGCCACCAAGACCGCTACGAAATATCTGCCCAAAGGCGCCACATGGTACGATTTCTGGACGGGCCAGAGCTATCGGGGCGGACAAAGCGTCACTCTCGAGACCACATTCAACCGCGTGCCCATGTTCGTGCGTGCCGGCAGCATCCTGCCGTTGGGTCCAGAGATGCAGTATGTGGGCGAAAAGCCATGGGACAACCTAGAGCTCAGAATCTATCCCGGTGCCGACGGCGACTTCCTGCTCTATGAAGACGAAGGCGACGGCTATAACTATGAGGAAGGTGTATACACCACCATCGCCCTCCACTGGGACAACCGTCAGCGCACCCTTACCATCGGTGCCCGCCAAGGCTCCTATCCGGGCATGCTGACGTCGCGCACGTTCACCATCGTTCTCCCCGACGGCACAAAAGCCACCGTAAGCTACGACGGCACAGCCAAGCAGGTAACTCTCTAAATGAGAGTATTGTAAACGGCCACGATAATCACCATCAATACCTCAGCCGTTCGGTTTACCCGGACGGCTGTTTTCACGTCGGCAGTAGTGAGCGTACGGTCATGATCACCGATGTAAGGCTTATCGAACATTTCGCCAAAATAGTAATGCGGACCTCCGAAACGACAATTCAGTATGCCAGCAAGGGCTGCTTCGGGATAACCACTATTGGGCGAGGCGTGGTTTCGTCCGTATTTCATTACGAATCGCCAGTTGGCAATCCGTAATGAACCAATAATCATCAGCAGTGCCGTGAGACGGGCGGGGATATAGTTGGCCACATCGTCGATATGAGCCGCCCAACAGCCGAAGTCCTTGTAACGCTCCGTGTGATAGCCAATCATCGAGTCGAGCGTGTTCACCATCTTATAAGTCAGCATGCCAGGTGTGCCCAGCAGGGCCAACCAGAACAAAGGGGCTATCACACCGTCGCTCAGGTTCTCGGCCAATGTCTCCAAGGCGGCGGTACGCACCTCCTGAGCTGTGAGCTGCGACGTGTCGCGCCCTACGATGCGGGCCACCTGCGCCCTACCCTCTTCTAACGAGCGGTCTAAGGCTCGGAACACCTCGCGCACCTCGCGAATCAGCGTTGTGCCCGCCAGACAATAGAAGATGACAACGGTATCGAAGAAAAGGTGAAAGGGTAAGAAAGTAAAAAGGCTGAAGGATAAAAGTCGGCGGAGAAGCCATGTAAGGAGAAAGACTCCAGCAATCAGGAATAGGGCCATAAGGGCGCCTTTAAACATGCGGCGGGAACCACGGTTCAGCCGACGCTCGCCGAAAGCGATGAGACGCCCAAACCATACGATGGGGTGTGGTAACCTTGCGGGGTCGCCTACCATAAGGTCGAGCACCCAGCCAACCAGCAATGCTATCACGCTATTCATCTCTCAATATGCTGTAAATACGCTCCATATCCACATGATAGCGCACATGGTCGGCGAGTTTGTTATACTGCTGTTCTTTAAACACCACATAATCGGAAGGACTGGCGCCCTGTTCTATTTTCTCTCCATAAGGGCGCAGAAGATAATCGACAAACAGGGCGTTATCGAGAATGCCATGCAGATAGGTCCCCATACACTTGTCGTCGGCCACATAACCATCGGCCGTACCATCGTCAAGATGTGTCAGCGGCCTTGGTTTGGCATCACCGAAGGGGCAGGTTTCGCCCATGTGTATCTCGTAGCCCACACCATATTCGCACTTCACCTGACGGGTGCGCTTCTCACCGCTCATGGTTGTCGAGACGGGGAGCAGACCCAGTCCTGGCAGTCGCTCGATGTCGCCCTCCACATGGTCGGGGTCGCACACCTCTACACCCATCATCTGATAGCCCCCACAGATGCCTAATACCGTTGCCCCGTCGCGGCGAGCCTTTACAATAGCTTGAGCACACCCGTTACGACGCAGTTCATAGAGGTCGTCAAGGGTTGATTTAGATCCGGGGATGATAATAATATCGGCTTTGCTGATGTCGTCGGTATTATTGGTATAGAAGAGGTGAAGTCTTGAATCACGCTCCAGCGCATCGAAATCGGTATAGTTCGACAGGTGTTTCAGCATCACAACGGCCACATTCACCTTGCCCTGTTCCAGTTGCCATGACTTCTGAGCCAGCGCCACACTGTCTTCCTCCTCGATATGGATATCCTTGAAATATGGAATGATGCCTAACACGGGAATGCCACAGAGTTGTTCCAACATGCGTTTTCCTTCATCGAAGAGCCTCATATCACCGCGAAACTTATTAACGATAATACCCTTTATTCGCTTGCGGTCTTCTTCGCTCTGAAGGGCGATACTTCCATAGACGGAGGCAAAGACGCCACCCTTATCGATGTCGCCCACAAGAATCACATCAGCGTTGGCATGACGGGCCATTGGCATGTTTACCAAATCGGCATCCTTCAGGTTAAGCTCTGAAATGCTCCCCGCTCCCTCCATGACGATAGGGTTAAAGCGAGCACTTAATCTATCGAAAGCCTCACAGACCTCCCGACGGAAGTCGATACCGTCGCCACCACGACGCCAATAATCATAGGCGCTCTTATTGCCAAGAGGCTTACCATGAAGCACGACCTGTGAGGTATGGTCGCCCTGGGGTTTCAAAAGCAGGGGGTTCATATCCGTTTCTGGAGCGATACCCGCAGCCTCGGCCTGTACCGCCTGAGCACGACCAATCTCCAAACCGTCGGGCGTGGCAAACGAGTTAAGTGCCATGTTCTGTGCCTTAAACGGTGCAGGATAATAACCGTCCTGGCGGAATATCCTGCAGAAAGCAGCAGCCAGCACACTTTTGCCCACGTCGCTACCCGTTCCAACGAACATCAAAGCATGTAATGTCCTGTCTCCCTGATTCATAGATCTCTCCCTGGTTTAAGTTGTTCTGCGTCATCGAAGGTCATAACGGCATTGCAGAGCGTAGCAGCAAGATTGCTGCCCCCCTTACGCCCCTCGACTATGATTTTCGGAATAGACTTAAAGGGCTTCACCATGTGCTTCGATTCTCGTACATGTACAAATCCAACGGGAGCCGCGATAATGCCAGCAGGATGGGCCTTGCCTTTACGAATCAGCTCGCAGAGTTCCATCAGTGCCGTAGGTGCATTGCCAAAGGCAAAGAGCGCATCAGGATGCTCCTCGACAGCCAGACGGATACCTGCCTGCGTACGCGTGATGCCTTCTGATTCAGCCATCTCAGCCACACGAGGGTCAGACAGATAGCATTTTGCCTCGACACCAAGCCGCTGGAGAGCTCCCTTACGAATGCCGCTGGTCACCATCGTCACATCGCTCACAATGGTCTTTAATTCGCCCTTGCAGATCATATTATACAGCGTTTCCACAGCCCCTTCATCGGTATAGAGAATGTTTTCCATATCAAAGTCGGCTGTAGTGTGGATAGCATGCAGCAAAGCCCACTTGTGGCCGAGGGAATAATCCTGACTACGCAACTCCTTCGAAATGGTACGGAAGGATTCTATCATGATATTCTGCCCCACCTTTGTACCATCCGTCGTTTCTTCTCGATAGTAGCCACGTGGCGTAACCATCTTGCCGTCAAACACATACGACTGCGAATTTCCTATCAGAATCACCGTAAACATATCCACATCCTCAGGGTTGAAGAATGCGAGGGTGGTCATTTTCACCTCCTGTTCAGGCCTGCCCGCCTGACGCACATACCCCACAGGCGTATCTGCACTACGCATCTGAAGGAAAATCTCCTGCAACCGGTAAAGTTGCCAATAGCGGCCGTGACTCTTAGGATTATAGACCGCCGTCACAAAATCGCCCGCTGCAGCAGCCTTGATGCGGCGTTCTATCACCTCCCAAGGCGTCATCAAATCGGAGAGCGAGATGATACACATATCATGGCCTATGGGAGCGCCAAGCAAAGAGGCCGCTTTCTGGAAGGCAGAGATACCAGGAAGCGATTCGACAGCGATATCCACGCCCCGTTCCCTCCGCATCTCATAGATAAGCGGCGTCATGCCATAGATACCAGCATCACCCGAGGATATGACCACAACCGTCTTCCCTTGTTCGGCTAATTCAAAGGCCTGTAAGGCACGCTCGCGCTCTTTCTTCATACCCGTATCGATGCACTCACATCCTTCTTTCACATAAGACATGATAAACTGGAAGTAATACTTATAGCCCACGATGACATCAGCCTCGCCCACAGCTTTCAATACGGCGGGAGTGATGTCTTGAGAACTACCAGGACCAATACCTGCAACGATAATCTTACCCATAGATTTTTTTTGTTACTTAAACCTTACCTTTAGTCCCACTACCAGCATACGGCCTGGCGAGTAAAGTGCGTATTTACGCGTTGTAGAGTCTATTCTGTTGTCTACCTTATCAAAGATGTTATCCACGCCGACGGCTGGTTCTAAGTAAATCCACTTTGCCACGTCGAAAGAGTGAGTGGTCTGCAAGTTCCATATACCAAAGCCTGGAGCATCCTCATAAGTTCCGGTATAATAGGTTTTCGACTGGAGGCGCCCGTTCAGATTGACGTTCAATCCGTATTTCCGCCATGAACGATGATAGTTCGCGGCAATGGTGATAGCATTGCGGATGCTACGTTCCAACACACTCCAATCGTCGCCACTTTTGGTACGGGCGTAAGTATAGACATAGTTAGCCGAGAGGTTGAAACCTCGGAACAAATTGGCAGACACATTCACCTGCAAGCCTTTCACATCACCCTTGTCGCTATTCTGATAGCAGGCATACTGCTCCAGTTTCTGCGCCTCGGCATCAGTCATCTCGGGGAAATCCATTCTCAAAAACGACATCAACAGGTCGTCGACCTTCAGGTTCTGCTTCACTACCATGTCACTGATGCGGTTCAGATAGCCCGTCAGGCTCACAGCAATCACCTCGTTACGATACTCGGCATTGAGTGAGAAGTAATTGCTATGCTCAGGCTTCAGAGCGGAATTACCAATACTGATCTGAGGTTTACCACGATTCACAGAATAATAATGATAGTAGAGCTCGTCGAGTCCTGGTGCACGGAAACCTGCCGAATAGGTGGCACGGAAACGGAAATTACCTGGGGCATACATCAGCGTAGCCTTAGGCGTAAGATGGTTGTTGAATGTCTCGTGATGAGTATAGCGCAGGCCAAGAGTCAGCATCAAATCACGAGCAAGTTCAGTCTCATGTTGGGCATAGGCCGCCAGCGAATAGACTTTTTCGTCTACATTTCCAGAGGTCGCTGTAAGATACTCCTTGCGCCAGTCGGCTCCGAAGATGGTTGTCGAATGCTCCGTAAGACCGAGAATCGCTTTCATGTTGCCTTCCATCATACGCTGTTTCTTCGACTGCACATAGTCACCAACAGCATAGGTATTCGTCTCCACATCGTACTCCTTGCCATAGCGGAACCGGTCGACCGTAAAATCGGCCTGCAACGAGTTTCTGGCATCAAACTTATAAATAGTTCCTACGTTCCAACGCAAGCCCTTATAACGCATCTCATAGTCGGTGCCGCCAGTGATGTCATTGCGCGACTGAGGACGGTCTGTCATCTTATATGAATAGTCTGCCCCAGCATTCAGCGCCAGGTGCTGATTGGGGGCATAGGTAAATTTCTGTCCGAAAGTGTTTGAACGATAACCTGTAAACAAGGGGGCTATCGACTGTTGTGTTTCTGTGTCAGAGCCTTTCACATATTCCAAAGGATTGTTGCGATAGCTGTTGGCCTCATCATGCCCGAAAGAAGTATACGAGCCAAAGCCGTTCTTATAGATATCAAGCGTCACGTTCTCTGTTTTTTGTCCGTGTCCGGATATCCTTGTGTCACTCGTCACGCAAATTAGGTTTTGTGTAGGCTGATCGGTGATGATGTTGATGACACCAGCTATGGCATCGCTACCATAAAGGGATGATGCCGCACCATCAAGCACCTCAATACGTTTCACCCTCGCCATGTTGATGCGGTTCAGGTCTACATTGTTCGAAATGTCGCCGTTCAGTTTCTGTCCGTTGATAAGGATGAGAATATACTTATTGCCCAGACCGTTGAGACGCAGAAACGAGCCCATACTGCTGGGTGCCATCGACACCTGAGGCATCATTCGCGTCAACGCCCCGTCGAAGGTGCTAATACCTTGCTCTTTAATTTCTTGAGCCGATAGCACATGAACTGGCGTGGCCGTGCTCTTCAGTCGCTGGTGATGCCCAGAACCTGTCACCACTACAGGATTCAGGTTATAAGCACGATCTACCACAGATGAGTCCTTACGATCCATCTTGTGGATTTGGGAAAAAGCGGCACTCCCCGAAAGGAGTGCCACCAATAGAGATAAAAGTTTCTTATTCATTACGTGTATTCAGAAAAAGAGAGTCTGATTATTCTTCTGAAGCCGTTGTCGGAGTTGACAGCGCAGCCTCCGTACCCAACTTGGCAATAGCCTCACGAGTGTGGTTCATCCACAATTTACGAACAGCGCTACGCTCTGCCAATCCAGGGATATACTCCTCACCACTCTTATACTTCTTCCAACAAGGCTCGGTGTAGTTGGTCTCGTAAGCCTCGGTAGCGATACCAGCGGCATTAAACATGCTATACCAGCTCTCGTCGTCCTCATCATCAGCCATATCGTTGTGAGCGTGGTCACCTGCGATTGACATCAGCGGATAAAGCTGGGCCTTCTTGGCATTGTTGGCAGTATAGTTCATCGTAATGGTTACATCGCCAACTGCGATATCGAACTTACCACCAGCCACGTGCTCAAGCACATTGTCTACGTATGTATCCTCCATATCAACGGTGCCCACATAATAGTTGGTGTTGATGGCACGCAGATAATTCTCAAGCTGCAAGTAGCGCACGTTACCACCATAGTAGTCGTAACCCTCAGGATTACCATGACCCATAAAAGCAACGATGCCCTGAGCCACAGCAGCCTTCACATCGGCTTCATTGTTCAGCGTAGTTGCCAAAATCTGAGCATCGCTCTCCTCAGCCATCAGCGGAGTTCCAACAACCACATTCAAATCAAGACTCTTCATGTACTCATCCGTGAAGTCGCCATTGCGGTTGTTCATGAAGTCCTTTACGTAAGAGTCGCGAACACGGCGGTACTCCTCGCCTGGGATGACCTGCAACGACTGAACAACAACCTGCTGATAGCCTGCCAGACCGATTGCGGTGAGCCAGTGCTCAGGATCGTAATAATCCTTAGGATCAACATTTTCACCGGCACGGGCGTTGTTGATACAGATGGCTGAAGAGAAGGAGAGATATACATCCCATCCTGAGAAGTTTGCTTTGTAATCTTCAACAACTTTGTCGAAGGTGTCGTAGGCCTGCTCCCAGGTAGAACCGAAGGCTACTAGCAGAATCACCTTGTTACTGCTTTTCTGAGTCTTTACGGTCTCGTTGACAGCCTGTTGATACTTCTCGTAATTCGACTGCGTCTTGTTGTCGTCGTCATCGTTACAAGCGGTGAACGTTGCGCTGGCAACGAAAGCCATCATGGCCAGCATCAAAAACTTAATCTTGTTCATTGTTGTTTGAATTAAAGTTTGAATTATATTTGTTTGTAAGTTTCTTGCCTTCATTGAAACGGACTGTAAGCGAGGCATACATCGTTCTGCCTGACGTTGTAGTACCCAGATGCAATCCGTGGGGCACACGATCTACATAGTCAAGAATATTGTCCATACCAGCTTCTATGCGCACGTGTTTACCAATCTGATGACTGGTTGAAATACGCCACAGCTGATACCCCTTGCCATTGCCGTCTATCTGATAGTAGCGTTTGCTCGACATACGTCCGTAAAGTCCGATACCAAGCTGATAGCGTTTCGAGAAGTCGTGATTCCAAGTGGCATAGACATTTGCTTTATGATGCGCCATTCCATCGATAGTCACTTTATTCATTACATCATTTTCAGAGTCATATTGATTGGCCTTGGTATCAAGGTAGCTATATGAACCTCCAACAGTAAAATGACGTCCCTGATAACGCATGGTGAAATCAACGCCACAGGTCTGAGCATCTTCCATATTCTGATACTGACGCACACGGATGGGGTCGTATTTCATAATCAACTCACCAGGAGCCTCTTTTGTCGGAATAGTGACGAGCGTAATCATATCGTTCACTTTGTTATAATAGGGAGCAATGGTCAGTGTCAGATATCCTACAGTATATTCAGCACTCACTCCGAAGTAGTTCGACGTCTGTGCCTTCAAATCTTCATTACCCAGATAGAGATACACACCGTTCATATTCTTGATATACTGATAGTGCAGTTCTTTGGGTGTCGGCGTCTTGTAACCCTGGCTCCATGTAGCACGAAGGCGCAGGTCGCCGAGTTTCAGCATAGCGGAAACTTTGGGTGTGAGACGAGTACCAAAGCCTTCATTCCGCGTGAGTCGTAAACCAGCTGTGATATAGAGCGGGTTGAGAATCTCCAGTTCATCCTGCACGTAGACGGCTTGTGTATTATCCGTAGCCTTACCACCAGCCACTCGCATGGGGGCCTTCAACCAGTCATAACGATACTCTAATCCTGCACTCAGACGCTGTTCATAAGGCAACTCAAAAACACCTTTCAGTTGTACATTTGTCAGTCGCTGATCACTCTGCAACTCTTTGTCGCCAGGGAAATATGGGAAATAGTTGGTAAATCGGCCATTCACGTAACCATCCGTCAGCGTGGTGTCGGTATAGGCATAGTGATAGGCATGCTTCTTCCAATCTACATCAAGAGTGATATAATCTGTAGCATTCTCAGCTTGCGAGCGATTGAATATCGAGTGTAATTTCCATTTTCCTCCTACCGAAGCCGATGCGTTGTTATACTGCAAATCCCATGTCTTCACATCAACCCCTGGATGATGACCACAGGGGCGATAGATTCGCTTCCAATAAATGCTTCCATCAGCATAGAGTTCTATCTGAGGTGTCAACTGATAAGTCAGTCTCTCTGCAATCTGCCAGTTGGTGTGACGGTTCACCGTCTTGTTTCTTGAGTCGGTGATATGGTATTCAGTCTGTGAGGGAGCCTCCTCACTGGTATTCTGCCATCCGTCGGAGTGCTGAAGCTGGAAATTTGTGTAACTCGAGAGTTTCCCGAAATTCAAGGCAAAGCCATCGTGCTGACGAATATCGCCATAGTTCCCTACCCTTGTGGTATTCTCGAACATCAATCCTTTCTCGCGATGTTTACGCGTAATGATATTTATCACACCCGCGATGGCATCGCTACCATAGAGCGCACTCGATGCGCCTTTCACAATCTCAATCTTCTCAATGTTATGCGGATCAATGAGAGCAAGATCGTTCTCGCCTCCATTATCACCATAAAGTCGATGACCATCTATCAGAATCAGTACATATGAGTTTCCCAAGCCGTTCATCTGTAAGTGCGACCCCATATCGTTCTCGCTGAAATCAAACGAGGCCGTGAGGCCCGAAAGAATATCCTCTATTGAGCGACCCGCATATTGTTGAAGCTGACGATGGCTGATCACCTCTGTTTGTACGGGTGCGTCTTTTAACAGGTGCTGTGTACCAGTACCCGTCACCACCACTTCCTGTACGCTGTCCTGGCGCCAGATGTCTGTCTGAGCATACACCCCAATGGCCAATAGCCAGAAGCTAACAGCTAATATTATTCTCATCATTCTGTCTTTCCACACCCCTAACTCCTGAAAGGTGCGTATCATCAAATTTTCAGGCAGGTCTTCTGACTTTCCCCAATCTGTCTTACCTTCCCGAACTTAAGTTCAGTGGCGTTATACAGACAAATCTTTCAAAGGGAGATTACAGCTGCAGGTACAGTTCCGGACTCTCACCGGATTCCCTTACATCAGGCGGCATCAGCCACCAAATTGCCTCATTTCTGGGGCAAAGGTACGAAAAAAAACGAGACTCACAAACTTTGAGTCTCATTTTTTTAATAAATATGTGTATAACTTGCTAACACGTTCTTGATTCTGAGCACTGGTGTTGACACTGGTTCACCTTTTGCATTATAAACCTGCACCACTGACTTTGGTATCTCGCCTAAGAACTGGCTATAATGGAACTCATGCCCATGATATATCTTGCCATCGAGGGTAAACTGACGATAGCCAAGCGATAATTTGCGGTCTTGCTGACGAGATGTAATCACATATGGCAACACGCCACACATAGGATAGTCGCCACTGTCTGTTAATATTTTATCACATAAATACATCATTCCACCACACTCGGCAACAATTTTACCGCCATGCTCGGCAAAATCTTTGATGGCCTCACGGGCAGCCTCATTATGTGACAACGCTTCAGCATGTTTCTCTGGATACCCTCCTGGCAGATAGAGCAAATCGATATTCTCTAATTGCGGCACTTCCGTTTCAGGATCAAACGTCGATACGCTTTCAAAGCCGTCAAGTTTTTCTTGGTAAACGAAACTAAATGATTCGTTATTTTGAGCCATCAGAACTCGTCCTCTTTTTAAGAAATCCGTATATATAGTTTCATCCTCACCAGATGAATCAGGCACAAGTTTTAAAAGTGCCTTCCAATCCACATGTTCCTCTAATAATTGTATCAAGGTGTCACTTTCTGCTTTTTCAGAGAAGTCGAGACCCAAATATCTGGAGTTCAGTTCTAATGACGACTGATTGGGCAGATAACCATAACAATATGTACCTAAATCACTACACACCTGCTTCAGCATCTCATAGTGTCGCACTGAGCCGACTTTATTAAATAATACGCCTGCAATATTGACATCTTCCTTAAAATTCATAAAACCAGATAGCAAGGCTGCTATAGAATAGGCTGCCGACTTGGCGTCGACAACCAGAACAACAGGCAGACCTATCACGCTCGCAATCTCTGCTGACGAACCAAGATCGCGATCGTAGCCATCGAAGAGTCCCATCATACCCTCGACGACATTGATATCGGCATCGGCTCCATAATGGTTATAAAGCGCCTTAACGTGAGCTTTCGAAGCCATGAAAGTGTCAAGATTGATGCTCTTGCGCCCACAAGCCATGTCATGGAATTTCGTATCGATATAATCAGGACCACACTTAAAGGGCTGCACTTTGTAGCCTTTTTTTGTCAGCAACGTCATTAGTCCTCTGGCAAAGGTCGTCTTACCTGAGCCACTACTGGTTGCCGCTATCATGAATCCAGGTTTCATTGGTTCTAAGTTTTTATTTCTGATGCAAAAATAAGCATAAAAAATGGGACTCACAAACTTTAAGTCCCATTTTTGTTATTTACCAATATTAAACCTTAATCCCACATTCAGATTAAACCCTAATGGTTTGTCTTGATAGAATGTCGGCACAACGCTGTGGTTATCAAAATGATAGGTAAGACCCGGCTCAGCATAAATGCTCAATATGCGGTCTGCCTTATACTCCACACCTACGCCACAAGTAAGTGATACCTGAAGAGGACGGATGCTCACATCCTCAGTATGCTCTGGCTCCTTTTGGCCATTTACCACCGTTTGCGAGGTCTGACTGCCCTTCACCATCTTCTCGACGATACCACCAGCAGAGGCATAAACACCCAGACGCTTGCTACTGAGCAGCTGATAGTTCACCCCCACAGGCACACCCACATACGAGAGCTTTTGATTGATGTCGTAGCTATAACCATTGGTTTTGCGAGTGATGTCTGACGAGAGATAACTATACATCAGTCCGCTCTCTACGCTCCAGCGATTGCTGAGTTGATAGCGCACAGACACGCCAAACCTGACAGGCTGATGGTGGTCTATATGCTCGTCAATAGCCGTTTGTTGCTCCAGAAGCACCCCATAGACCTCTTCAAATTCTTTCTCATTAGTACCATATGTATTTGCAGCCCGCATCTGTGGAGTTATGGCATTAGCGCTAATACTACCCGACATCGAATTAGACATATACACCTGAGCCGTCAAGCGATGTTCATACGAACGATTCGGTTGGTGAAAATCTTTCGAGAAGATACTACGCTGAGGTTCCAACTTGGGCTTCTCAACCTTTGTTGGCTCACCATTATGAGCAGAAGTCTCGTCAGCAACAGGTTCCTGCTTTTCTACCGTAGCAGGTTCCCCATACGTTTCTTGCGCCGTTATAGGCATATTTCCATCCGTTTGCGACTCTACAGCCACTGCCGCCATTCTGGTCTTTACCGAGGTTATAAGCTTTTCAACCACCGTTTTATCTGACGTCTGTTGGTCTGTAGGATTTTGAACAGACTTCTGTATCATAGGTATCGTCGTTTCCACCTTTGCCGTCTGAGACAATTCACGGGTGGACTCCGTCTTAAACAAGTGCCATCCAAAGCCCACCATCAGCAATACGACTGCTGCCGCAGCTAGTCGCTTGGGCCACATTACAACAGCCTTTGCCTTCCTATTAGCCGCTAAGGCTTTCTCAAGTTCAGCCCACGACACCTCAGGAGCTGGCTGTCTGTAGTCGGCCAACTTCTGCTGTATTTCCTTTTTTGTTTGTTCTTTCATCGCGGTTGCTGTTTTGAGTTGTTATACGCTGTAATCTTTTTTACTAACAGGTTTTTGGCCCTGCTGAACTGAGAACACGAGGTGTTGGTGCTGATACCTAAGATCTGAGCTATTTCCTGATGACTTTTGTTCTCAAACACATAGAGGTTGAATACCGTTCTATAACCCGTAGGCAGTTGCCTGATCATTTCCTGAAGCACCTCTGGCGGTATGTCATTGATGGGCGGGTCGTCGTTTTCTTCCTCGTCAGGCACATCCCACGAGAGTCGTGCCAGCTCATTCTGATGGCGTTCCCTCAGGTATTTGAGCGATTGGTTTACCGCTATTCTCGACACCCAGGCTTGAAGCGATCCCGCCCCACGATAGTTGAATTCTCTGATATGGGATAGTATCTGCACGAGAGCATCCTGAAACACATCCTTCAGGTCCTCCTCATCAGTTACATAACGGGCACAGACAGCAGTGAGATATTCAGCATAGAGCGAATAAAAGTCCTTCAGGGCGTCTTTTTCACCACCCTGAAGGCGCTTTGCTAAGCGTTCCTCTTTATTGCCTATGAAAAAATGCACTTATCCGTTACCTCCTTCTCCTATTCTATATATATATTCGCTGCATTAAAGCGTTCTGTTGCAATAGTGGCAGGCTGTCTGGGGCGCATTTTGAACTTAGCAGTCTTCTTGCCTGAATATGACTTCCACTCGAGTGTCAGTTCTATCTCATGATTGTTTGCAACCATATCCTCAGGCAATCTAAAAGCAACAAGTGCGTCACCGATTCTCCCATCCTTATCGCCTTTTGCATTATGATAAAGCGCAAAATAATTGGGAGTGTTTATATCCACACGCTTTACAAGATTGATGACATGCGAGCCACCACCCCATCGAGTACGGAATCGCAGCGTCAGATAGCCATCCTCAGCCACCGTCACCCAGTCGTCCACAATCTCCAAGGCATCGTCGCCATATTTAGCTTTGTTTTCCTCCTCGTCGTAACAAGGGGCCAGCGTTTTGGTCAATATCGAGTCTATCCAATTCACATAAACCGCATGACTATAGTGACCTGCGTCTTCATTTGAGCGATAGTAGTTCACCAGCGCCCTCACTTCCTTCTTACCGAATGGTGAAGCCTTGAGATTTGTCGGAATCAGCGTAGTGCTATCGTCGAGCTGCATATAGAACTGCGAGTTGTCGGCGTTGGGCTTTACTGTTACAAGCGCACTGGGATATGCCATGTCGTAGTCGTTATCATCGTCGAGGGAACAAGCCTGAAAAGCCATCGATGAGACCATCAGTCCCAGAACGGCCAAGAGTAGTTTTTTCTTTTTCATCTTCATTTCTGCATTTTTATTTGTTCAACTTGCCCTTATAAATCGCAAAAGTCGGAAAACTTGCACGGAAAACAGAAAAACTTTCGTTAAACTATCTTAATAGGTGGAGCCTTCAAGGATGCTTCCGCCGCTTAACAATCATTAACCTCTCTATGTGCAAGTTTTCTGCAATTCCTGATTTATAGGGGCGATGTACATCAAACATAAACAAATAATTCAAAACAAAAAGTCAAAAGAAAAATGAAAACAATGAAATTAGCATTTGCTGCACTCTGTTGTATGACAACCTTGTCATTCACAGCATGTTCCGACGATGACAGTTCTCACGCCCTCACTCAAGAAGAAAAGGCACAGTGCCTGATGGCTGTCAAAGGTAACTACACTGGCCACCTGATCTATGCTGCAAAGAACGACAAGAACGTGAAAGATGTGACAGACACCGTAGACGTAAAGTGGAGCATCGTTAGCGACAGCATCATGACCATCGAGAAATTCCCCACCAAGCTACTGGCTGAGAACGTAACCGACACCACACTGAAAGCAGCTTTGAAAACTGCAGAAGACCAGACGATTACCTGCTATATCGACTTTGTCAAGACATCGCCCGTTCAGTTCCTCGTCAACCCCAAGACGCCTGCCTACAACCTCAACTACGGTGGTAAGGACCATAAGGTTCAGGTGGCCTTCTTTGTCAACAACTACAGTTCATTCGGTTCTTACGACCTCACCAAGAAGGTGATGAGCATGCAGATTATCGAAGGCGCCATCTTCCTCGATGGCAACCAGACGGCATACCTCAAGGAGGGTGTTCCCTTTGTCTTCGTTTCTACAAAGAAAGAATAACACAATATAATAAGATATATCAAAATCCGAAGGGCGCTCTTTAAAGCGCCCTTTTCTCTGCAAATCCAGTCACTCTGACTTTCCTCGGAGCAAAGCCAGACTTTCCCCGAAGCAATCCCCCACTTTTCTCCGAACCTTTTTCTCTCTTCAATAATTGCGAATAGTATATGTATATTACAAGAGATTTATTTGGCGGTCTCATTTTTATTTCGTACCTTTGCAGAGAAATAAGAACCTAATTCGTGATGAAGTTTATTGTCGTTGGATTATCAGATGAACGAGAGCCTCAATTGGATTCTGAGGTTATCGGAATCATAAAACAAGGGAAGGTTTTCTCTGGAGGCAAACGCCATCACGAGCTCATAGCCCATCTGTTGCCAGAAAGGGCGGAATGGATAGACATCACGGCACCACTCGACGCAGTGTTCGAGCAATACGAGAAAAGAGAAACAATTCTTGCGGAGAAGGAGGTTGGAGCAACACTTTCCATCATCGTCTTCGCCAGTGGCGACCCGCTGTTTTTCGGCTTTGCCAACACTATCCAGCGAAAAATGCCCGAAGCAGAACTCGTTGTCTACCCGACTTTCAACTCGCTGCAGATGCTGGCCCATCGCCTGATAATGCCTTACCACGACATGCGTATCGTATCACTCACAGGGCGTCCCTGGCCCGAGTTCGATAAAGCACTCATTGAGAAGGTTAAGAAAATAGGTGTGCTGACCGATCGCGAACATACGCCCGCCACCATCGCCCAGAGGATGTTGGAATATGGCTATAATAACTACAAAATGTATGTAGGCGTGCATTTGGGAAATCCTGAAGGCGAGTGCGTATCAACATTGACACTCGAAGAAGCCGCGCTAGCCGAGTTTGAACATCCGAATTGTCTGATATTGGTACAGACGAAACAGGCAACACGCCATTTCGGAATCCCAGACAAGGATTTTACCTTACTCGACGGACGTGAGAAAATGATTACCAAGATGCCTATCCGATTGTTAACCCTACAGGCTTTGGAACTACCCCAGAAACGTGTATTCTGGGACATCGGATTCTGCACGGGCAGTGTGTCGATAGAAGCCAGGTTGCAGTTTCCACATCTCCAGATAGAGGCATTTGAGATTCGTCCTGAGTGCGAGGCTATCATGCAGAGAAACGTCAGGAAACTGGGCGCGCCAGGAATCAATATCCACATGGGCGACTTCCTTGAGACCGATATAACAGTCTTACCCCGCCCCGATGCCGTATTTATAGGCGGTCATGGCGGACGTCTGAAGATGATTATACAAAAGATACTCACTATGCTGACAGATGATGGTGTGATAGTAATGAACAGCGTCACTTCGCCCAAGGTAACCACAGATAGCCACCAGCTATGGGATGAAGCTTGTCAGGCATTTGGACTGAGACAAGAGCCGCCCTTACGCATACAACTCAACGACTACAACCAGATAATAATATTAAAATCAACTATTCAAAAATGAAGAAATCAATCATGATGGCGTCACTATTGATGCTGACCATCCAAGCGATGGCTCTCAATCCCTGGAAGAAAGGGGCATTTGAAACAGGCCAGTATCGTAACCTTTTCGTAGAGATGGGCTACAAACAGGCCGATGTAGACACAAAACTAAAAGAGGTATTTAACGATGTGTTCCGCGGTCCCGACAAGGTGTACTTCGAAGTTGGCGACACCATGGGCTATGTATCCGACGTAAAGAACCACGATGCCCGCACAGAGGGCATGTCGTATGGCATGATGATAGCCGTACAGTTTGGCGAAAAAGACATATTCGACCGTCTGTGGCGCTGGAGCAAGAAGTACATGCAGCATCACGACGGCAGTCGCAAGGGCTACTTTGCATGGAGCTGTAAGACCGACGGCACCCGCAATGCCGAGGGAGCAGCCTCTGATGGTGAGCTTTATTTCATCACCTCACTCATTTTTGCCTCAAACCGTTGGGGCAATGATACAGGCATCAACTACAAGGCAGAGGCCCAGCATATCCTCGACTGCATCCAGCCCAAGGAATATACGCCAGAACCACGTCAGGGTGGATTTCCCGGCTTCGGTCCTCAGCAGACAGGCCCTCAGAAGATGTACTTGATAGATCCTGAGACTCAGCTGATCACCTTCACCCCCGATGGCTTCGGACAGCGTTATACCGATCCTTCGTACCACATCCCCGCCTTCTATGAAGTTTGGGCAAAGTGGGCTGACGACGGGCGCTCGGACTACTGGAAAACGTGTGCCTCCAAGAGTCGTGAATACCTGCATAAAGCCATCAATGACAAGACTGGCCTGAACGCAGACATGAGTCAATACGACGGCAGCGAGATGCAGATGCCTCGCTTCCCTGGCATGCCTCAGCCTAAGCCAGGTGAAAAGCCTCGTCGCAATGGTAGTAATAACTTCCGCTACGACTCCTGGCGAGTTCCTATGAACATCACGCTCGATTACGAGTGGAGTTGTGCCGATGGAGAATGGCAGCGTCAGTATGGCGAAAAGATACAGAACTTTTTCTACTCACAAGGTGTTGACACCTTCTTCGACCAGTATCGTACAGACGGCACCATTCCTGAAGGCGACGAAATTCTACAAGCTGGAGGATTCCGAAAGTTGCGCCACAGTATAGGACTGGTAGCCACCACCGCCGCAGCCTCTATGATGTGCAGCCACGATAAGAGTAAGGAGTTTGTCGATGCGCTTTGGAATGCAAAGCATGTGCCATTTGAAGATGGTTATTTCGACGCTTACTACGATGGTCTGCTCCGCCTCTTTGCCTTCATGCACCTGAGCGGAAACTACAGAATAATCACACCACAAGAAAGGTAAAAAGGTAAAAAAGTAAAAGGGTAAGATGAGAATTGCTGTTATACAGATCAGTGAAGCTGGTAGGGAAATTGCCTTGACTTTACAACGGGAATTAGAAGCAAGAGCCATTCTGCGAACAGACATAGGCAAAGAATGGAATGCTTTCGACGCTTTCGTATTTATCGGGGCTATGGGCATCTGTGTCAGAACCATTGCGCCCTATGTCAACGACAAGCACACCGACCCAGCCGTGATCTGTATAGACAGCTTAGGAAAAAACGCAATCTCCGTGCTGAGCGGACACATAGGAGGAGCCAACGAACTGACACGTGAGATTGCTGCTTGTCTGGGGGCTCACGAGGTTATAACCACCCAAAGCGATAACGCAGGACTTTGGGCACTCGACACCCTTGAACGACGATTCGGTTGGTGCCTATCTAGCGATATCAACAATCTGCAGAATTGTATCTATGCTTTCATAAATCGTCAGCCCACAGCCTTATTGCTCGAGGCTCGCGATGAGGGTACAGACTATTTGGAGCAGACATTACCCAGCCATGTAACTCTTATCAATGATATCAATGAAAGCGATTCCAGAAAATACAAACTGATAATCATCGTATCGCCCTATGTCAGGAATGTACCTGACGGCATGCTCGGACTACATTTCGTGCCTATGGTGGGAACAATCGGATTCGGACTCGCCCATGAACCAGAGAATTTCAAAGACATCTACGACGAGATAAACGAGGCTTTCACAGATTACGGTATGCAGCCATGCGCCTATAAGTACTGTACCATCGACGTAAAAGCCAACGAGCCATTCGTAAACATGCTAAAAAGATATAACAAAGAGGTTGTATTCTTTAGCGCAGAAGAATTAGCGACTGTTGAAGTTCCGAATCCCAGTAACACAGTCGCCAAGCACGTAGGAACGCCAAGCGTTTGTGAGGCAGCAGCCATACTTGGATCTGAGCATGGTGAGCTGATAATACCAAAGATAAAAGGCAAAAACTGGACAGCCGCCCTCGCCATCAATCGTCAGCATCTGAGGAAGAAACAGGGACATATAGAAATTGTCGGTGCCGGACCTGGCGATCCTGATCTGATAAGCGTCAGAGGAAGGAAAATGCTGGAGAAGGCTGACCTTATATTATATGCAGGCTCGTTGGTGCCCAAGGCCCTCACAAAGTGTCATAAGCCTGGAGCCGTCGTACGCTCCTCAGCAGATATGAATCTCGAAGAACAATGTGCACTGATGAAAGAGCACTACGACAAAGGTCACTTCATCGTTCGCCTGCACACGGGCGATCCCTGTATCTTCGGAGCTATTCAGGAACAGATGGCGTTCTTCGACAAGAACGGCATGGACTATCACATCACCCCCGGCATCTCATCCTTCCTCGCTGCAGCAGCCGAGTTGCAGAGTCAGTTTACCATTCCTGAGCGTTGCCAGACCATTATCCTCACTCGTGGCGAAGGCCGTACCCCCATGCCTGAGAAAGAGCAACTCCATCTGCTGGCCCGCAGTCAGAGTACGATGTGCATCTTCCTCTCTGCCGCCATCGTGGATGATGTGCAGCGCGAACTGCTTCAGGAGTACCCTGAAGACACCCCCGTGGCAGCCTGCTACCATCTCACATGGCCCGACCAGAAAATCTATCGAGGCAAGCTCAAAGACTTAGCGAAGATAGTCCACGACAACCACCTCACCCTTACCACCATGCTCGTCGTTGGCGAGTCCATCGACAACCGCAAAGGTCTCTCAGCCCTTTACGACAAACACTTCACCCACCTATTCAGGAAAGGCTCGTAAAATCATAGGAAAGAGAACAAAGAACTATCTCTGCCTTTGACGGAGAAGTAGCCTATCACAACAAAACAACTTGTTTTACTATCAAAGAGACTATCTTTTAGGATCGTTTAGCATATCTTTTTCAAAGTAAAACAAGTTGTTTTACTTTTATGGATGGCGTTTTCCCCTTTATATAAAGGCATTCCAGCGCATTATGATGACAGTGATAGTAAACAGAAAACTATCACTCCATTAAACCATCTGATATTCAATTATTTAACATAAAAAGTGATAGATAGTTCATTTTTATCAAAATAAAAAAGTAGAGGACAATGGCCACTTGAGCATGTGGATTCACCCTATTCGCCAAAAACCATCTATTTAATTCTTTTTTCTAATAAAAAAGATAAAGCTTCGCTTATTTCCTATATTATTAGTATATTTGCATTATCGTTTGCAAACGAAAGATGATAAAATATAAGTATGAAGAAACCACAGTGGCTTGAGAAAGACGACGACCGCTATTGCTCACATTGTGGAAAGAAGTTATAGAAAAGTATGATTCTGGTATTCGGAGGGACAACAGAGGGTCGTAAGGCTGTAGAGGTGCTGGAAGAGGGAGGTTCACCTTATTTCTACAGCACGAAGACAGGGGAGCAGGACATCACCCTGCATCATGGGCAACGGATAGACGGGGCCCTTGATGAGGAGGCGATGCGTGCGTTCTGTCGGACGCAGAATATCCGTCTCATCGTTGATGCAGCCCATCCCTTTGCCTCTCAACTTCACCAGACGATTGCCCAGGTCTCCAAAGCCCTGAACATCTCCGTTATCCGCTATGAGAGAATCTATCCGGAGCGCGATCCTCATCTGGAATGGATAGAGGATTACTCACAGATACCACAGGATATCCACACTCTTTTAGCTACGACTGGTGTTCAGAGCATTGCCAAACTGAGCCCCCTCGAGGCAAAAGGCATGAAGATATTTTATCGCATCTTGCCCAGAGAGTCGTCGATGGCCTTGGCTGAGAAACTTGGGGCTAAGAAGGAACAGTTGCGCTTCTTTGAAGACGGAACAACGATAGACGTGGAAGCAGAGGCTATTCTCTTGAAAGAGAGTGGTCTTTCGGGAGGTTTTACGGAGAAGGTGGAGGCAGCCAAAGCAAAGGGCATGCGTATTCTGGTTCTGAAACGCCCTGAAATCAACTTCAAACATAGCGTGAATGGTCCTTATGGTTTGCGACGGATGGTGGAGAAGCTATTGCCAGAGTTCTATCCCCTGCATAGCGGACTGACAACGGGAACCTGTGCGACAGCTGCAGCTGTGGCTGCTGCACAAAGACTGCTGAAGGACATAACACCAGAAGAGGTTCCTGTGTTGTTGCCTGATGGCGAGACGATCTATGTACCAGTATCTTACAGCGAGGAGTACGCCTCGGTATTGAAGGATGCTGGCGATGATCCGGATGTGACGAACGGATTGGAGATTAGGGCGAGTGTCAAGCCATCTGACACGTTCAGGATTCTTGGTGGTGAGGGAGTAGGAAGGTTTACACTTCCCGGTTTTGACTATCCGCCTGGCGAAGCAGCGATTAACAAGGCTCCACGAGAGATGATTCGTCAGAACTTAGAGCCTTTTGGTGTGCCTTTGCAAGTAACGATTTCCGTACCTGATGGCGCAGAGATTGCCCGCAGGACCTTTAACCCCCGTCTGGGTATCGAGGGGGGCATCTCTATCATTGGTGTCTCTGGTATCGTCAAACCTTTTTCTGAGGAGGCTTTCATCGACAGTATCCGCAAGTGTATGACAGTGGCAAAGGCCTCTGGCTCTGAGCGTGTGGTGATTAATAGTGGAGGTAAGAGCGAGCGCTTCGTGAAAGCCCTCTATCCCACCCTGCCTCAACAGGCGTTTGTGGAGTATGGTAACTATATTGGTGAGACCTTGAAGATTGCTCACGAACTCAACATCAAGAATGTGACGCTGGGCGTGATGCTGGGAAAAGCCGTAAAATTAGCTGCAGGACATCTGGATACCCACAGCCGAAAGGCTATAATGGATAAAGAGTTCATCAACGATATGCTCCATGAGGCAGGCATCAGTATCGACATTAGCAATATCACCTTAGCTCGCGAACTATGGGAAATGATTCCTCCAACGAAGATTCAGAGCTTTGCAGACGTGGTGATTCGTCATTGCGAAACCCACTGCAAGCCCATTCTGCCTAATGGTGAACTGACTATCCTGCTCATCGACGATGGGGGAAATATTTACCAATAAGACTATTCCTGAACCTCATCATTGCGACGTTTAAAAAGTACAACCGCAATGACGGGAGCGCCAACAAGGGCTGTGACACTATTGACAGGCAGGGCTCCCTCGAAACCTGGCATACGAGCTATAAGGTTGCAGACCAATGCCAAAGCGGCACCACAGAGCATCGTGGCAGGCATGAGGATACGATGATCGGAAGTGCGGAAAAGGGCACGAGCCAGATGGGGAACAGCCAAGCCGATAAACATAATCGGGCCACAATAGGCTGTGACAATAGCCACCAACACACCAGAGCTGATAATGACCAGCATACGCGCCCAACGGATGTTCAAGCCAAGATTGGCAGCATATCTGTCGCCCAAAAGCAACAGGTTCATTGATTTCACCAACAAGCAAGCCAAAGGCAGAAGCACGCACATCAACACCACAAAGAGTATCATCTCATCGCCTGAGACTCGCGAGAACGAGCCCAATCCCCATACAACAAAGGCTTTCACATCTTCCTCAGGTGAAAGGAACTTCAATACACCAATGATGGCATTGGCTAAATAGCCAATCATCACGCCAATAATTAATAGGGTTACATTACCTTTCACCTTCTGCGATATCCACACAATGAGAAGCATTACAGCCAAGGCACCCAAGATAGCTGCAACAGACATGGCAGCATCGCCCAAATAGCCTAAACGCGAAAGAGCCACGCCACCCAGACGTCCTGAGAGCAAAACCACAAAAGCCACACCAAGGGCAGAACCGTTGGAGATACCCAAGACGGATGGACCAGCCAAAGGATTGCGGAAAACCGTCTGCATCTGCAAACCACTCACTGCAAGACCAGCCCCTGCCATAATAGCCGTTAGAGCCTGTGGCAATCGAGACTTCCATACAATATTATTCCATATTTCATTAGAGCCACCCCCTAATAGAATACTACACACATCACCTATTGGAATTCTTACAGAACCCAAAAGCAGATTCACAACCGCCAACACTGCGATTGATATCAGTAGTATCACTATCAGAGGGAATGTTCGCTTCATTCTTTTTACCTTTTTACTTTTTTACTTTTCCAAAAGATAATAGAATGTTGGCTGATAATCAGGCTCAACAAGTTCCGGATGGAAGATGGCCACGAAATCTTTCAACAGCACATCGGGCTTTACTGGCGAGATTTCGTAATAAGGAGTCTGTTTCATATTGCAATAGATGACCTTGCGCTTCTTGAAGGCCTTGAAGAGTTCGTTGCGGGGTTCGCTGGCTTTCAGAGCCTCGTATGAGAAGTCGCCAGGATAACTGTTCAGAATACGCCAATAGTCTGCATTGGCAGCAAGGGCATACATCTTCTCGAACTCCAGATTCTCACCACTGGTCTCCTCGTCGTTGATCACGTAGTCGGCACCTGCATCGCGGAAAATCTGCGCCAGGTAGTTCTTACCGCCCACGGCATGCCAGTTGCCATAGTGCATCTCACCACTCAGAACAGTTGGACGTGTCGTAGTAGCAGCGGCCTTCTCCTTCAGTTCGTTATAGCGACTTTCGATGCCTGCGAATACCTCATTGGCCTCTTTCTCCTTACCAATAAACATACCTATGAACTTAATCCACTCAGCCTGTCCTAAAGGATTGAGTTCCTGATAACCCAGATGGGGCACCAACGTGATACCCGTCTCCTTGATAGCGTCATAACCACCACGCTTGGAAGGTGAAATAAATATGACATCTGGATTTGCTGCAAGCACCATCTCGTTATCGAAATTGCCCTCCATACCAATCTTAACGATACGCCCGTCTTTCACACGCGCCAAGATATCCTTATTAAAAAGATTCTTCGTACCAGTGATGCCCTTCACAACATCGTGAGCATCAAGAACGGTGAAGTTAGAGAGTTGTAGGGCTGTCATACAGATAGTTCTGTTGATGGGTACCAGAATCTTTGTATAGCCCTTAGGTACAAGCACGTCTGCGTTCTTCACCAATGCCAAGTGATCATGAGTGCCCACATCCACCAGACGAACACCTGACGAATCACGCACACTGAATCCTGTGGCGTATTTCACAGAAATGTCTACCATTGAATCGACAGAGGCAACTAAATCGTTAGGAGATGACTTACCGTTTTGCATTGTACAAGCGCAAAACAGAGTCATAAGCATAATGGCACAAGATATTTTCTTCACTTGGTTTTATCATTTTATTGGTTTATGGCTGCAAAAGTACAAAATAATTTCGGAGTTTCCACGAGAAATTAAAATTTTTCGTAACTTTGCAAACAAAACGGAACTATTATGCAAACAAACATAGACCAAACCCATTGGTATGACCGCATCTGGGCATCTATGATTTTTTTCACGAGGTTACCTTTCTGGCGGCTTCATGAGCCTCCCAAAGAATGTTACAAGGCTGTAGTTGAACACTGGCCTATGACAGGATGGCTGACAGGTAGTATTATGGCTGTAACCCTTTGGTTAGGCAGTTTATATCTACCCTATGCAGTGGCAGTTCTGCTGGCCATCGTAGTGCGACTGCTAATCACAGGCGCCCTGCACGAGGACGGACTGGCCGACTTTCTGGACGGTTTCGGTGGCGGCGGTAACAACCGCGAACGAATCCTCAACATCATGAAGGATTCGCATATCGGCACCTATGGGGTGCTCGGGCTCATCCTCTACGAACTACTCCTGGCTGTATCGCTTTTCTCAATGACACCGATTCTCGCTGCGATGGCCATCTTAGCAGCCGACCCCTTTGCCAAAATGGTAACGGCACAGTTAATTATGATGATGCCATACGCCAGGACAGAAGAAGAGGCAAAGAACAAAACCATATATCGCAAGATGAGTTGGAAGGCGAGTGTCAGTCTGGCCATACAAGGACTACTGCCCATGATGGCTTTTATCTGGCTGACAGGAGCTAAATGGACAACCATCGTATTTATCCCCTTTCTCGTGATGTATTTCCTTTATCTGCTTATCTGGCGGAAAATCCATGGTTATACAGGCGATTGCTGCGGAGCCGTATGTCTGCTGGTTGAGTTGGCAACACTACTCACCATTTGCACACAAAACCTAACGATTAATATTGTTTGGCCATGAGCAAGATTATATTGATAACAGGAGGGCAACGTTCGGGCAAAAGCCGCAAGGCAGAAGAACTGGCACTAAGTTTGAGTGAGAACCCTGTGTACGTGGCAACCGCACATATCTGGGATGAAGAGTTCGCTGAACGCGTGAGAAAGCATCAGGAGCGCAGAGGCTCCCAATGGACAAACATCGAGGAAGAGTTACAACTAAGCCTACACGACCTCACGGGCAAGGTTGCGGTGATAGACTGCATAACGCTATGGTTAACTAATTTCTTTTATAAGAACAATTCGAATACCGAACTGTCACTGAAGGATGCGAAGGCTGAGTTTGATGCGTTTACAAAACACGATGCCACTTATATATTCGTAACCAACGAGATTGGCAGTGGCGGCGTCAGTGAGAACGCGATTCAACGAAAGTTCACAGATCTGCAAGGCTGGATGAACCAGTATATTGCCTCAAAGGCTGACGAAGTGATACTCATGGTAAGTGGAATTGCAGTAACCATTAAGGAGACAGGGAGACAGGGAGTTCAAGACTAATGAAAAAGTTCAATATACAACCAGTTGATTGCTTGATGCAAGCTGCGATTCAGGAAAAGATAGACAATCTGAACAAGCCCAAAGGGTCTTTAGGTCGTCTGGAAGAACTAGCTATGCAGATATGTCTGATTCAGCAGACACTAGAGCCGAGTCTCGCCCACCCTTGTCACCTGTTGCTGGGTGGCGATCATGGCATCGAGCGCGAAGGTGTGAGCGTGTCGCCACGCGAGGTCACGTGGCAGCAGATGATCAACTTCACGCATGGTGGCGGAGGCGTCAACATGTTCTGTCGCCAGCATGGGTTTAAGTTGCGCATTGTGGATGTGGGGGTGGATTATGATTTATCGGGCATCGATGGCATCATCGATCGCAAGATAGCCCGTGGCACCAAGAATTTTCTCCACGAACCTGCGATGACCGAACAGGAGTTCGACCGCGCCATCCAAATAGGCTGCGACCTGGTGGACGACTGCATCGCCGAGGGCTGCCGTGTATTGAGTATCGGCGAGATGGGCATTGCCAATACCTCACCTTCCAGCATCTGGATGCACCTCTTCACCAGCACGCCATTAAAGGACTGCATCGGTGCCGGCGCCGGTCTCGACACCCCTGGTATCCGCCATAAATATGAAATATTGAATCAAGCAGTAGAGCGTTTCAAAGCAAATGGCTTTGAACCACTCTCCTACTTCGGGGGGTTCGAGATGGTTGCAGCTATCGGTGCCATGCTAAAAGCCGCCGAAAAGCATCTGGTGATACTCATCGACGGCTTCATTATGACAGCCTGTGCACTGGCGGCTATCCAGCTCTATCCAGCAGCAAAGGACTATATGATCTTTACGCACTGTGGTGATGAGAG
>JAEEGJ010005834.1_pt1 | contig 37918 bp, 28 predicted proteins | sample 8958761 | NCBI WGS metagenome assembly JAEEGJ01 (sample SAMN16246546, study PRJNA631951) | gut metagenome | biome: gut microbiome; feature: rumen; material: RS-attached | host: Bos | place: Iran: Karaj | collected 2018-10
TCAACCAAATCAAATTAATTCAAATGAATATGTTTTATATGTTGGAAATACAAAAAAAGCTCCCTACAAATTTTATAAAAAATATGAATCTGCTATAGATGGTGATTTGTTTGAGTCGAGTTTATATATTGTAAAAGATGATTATAGAAATAGAGAAAATGATATTAGGTTGATGTCCTCTTTTCTTTATGACAAAGACTATAAAATGATCAAGTATTTAAGATTGCATTATGATACATACGAATAGAAAGTTCCTTAATCTCTTAATATGCTGCAGAAATAATTATTTTGCGCATAACGTATAATTTCCTAAATTTGCCCAAAGAAATCATGTTTATGGACGGTTCTTATATCCACTATACGTATGACGCTGCGGGGACACTGCTCCGCAAGGGTTATTATGTCGGTGAGGAATTAACAGAGATTCCTGGAGATGATGAGGAGGAATTGACTGGTTTTTGTCTTCCTGATACCCATCTGATGTCGGTGGGCGATGAGGAGGAAGAAGAGGAGCTTGTTGAGGAAGAGGAGGAGATTCCCTATACAGACGTTACCGATTATTCCGGCAACTACGTTTACGAGAACGGCACGTTGAAGATGATTCTCATCGAGGACGGGTATGTTACTTTTGACAGCAACAGCCAGCCTGTGTATCATTTCTACCTGAAAGACCATCTGGGCAACAACCGCGTGGTGGCCAACGCCAGCGGGCAGGTGGAGCAGGTGAACCACTACTATCCCTACGGCGGCCTGATGGCAGAGTCGACGGGCGGCGATGTGCAGCGGTATAAGTACAACGGCAAGGAGCTGGACCGCATGCTCGGCCTCGACTGGTTCGACTATGGCGCACGGCACTACGACGGGGCATTGACTATGTGGAGAACCATGGACCCGCTGTGCGAGAAGTATTATGGCATCAGTCCTTATGTGTATTGCGGAAATAATCCGATTAATGCGTTTGATCTGGATGGGAGGGATGCCTGGGTTTTAATTTGGGCCACTCAATCCACAGATGCAAAAGGCTCTACGCGTATAGGACACACAGGCGTTGTTGTTGAAAATTTCAACCGCTCATATGAATCAAAAGGAACATATACATATTATGACCTTTGGCCATCTTCTGCCAATCTAGGAGGAAAAGCAGCTGTTCAGAATGTAGATGCAGTATATAATTCTCAATCTTTTTATATACTGACAAACGGAGAAAAAAATGTAGATTATTCTGCTTTAGAGAAATACATGTCAGGACATGATATGTCTCAACTTCCTGGCATGCTCCAAAATAATATCAGTGAAAATTCAATAAAAGGATATGGAGAAGGTTATGCACCAGATGGGATTATTAGGTTGGGGTTAGATGGCCAACAGTCATATCAACTTCAAAAAGAATATATTTCCTTAATACAACAGGGAGAACCTTATAACGGAGAGTCTAACAACTGTACAACTTTTGTGGCAAAAGGAATCAACAATTCCGGTGTTGGTACTATTAATGAGGAAAGTATTATTGATTGGAGAGGCATCTTCATAAACTTCAATCCTTTTCATAAGTCATTTACTCCCAACGCCACATATAATCAACTTAAAAACAGGAAAAATTCTGTTATAATTAAAAGTGCGGGCAATAAAACAAATGAGTGTTATGAAGATGCAATTATTGATCGTTAGTTTGTTATTCTTTTCCGGATGTGATGATACGGTAAGTGTTCCAAATAAATTGGAAGAATATGAATTCTATTCACTTCACGAAATGGGAAAGGAGATAAATGTATCAGAAGATGTGAATATAATAGAGAATTTGAAGAACTCATGCAAAATAAAAGGACCTATTATTGGCATAGATGTTAAGAATCTGCGTCTTGTAAATAAAAAGGGACTCGGAGATACGTTAGAAATCGTCATATATGGCAATAAATACTTCCGTATAGGGGACGACTTCTATATGACAAACAATTATGTTCTGTCAGAAAACAAATGATTAAGATAATAAAATAATGAAATGATGAACAAATGGATTTATAGGTTTGTACTCAGCCTTTATGCCTTGACAACACCCTCGTCTGTTTGTTACTCCCAGGTTGTAATGCATAGTAGTTTGGACACAGTTGTGGCACGAGCAAAGACCACGCAAGAATCTATAATAGGATTCAAAAAAACAGTTGTTCCGAGTTATTTGAGGTCGGGCGGGGATGAAGAAAAGGAGCTTGTTGAGGAAGAGGAGGAGATTCCCTATACAGACGTTACCGACTATTGCGGCAACTACATCTACGAGAACGGCACGTTGAAGACGATTCTCGTAGAGGGTGGATATATTACATTCGACAGCAGCAGCCAGCCGGTGTATCATTTCTACCTGAAAGACCATCTGGGAAACAACCGCGTGGTGGCCAACGCCTGCGGGCAGGTGGAGCAGGTGAACCACTACTATCCCTACGGCGGTCTGATGGCAGAGTCGACGTGCGGCGATGTGCAGCGGTATAAGTACAACGGCAAGGAGCTGGACCGCATGCTGGGTCTCGACTGGTACGACTATGGCGCAAGGCACTACGATGGGGCATTGACTATGTGGAGAACCATGGATCCGCTGTGCGAGAAGTATTATAATATCAGTCCGTATGTGTATTGCGGAAATAATCCGATTAATGCGTTTGATCCGGATGGAAGAGATTGTTTTTTTTACTCACTTGATGGGCATTCTGATCCAACTTGGAATTGGAGAGACGAGCATGAATACCATACAGGCATATTAGATTCAAGCGGTAAAGAGTATATTATAAAAGGACATAAAGCTGTTGTGGAGTTTAATGGATATTATAATGAAACTTTAGGAGATGCGAACAATTTGTATTCGCAAGATGCTTTGTTAGCTGATGTAACAGTCTATGGTCCTCATGGTAGGGATGACATTAAAGAATATAAAGGCTTTTCCATGACAAGTAATCCATCAAGATATGGTGTAGTGGCGGACGGTGATTATACAGTAAATCGAGTTGTTAAACCAGGCCCATTCAATTCCCCATGGGCTATTAACAACAGAGGAAGAGTAAAAGAATGGACCAACTTTAATCCAAAATTCCCCGAAAGAAATCCTGCATATTTAACAGGTGTTTTTATTCATCGGTCTAACAATAATGGTTTTGCAGGAGAATTTTTTAAGAAAGGTAAATACCATGGCATTTCCGAGGGATGCCTTTTAATAAGGCCAGACCAATGGGATGAGTTTAACAAACAGTTGGCACCTGTATCAACTTTGTTTTTAAGAATAAAAAGGAGATGAGAAAAATCAGTTTAATTCTTACAAGTTTTTTGCTGTCTTGTTCTGTTTGTCATAATACACAAGACTATAAGGCGTCATGTCTTCTGATACCAACTCAAGAATATGTAATGATGTATAAGACGATGAATGAAACTATACCATTTGACTCCATTATTAATGACTCCATAAAAGAGAGTTATGTGGTGATAGGAATACATAAAATATCTTCAAATATGGCCTTTGTAAAGACAGAGAACACATTAGGGACTATAGAACATAAAGGATGGGTGGATAAACGGTTTTTAGGTATTTTCCTATCGCAACCCAATATATTCCTCTATGACCAACCGAAACATAATTCCCGTGTATGTGATAGTATTAGGGGAGTATTTTGGGGGGATTGGGTTCCTATTATAGATTGCAAAAATAAATGGATTTATACTAGTAAAAATGGGCATGAGGGATGGATAGCCCCACAAGATCAGTGTGACAATCCATATTCTAGTTGTAATTGATAATAATAGTTGGAAAATTTTGTTACAAGTGTTACCTACAACGGCAACCAGCTGCAGAAGGTCACCGACGCTGTGGAGGACCCCACATGGCAGGGCGCATTCAACTTCATGGACGGGGCAGACCTGCAGGCAGAGTACGAATACGACGAAAATGGCAACCTGACGAAAGATTTGAACAAGGATGTTTTCGACGATTATTGACTAAAAACGTTGCAAAATATGCTATATTTTACAAATTGATTTGGCGATTCGGTATTATATTAGTATATTTGCCGCAGAAATTGCGACGTTAAGCATGAAGTTTTGTCGTACAAAGTATGAATGCGTTATGTATATATACGAAAGAGATAATTGGACAAGCTTCCGTTGGGACACTTCTCAGGTGTCACTTCTTCAGGAGAAAGTATTCCGCAAACAAGGCTTGCTTTATGGCAGGTTGAGTTCGCTGGGCTTTGATAGCAAACTGCGTGCTATGGCAGAGAACCTGACATATGATGTGGTGTATTCTTCGGAGATAGAAGGCATACAGCTGAACGTGGATCAGGTGCGTTCTTCTATTGCTCGAAAGCTTAGGATTGAGAACGTGAAATATACTGCGCCTTCGCACTATGTTGATTCTGTTGTGGGTGTAATGCTCGAAGCGGTTCAACACTATGATATGCCTCTTAGTAAAGAGAAACTGTGCGCTTGGCAAGCCGCTTTCTTTCCATCAGGCTATAGCGAAGGCGGTCAGATAGAAATTGGCAAATACCGAACTCATGAGGAGCATATTGTCAGCGGAATGTTCGGACATGAGAAAGTCCACTATATTGCTCCGTCTCCGGACCGTGTAGAAGAGGAAATGCAAAAGTTCCTCGCATGGTTTGATGGGGAGGAGCAAGAGAGTAGTGTTATCCGTTCTGCCGTTGCTCATTTCTGGTTTGTAAGCATTCATCCCTTCGAGGATGGCAATGGCAGATTGGCTCGAATTCTTTCAGACATGTTGCTGGCACGTGGAGAGAAGAGTGAATTCCGTTTTTACAATGTCTCTTCGCAGATTAACAAGGACAAGAATCACTACTACGACATTCTGGAGCGCATGCAACATGGCGATGGTGACCTTACGGAGTGGTTGGTGTGGTACATGGAGAAGTTGGTGGAAGCACTCGACGAGGCAGATACCATCGTTACCACCATCTTGAACAAAAGTTTCTTCTGGCAGAAGGTCTCGTCCGTCCCAATGACAGAGCGACAGACCCAGATGCTCAACCTCTTCCTTGATGGTTATGAGGCTAAGATAACGTCGAAGACATGGGCAACATTGGCTAAGTGTTCGAAGGACACGGCCATACGTGACATACAGGACCTTGTAGATAAGAACATACTGAAAGAGGACATTCCAGGAGCAAAGCGTCCAAGTTATTCCATCGTCTATGATGCAGAAGACCTAACGCAATTTTTCACCGATATAAACATCACGGAAGAGAATGGCATTCCATATCTCAATGTCATGTATAAAGGGAAGAAACCTATCTGCGAAAGAATTCTAAAACTCGATGCAGAAAGATACCAGAAAGGCGATTTGCCATTGTCTAATCTGCTCAGCAAATACTGCTCGTATATCGTTGCAGGTAATAGAGAATAGCTAATGAATAAATCGGAGAGTCAGGTCCCTTTGTTTCCCTGATTTTCCTTTGTTTTTTCCTTACGGCTGCTTAAACTCCTGTACGCTCATGCCAGTCAGTTCGGCGAATTTCCGGTAGAAATAGCTACGGTTGTTGAAACCGCTCTGCAGGGCAACCTCTTGTATCTTCATGGCGGGTTGCTCTCGTAAAAGTTGCTTGGCCATCTCGATGCGCAACTGATTGCGCCATAGGGGGAAACTGGTCTTCATTACCTCGCGGAAATACCAGTGCAGCTCGTGGATGGTACACTCCATTTCGTGAGCCACATCCTCTACCGACTTGTCGAATGCCGTATAACGTTTTTCCTCCACCCACCGTGAGATGCCTTGCTCCATGCGACGTATGAGTGCATTCCGCTCGTCTTGGCAGGAGGCACCCGTAGCATCATCTTCTTTCCTCTTGTCGTCGAGGTTTTCGTCAGAGAGCATCGGATTTCTTGCTATGGCCGGTTGCACAATCTGCAGTTGACGGTGATAGTTGATGAACTGGATGGTGAAGTATATATAATATGCAGTATAGATGATGATGAAGACCCCATCGAGCCAATAAATACCTGTCAGCGAGAGGAACGACAGCAGTCCTACCGCCAATGCCGACCAAAAGAGCCTCCGTATCCACCGCAGGCTGTAGTTTATCTCCTCCTCCTCGTAGTAGGTGTTGATTTCCTGGCGGAACAGGTGGAAACTGTGGATGAAGCTGCGGGCATAATATCCCAACAGTAACAAATAGGCGATGATGCCGAAATAGAAGGCGGCTCGCGACATTTCGGGCGAGAGACCGCATACCGACATCACACAAGCTCCCCCCGCAACGATCAGTAGCGTCTGGAGCAGGATGTAGCGCCTGGTCACCTTTTGTACAGCTATGATACTGAGGATGGTCATGGTGAACATCATGGCCTGTAAGGCTGCGATACATAAAACAACGACACGCAGCCACATCGTGTGGTTGACATCAGCCGGTATCAGCTGGTTGACAGCCATCAGCACCCCCAGTGTTACACACGCCACGCTAAGCCATTTTCTGGCCGCATGGTATTTGTGGTATTCATGTCCGTCCTTCGTCTTAAAGAGTGCGAGCACGATTCCCAGTTCGAAGATCATAGCTGCCGACACCCAGTTGATGATGGTATATAGTGTAGTTGACATACTCTTTGTCTTTTTTAACCGACACAAAAATAAAGTTTTATTTTGGAATAGCAAAGTGTTCGAATCGAAAATGTTCACCTAAAAGGGGTGATTCTTTTTTTTGTGTACTTTTGGCGTGAAAAAGAAAAGTGCACACGCCGTCGGCGGGGGTAACAGTCAGTTTTTTGTATATTTGCGTAAAACAATTAACAATTCATCTTATGAGAAGATTTTTTACACGATTATCAGCTTTTTTGTTGCTGACCACGGCAGGAGTTTTGATGTTTCAGATATCTGCCTATGCAGACGATACGAATAAGTATCAGGTCAAGATGAACGTTGGTGAGGGCGGAAAGGTGGTCGTCAGCGCCACACAAGCGACTCAAGGGAGTGGTATATCTCTCTGGACATACGTGAAGGAAGGATACAAGATGGATTCTTTCACCGCCACCACCGCCGACGGTCAGGAGGTGGAGATTTTTCCCATCGTAGGCTCTACTTCCTCAGAAATGCTTACCAATGGCAATTGCGACGGAACCCTCAACAATTGGGAGAAGTCTGATGGCGGAAGCGGCTGGAAAGTCAGCACCGAAAAAGGTCAGATTTGTTGGGTGTCGTCTTATAACCCTTGTACGCTCTGGCAGACCATCAATCTCTCAGACTACGGAATCAGTAATAGTGAAATAGACAAAGGAAACATCTCGTGCAGCGCCTCTGCCGAGATGACATCGATATGGGAGAATAACGGCCAGGGTGGCAGAGTGGCCGAAGTAAAAGTGGAAATGCAAGATGCCAGCGGCAATGTGATAAACACCGTTACTGTGCTCAACGAGTTGAGTTACCTTGAGAATTGGAAAACTTTCAACGCCACTTTCACGCTTGCTGCCGGCACACGAATACTGAGATACGTAGTCAGAGGACAGGATGCTATCAACTGGAATGGCTGCTTTGGCCCAGCTTTCCGCAATCTGTCGCTCATGATTGCCGGCAAGGGCTCTCCCCGTGAATTCACCATGCCTGCCTCCGATGTAACGGTTAATGTCGTATTCAGCAAAGATGGCGGCGGCACGGTAGTGACACCAGAGCCCACCATCACTTACGAAACCACCGACGATTATTGTCTTATCACCGCGACGGGTGAGGGTGAGGTCAAACTATATGTCGACGGCATAGAGGTTGAGAATCCTTGCATGTGGGACCGTACCGACCAAGACCAGACTGTCACAGTCACAGCCACCGCCCAGGAAGATGGCAAGGAGATGAGTACGGTCACCCTCCAGATTAAGATTCCTAAGAAAGAAGGCGGGACAACAGCCCCCACTATCAGTTACGAAATCACCGATGATTATTGTCTTATCACCGCGACGGGCGAGGGTATGATTATACTTTATGTAAATGACACAGAAGTAGAGAATCCCTGCATGTGGGACCGTACTGACCAAGACCAGGAGATTACCGTCACAGCAGTAGACGAGATTAATGGCAATGTGGTCACCGAAGCGATTTGGATTCCCAAGAAAGAAGGCGGAAGTGCTTTCACAGGAAAGGTTTGTATCGACAACATCTATTACAATCTGAATGGAGATGACAAGACCGCAGAGGTCACTTATAATGTAAAGTATGAAGGCTATATTGAGGGAGATCTCGTCATTCCTGAAAAAGTAACCTATGAAGGAGTGGAGTACACAGTCACAAGCATTGGAGAAAGCGCATTCTATAGTACCAACTACGTCGCGCCGACCTCTGTCAAGATACCCGGCACAGTGACGACCATCGGAGAATATGCGTTTCGAGAATGTGACTTTAAGATTATAGAGATCCCAGAGGGTGTGACCACCATCGGTATGCAGGCATTCTATAGTTGCATATACTGTCGCGAACTTTATCTTCCCAGTACGTTGACGAGTATCGGATCCCAGGCTTTCGGATGGGGATTCCAAAGTAAAGTCTATTCTTCCATGGAGAATCCGTGTGAAATGCCCGAGGATGCCTTTGATGAGGATCGATATCATGCAACCACGCTCGAAGTTCCTGTCGGAGCAATATCAAACTATCAAAACACGAATTACTGGAATAAATTCCAGAAAATCGTGGAATATGGGGAAATAGCGGGAGCTGATGGGAAAACCCTTCGTTACTACTTGTATTCGGACAGTAAAACGGCGGAAGTGACCCACAGGGATGATTATTCCGGGAAGATTGTCATTCCTGAGAAGGTGACCATCAAAGGTGTGGAATATACTGTGACAACCATCGGAGAAGAAGCGTTTTACGGATGCGAAGACCTTACTTCCGTGAGCATTCCTGGCAGCGTGACCACCATTGGTTATTCTGCCTTTGATAGCTGTTCAGGACTGACCTCCATTACCATTCCTGGCAGCGTGACTACTATAGCTGATTATGCCTTTTATGGTTGTTCAGGACTGACCTCCATCACCATTCCCGGCAGCGTGAGTAGGATTGGTAATTTTGCCTTTGCTGATTGTTCAGGACTGACCTCCATCACCATTTCCAGCGGCGTGATCATCATCGGTGATTATGCCTTTAGAGGATGCTCAGGACTGTCCTCCTTCACCATCCCCAACAGCGTGACCACCATCGGTCGTCATGCCTTTAGAGGATGCTCAGGACTGACCTCCATTACTATCCCTGGCAACGTAACCACCATCGATAATTATGCCTTTACAAACTGCTCAGGACTGACCTCCATTACTATCCCTGCCAGCGTAGACTCCCTCGGATTTAATCCTTTCGAAGGCTGTTCAGGGTTGGCGTCCATGAAGGTGGAAAGCGGAAATACCAAATATGATTCTCGCGACGGGTGCAATGCCATTATTTTGAAAGAGGAAAACACGCTGGTGTCGGGATGTAAGAACACCACTATTCCCAACACGGTGACGAGCATCGGAAGGGATGCTTTCGCAGGTATAGTGACCTTGACCGCCATAGAAATACCCAACACGGTGACGAGCATCGGTGGGTATGCGTTCCTGGACTGCCATGGCTTGACTTCCATCACGCTGCCTAATGGTCTGACAAGTATCGGCGACCAGGCTTTATCTTATTGCGACAACCTCTCCTCTGTGGTCATCCCTGGCAGCGTTACACAATTAGGCAAATGGGTTTTCTACCAAAGTCTTGCGCTGAAGGAGATACATTGTCAGATTCAGGAGCCTATCGAAATTACTGAGGCATGCTTCTCAACAAGCACTTATTCTGAAGCTACCCTCTATGTTCCTACAGGCACAAAAGAGAAATATCAGTCAACCGCCAGCTGGAATCTGTTTACCAACATCGTGGAAGAGGAAGTGACTGCCATCGACCGCATTCTTCTCGGTCAGCAGGGTTCTATGACCGTCTACGACCTGAAGGGCCGCAAACTGGATATTTCAAATATCAAGAAAGGCGGTATCTACATCATCAACGGTAAGAAGGTGGTCGTGAGATAGAATAACTTACTATGCTATGACAAAGTAAGGCAATCTTCCTGCTATGGGAGATTGCCTTTGCTTATGTTGTTAGCACGAGATGCTTACTTCAGCTTCTTGTAAGCGTAGCGGCTGGTAGCGCCAAGCTCTTCCTCGATGCGGATGAGCTGGTTGTACTTAGCCATACGGTCGGTGCGGCTGAGCGAACCAGTCTTGATCTGACCGCTGTTGGTAGCTACGGCGATGTCGGCGATGGTAGCATCCTCAGTCTCACCCGAGCGGTGTGAGGTAACGGTGGTGTAGCCGTGACGGTGAGCCATCTCGATAGCCTCGAGGGTCTCGGTCAGCGAACCAATCTGATTTACCTTGATGAGGATAGAGTTGGCAGCGCCCATCTCGATACCCTTCTGCAGGAACTTGGTGTTGGTAACGAAGAGGTCGTCGCCCACGAGCTGGCACTTCTTGCCTACCTTCTCGGTCAGCTTCACCCAGTTCTCCCAGTCGTTCTCGTCGAGACCGTCCTCGATAGAGTCGATAGGATAAGTGTCGATGAGGTGCTCGAGGAATGCGATCTGCTCGTCGGCAGAGAGCTTCTTGCCGTTAGGATCCTTCTGCTTGCCGTTCTTCAGCTGCTTGTAGTCGTAGAACCACTCGCCGTTCTCCTGTACTGCGAACTCAGAGGCAGCGCAGTCCATAGCAATCTTCACGTCCTTACCCGGCTCGTAACCAGCGGCCTTGATGGCGTCGCAGATGATCTGCAGAGCGTCCTCGATACCGTCGAGTGCGGGAGCGAAACCACCCTCATCACCTACAGCGGTAGAGAGGCCACGTGCCTTCAACAGCTTGGCCAGGTTGTGGAACACCTCAGCACCTACGCGCACAGCCTCGCGGATAGAAGGAGCAGATACCGGACGGATCATGAACTCCTGGAAGGCGATGGGAGCGTCAGAGTGAGAACCACCGTTGATGATGTTCATCATAGGAACAGGCATGGTGTAGGTGTTGCAGCCACCGATATAGCGATAGAGAGGCAGACCCAGAGCGTTGGCAGCAGCCTTGGCAGCGGCCAGAGAAACGCCGAGGATAGCATTTGCGCCCAGCTTGCTCTTGGTGGGAGTTCCGTCGAGAGCCAGCATCTTGTAGTCGAGTGCGCGCTGGTCGAGCACACAGTCGCCAACCAATGCGGGAGCGATAATGGTGTTCACATTCTCAACAGCCTTCAGAGTACCTTTACCCAGGTAGCGGCCCTTGTCGCCGTCGCGAAGCTCGAGAGCCTCGTTCTCACCGGTAGATGCTCCTGATGGAACAGCAGCACGGCCCAGAACGCCGTTCTCCAATACTACGTCAACCTCAACTGTAGGATTACCACGTGAATCCAGAATTTCTCTTGCGTGAATTTTTTCAATCTTCATAACTAAAAAATTATTTAATAAGTTTGATATTTTCATTGTTTGTGACTGCAAAATTACTGCCAATTATCGTAAATAACGAATAAAAAGTAGTATTTATCATGTTGATTTTTAAAAAATTAAGATTTTTGTAAGCAGAATGTCCGGAATGTTGGCTAAATGACATTTCTGCATTACAAAACTAAAGGCTTCTGCGTTGGTTGTTGAACCTGATTCCGAAGCCGAGCATCAGGTTGTTGGGGTTTTTCAGTTCGTTGAGGCTGTAACCGATATGGAGGAAGGTGCGACGGGTGAGATTCAGTTTCAGGGCCAGTATCTGATACCAGCCGTCGAGGTGTCCCCTGGCGTTGATGAAATGATGTCCGGCGCCCAGGTTAATCGTGAAATAGGGCATCACGAACTCCGCACGTGCCGACAGTCCGAGTGCCATCTGCTTGAAGGTCTTCGGATAACGGGTCTCATGGCGCAGTTCATGATAGCGGATGTTGGCACTATGGTCGTAGACACCGTCGAGCGAAAGGCCTGCATTCAGCCAGTGGTTGATGTTGTACATGGGGTTGAAGTTGAATCCGGCTACGGCAAAGCTGCCGGGAACCGATGTCGGTCCCTCGTTGCCATAGAATCCCATTCGCTTCCACGCACCATAGAAAACGAGGTCGTAGCTCATGTGGCGGTTGAATACCGGGATGGGCTTGTCGGATTCCTGCGGCTGTTTGTCGCGGTTGAAATAGTAGGCGAGCTCCACTTTCGCGCCCGCCACGTTCAGTCCGGAGTTGGGAATCTTGGTGTTTCCGTTGGAGAAATGAGTCAGCGAGACGCCCGCATTCAGGTCAAATTCCCGGCTGATCTGCCAGTTCAGATAGAAGTCGGTATTGATAAAAGCCGTTACCCGCGACCCAATCACCTTGTTGTCGGGGTTCGTCAGCTTGTCGTATGGTTTCCAGCCGCAGGTCACTCCAAGGTTCCATTCGTAGTTCAGCGAGAGGCGGGAAGCGAGGGTTGCGATTCTGGCTCCTTGGAAGATGAAGGCTGATACGGGATTGCTCAGCTGCGGATTGAACTCGTGCCACGCTACGCCGATGCCCTGATAGGCGCCTTTGTAGATATGTGCCTCGACGGTATTCTGCGGTTTCATGAAAGCGTATTTCAACTTTGCCACGAACGAGTGGTTCATGGTGCGGCCCTCTTCGTTGCCTCCTTTCAGGTATTCGTTTGTGTGAAGAATGGCTCCTGTCGCCGCCTCGGCCCTCACCATATGCACATAATGGCCCTGTTCCGGCAGCGAGTCGTTGTCGTCGGCACAGGCAAGGAGTGGCGATAATGCCAGCAGGAGCAAGGTCAGCATGTTGCGCTTCATGATGGACGGTTGGATGGAAAGTGCGTCAAAGGTACAGTTTTTTTCATAAAAATGAAATGATTGTGGCCAAAAAGTTGTATCTTTGCGAAGATAATCCACTATTTGATATAAGAATATGAAACAGCTACTTATCCTCGTCGTGTTTGCTTTTTCGGTTGTCTGCCAGGCGAAAATTGACCGTCAGCAAGTGCTCTCGCGCAATAATCCGCACGTCACCCGCATCGACTCGCTGGCCTCGTTGTCGGTGGGTAACGGCCATTTTGCCTTTACCGTGGATGCCACCGGACTGCAGACGTTCCCCGACGCCTACCGCAACGGCGTTCCCTTGGGCACGATGAGCGACTGGGGATGGCACTCGTTTCCCAACAAACAACAGCTGACCACCCAGGAAACGCTGCGCCTCTACGACTTCGGACGAGGCAGGAAAGAGCCGTATGCCGTGCAAATGAAGGTGGACGGGCGCCAGAAAGACGCTGCCAACTACTACCGCGTGAACCCTCACCGGCTGCATTTGGGCACCATCGGCTTCGCCATTCCGCAGAACGAGACGGAGGAAATCAAGGATATCGACCAGACGTTGGTGCTGTGGGACGGTATCATCAAGAGCCGTTTCAACTATAAGAATGCCGTTTACGATGTGCGCACAACTTGCTTGCTCGATGCCGATGCCGTAATGACACAGGTGGAGACCACCCGCCAGTTGCCCTTGCTGTTCCGGTTTCCATATCCGACAGGCGTGCATAGCGACGACGGTTGCCGCTGGGATGCCGATCCGCTGCACACCACCACCATCGTCAGGAAAACGGGCAAGAGCGTCCTCTTGCGCCGTGTGCTCGACGCGACCACCTATTATGTGCGCATCAGCTGGACAGGCAAGGCCCGGTTTGCACAGCAGTCAGCTCATGCTTTCACGCTGACACCCAAGGGGAAAGGCGCGTTCTCGTTTGTATGCGAGTATCTTCCAAGTGAAAAGCTGCCGAAGGCAAGTGAGAAGGAGGATACGCCCGACTTGTTTGTTACTTCCCGCACGACGGATTTCTGGCATCGTTATTGGGACGAGGGCGGTATCATCGATTTCTCGAAATGTACCGACCCGCGTGCCGCCGAGTTGGAGCGCCGCATCGTGTTGAGCCAGTATCTGATGGCTATTCAGGATGCCGGTGACACACCCCCGCAGGAGACGGGACTCACTTATAACTCGTGGTTCGGCAAGTTCCATTTGGAGATGATTCTCTGGCATCAGGCTCAGTTCGCCTTGTGGGGTCATCCCGAACTGCTTGCCCGCAGTCTGGCGTGGTATGGGAAGGTGGAGGATAAGGCCCGTGAGATTGCCCAAAGACAAGGCTTTAAGGGCGTCCGCTGGATGAAAATGACTGACCCGGAGGGCATTGAGGCGCCGTCGAGTGTCGGTAGTTTCCTGATTTGGCAACAGCCTCATCTGATTTATCTGGCAGAGTTGCTGAGAAGGGCAGGGAACGAGACTGCCGAGTCGCGGCTGATTGACGAGACTGCCGAGTTCATGGCCGACTTTGCCGAATACGATAAGAAGAACGACCGGTACGTGCTTCGCGGGTGTATTGCCGCACAGGAGACGCTGCCTGCTGCTACCACCATCAATCCGCCTTTCGAGCTTTCTTATTGGCATTGTGCCCTGCAGATAGCCCAGCAATGGCGGGTCCGTCAGGGTAAAAAGCGCGTTCCTCTGTGGGATGACATCATTCAGAAAATTTCTCCTCTGGCTCATAAAGACAGCCTTTACCTGGCTGCCGAGAGCGAACCGAACACATATCAGACGCTCCGCATGTATTCTGACCATCCTGCCGTGCTCGGAGCGATGGGCGTATTACCGTTGAATCGGGCACAGATTAATCCTGAGATTATGCGAAACACGCTCAACTGGGTGTGGAAAAACTGGAACTGGGATAAGACGTGGGGCTGGGATTTCCCAATGACAGCCATGTGTGCGGCGCGGTTGGGTGAGCGGCAAAAGGCCGTCGACGCTTTGTTGCTGCCTCTCCGCACCAATACCTATCTCGTCAATGGGCATAACTATCAGGACCAGCGGCTGCGCCTGTACCTGCCGGGCAATGGCGGATTGCTCATGGCTGCGGCTATGATGTGTGCCGGATGGGACGGAAGTGAGGGCAGGAATCCCGGCTTCCCCAATGACGGAACATGGAATGTTGAGTGGGAAGGGCTCTTGCCGATGCCGTAAAACTGTTGTTACAGGGAGGTATAGCTCCCATAGCTCCCATAGTTCCCATAGCTCCCATAGCTCTCATAGCTCTCATAGTTCAGAGCCTTCAACTCCAATCTGTTAACTATTAACTGTTAACTATTCTCTGGAAAGTGTTGCCACGACATATTCCGAACGGGTGCCGATGCGGAATTTGCCGCCCCAGATACCGATGCCTGAACTGACATAATATTGTGTCTGTCCTCGTTGATAACTGCCAAACGCACATTCGTAGATGCGGTGGGTTATCCATGAGATGGGCCATACCTGTCCGTCGTGCGTATGTCCGCTAAACTGGAAGTCGATGCCAGCCTTCTCGGTTCGGTCCAGATGGTAAGGCTGATGGTCGAGCACGATGGTGTATTTCGAATGGTCGGCAGTACGCGCCAGTTCGGCAATACTCTTTCGTGAGGGATTTGTGCGGTCGTCGCGGCCGATGATACACACATCGCCAACAACCACACTCGTGTCGCGCAACAAATGAATACCGGCATCGCGGTAGAACTGTTGGGCGCGAGGCTCACCGCTATAATACTCATGGTTGCCCAGACAGGCATAGACCGGAGCCTTTAGCCGGCGGAACTCTTCAGCCATGTTCTCGTCGATGAGCGGCCGTACGCTGATGTCGATAATATCGCCTGCAATAAGAATCAGGTCGGGTTGCTCGCTGTTCATCATGTCTATCCACTTATGGAACTCTGCCCTGCGGTTGTGATAACCCAGGTGCAGGTCGCTTATCATCACCATCCGTAATGGTTTGGTGATTTGTTTGGCGGTAGAGAGCTGCAGCGGTTGCCGTATCTTGTTGTGATAATGCAGGTTACCGTAGATGAATACGGCCAGCATGAGCAGCGTGATGACCAGCGAGGTGGTGCCGTTGTGGATGAGCCAGGCCTTGGGGATGAGGTGAAAGAGCCGTCCGATGTCGAGCAACAGAAAGATGATTACCAGATAGAGCAGAATGATGAGAAACGAGTTGCCGAAGTCGTAGAACCTCGAGGCAACGTTCAACGGCAGCCGCTCGAGCGTACCACTAAAATTCAAGAATATGCAGGCAAAAGCCAGCAGCCCTGCTGCCAGCACAAAGCACTTCCACGCTGTGGCCCACGGCAGCACCTGCCATACGTGCCAGGCGGCATAGCCCACGCCCAACAGGGGTAGTGCCAAAAAGATGATCATCCACATCATTCGCATGTCTGTTTTTGTTCTCCCGCACCTTCGATTGAATAAACCGGTTTCTTACGGTTGTCAACTCCAAAGCAATGGTGCAGATTGTTGTTGCAGATTTTCGTATTGGAGACAAAGGTACGAATTAGCGAGCAAAATGCAAAAGGAAATTTTCTTTTTTATAAGAAGAATATGTATTTCGAAAGGCTTTCGTTTTTTGATAATGGCAGGAGCCTGAACGGAAATCCGACAATATAGGGAAGATGCATCAGAAAGGGAAGGAAAGTGGTGATGTAAGCACTCGGCATAGCCTCTTTCCTTTTCCTTCCCTCAGAATTGTTTATGTTTTTTATGTGTTGAGATGGAAATAAATGTGTCTGAACAATAATGAATTGTGGATAAATTCGTATCTTTGCACGGAATTAACGTTTTATGCAGTGGATTGAGAGTCTTTTTGCAGTCCATTCAGCCATGCAGACGGTAATCGTCTTGTCGCTGATATGCGCGGTGGGGCTTGCGTTTGGCAAGCTTCGCGTGGGCGGTGTGTCGCTGGGCGTGGCGTTTGTGTTCTTCGTAGGTATTCTGGCTGGTCATCTGGGGCTGTCGGTAGACGGGCGTATGCTCGACTACGCTGAGAATTTCGGTCTGATCCTGTTTGTCTATGTGTTGGGCATGCAGGTGGGTCCGGGCTTCTTTGCGTCAATCATGGACGACGGTCTGCGGCTGAACGGCTGGGGACTGGGCGTGGTGGCGGCAGGCACGTTGCTGGCGCTGGTGTTCGCCCAGCTGACGCCGGTGAGTCTGCCCGACATGGCGGGAATCCTCTGCGGAGCAACGACGAACACGCCTGCGCTGGGTGCCGCCCAGCAGACGCTGCAGCAGCTGGGGCTTCCCGCAAGCGGTGCCGCCTTAGGCTGCGCGGTGGCCTATCCCTTGGGTGTGGTGGGCGTTATTATCGGGATGGTGGTGCTGCGCAAGGTGCTGGTGCGCCCCTCGCAGTTGGTCAGCCACGTAACGCACAACGAGGACGAGACCTTTATCGCCCGTTATGAGGTGGCCAATCCCGCCCTCAGAGGTAAGAATCTGGCGCAGATCAAGCAGATGAGCCATTGCGAGTTTATCGTCTCGCGCATCTGGCGGGGTCACGAGGTGATTGTCCCGAAGAGTGCTACGGTGCTGCAGATGCACGACAGACTGCTGGTGGTGACCTCAAAAGGCGAGGTGGAGGCCATAGAGATTCTCTTCGGAAGGCGTGAGACGGAAGACTGGAACCGGCGCGACGTGGACTGGAACGCCCTCGACGCGAAGGTGGAGAGCCGCGTGATTGTGATTACCCGTCCCGAGCTGAATGGCAAGAAACTGGGACAATTGCAGCTGCGCAATACGTATGGGGTGAACGTGAGCCGCATCCTGCGCGGTGACGTAAAGATTCTCGCCACCTACGACAAGCGCCTGCAGTATGGCGACCGCCTGACGCTGGTGGGCGAGGCGGCGGCCATTGACCATGCGGAGAAATTCCTGGGCAACTCGGTGCAGACGCTCAACGAGCCAAACCTGGCTGCCATCTTCATCGGCATCATCCTGGGACTGGCGCTGGGCGCTATACCCATCCACGTGCCGGGCATGACGATACCAGTGCGGCTGGGCCTTGCCGGCGGTCCTATCGTGGTGGGCATACTGGTGGGGGCATTCGGACCTCGTTTCCATCTGGTGACCTATACGACGCGGAGTGCCAACCTGATGTTGCGCAAACTGGGACTGTCGCTCTACCTGGCCTGTCTGGGGCTGGAGTCGGGCGAGCACTTCTTCGAGACGGTGGTGCGGCCGGAGGGGCTGCTGTGGGTAGGCCTGGGATGCCTCATCACGGTGGTGCCGGTGCTGATCGTGGGAGCCTTAGCCCTGCGCATAAGCCGTTTCGACTACGGTACCATCTGCGGAATACTCTGCGGGAGCATGGCAAACCCGATGGCGCTGAGCTATGCCAACGACACGCTCGAGGGCGACTCGGCATCGGTGAGCTATGCCACGGTGTATCCGCTGTGCATGTTCGTGCGCGTGATAATCATTCAAGTAGTATTAATGTTTTTTCTATAGATAACTTATGAAGACACGATTCAAACTCTTTCTGCTTACATTCTTTCTGTTTGTGCTGCTGTTCGTCTTGCAGAAGCCGTTGTTCATGTTGCGCTATCTGGGCATATACAAAGAGTGTCCGTTGCTGGACTGGCTGAAAGTGATGTGGCACGGGCTGCCGCTCGATTTCTCGGTGGCGGGCTATCTGACCATCATTCCGGGGTTGCTGCTCATCGTCAGCATCTGGACCAGAAGACGCTGGGTGCGCCGAACGGCGAAGATATACTTTCTGATCGTGTCTTTTCTGATGTCGATGGTGTTTGTCGTCGACCTGATTCTGTATAAGTATTGGGGTTTCCGGCTTGACGCCACACCGCTTTTCTACTTTTTCTCGTCACCCAAAGACGCCTTTGCGAGTGTCAGCGTGTGGACCGTCATTGGCGGTTTCCTGGCGATTCTGCTGCTGACAGCCGTACTGTATTTCATCTTTTGGATATGCTTGTTGCGCACCAACAAACTGGAGAAGAAACTGCTGCCGCTCAATCCGTTGCTCTTCACGATACTGTTTCTGTTGCTTCTCGCCCTGCTCATATTGCCCATCCGCGGCGGGGTGACGGTGTCGACCATGAATGTGGGCAAAGTGTATTTCAGCGAGAACATCCGTCTGAACCATGCCGCCACCAATCCGATATTCAGCCTGCTGGAGTCGCTGTCGAAACAGAAGGATTTCGGTCAGCAGTATCGGTTTGAGAAAAAAGAGGATGCCGACAAGCTGTTTAGCGGAATGCTCGATCCTCAGGTGAAGGGAAGCAGCGTGAAGGCTGCCGCCCCCGGCGACTCACTGGCACAAAAGCATATTGATGTACTGAATACCGACCGTCCCAACGTGCTCTTCATCATCTTGGAGAGCTTCTCCAACAAGCTGATGGCTACGCTTGGCGGGGAGAAAGACGTGGCGGTGAATCTGGATGCGTTGTCGAGAGAAGGCTTGCTGTTCCGCAATTTCTATGCCACCAGCTTCCGCACCGACCGTGGTCTGGTTAGTATCCTGAGCGGTTATCCGGCACAACCCACTACCAGCATCATGAAGTATCCGAAGAAGACGCAGTCGCTGCCTTCCATTGTGGGCCATTTGCGCAAGGCGGGCTATAGTGCCGGCTACTATTATGGTGGCGATGCCGACTTTACGAACATGCGTTCCTACCTCATGTCGTCGGGATTCCAGGGCATTGTCTGCGACAAAGACTTCCCCGTGACCGACCGGCTGAGCAAGTGGGGCGTCCACGATCATCTCGTGTTCAACCGTCTGTTGGGCGAGCTGAAGCGCGAGAAGACCAAGAAGCCGTGGTTCCGCGTGCTGCAGACATCGAGCAGCCATGAGCCGTATGATGTGCCATATCACCGTCTGGCGAATGAACGGCTTAACGCCTTTGCCTATACCGACAGTTGTGTCGGCAACTTTGTGCAAGAACTCAAGCAACTGCCGCAATGGAAAAACACGCTGGTCGTGCTGGTTCCCGACCATCAGGGTTGTTATCCTGAGAAGGTAGACAATCTTACTTTGGAGCGCTATCAGATACCGCTTATCATGATTGGTGGTGCCTTGAAGGGTCCTGGCAATATCGACATTTACGGTTCTCAGACCGATATTGCCGCCACGTTGCTGGCGCAGTTGGGCATCTCACACGAGGAGTTCACCTTCAGTAAGGATATCCTGAACCCGCAATCGCCTCATTTCGCTTTCTTCACCGTGCCCGATGCTTTCGGACTCGTTGACGGTGACAATCAGGTTATCTTCAATAATGAGACGAAAAAGGTGGTGCTCGATCAGGGCAAGAAGAAAGGAAAGAACCTGGCATCGGGTAAGGCTTACCTGCAAAAGCTATACGATGATATAGACAAGCGATAGGGCGGTGTTTCCAAAAGTGAAGCAATGACAGAAATCATCCAGCTCGACCAAGAGATATTGCTGTTTGTCAACAGCCTGCACTGCACGTTCCTCGACTATTTCATGAGAGCGTGCAGCGACAAGTATGTTTGGATTGCTTTCTATCTTGCACTTTTCGCGATTCTCGTACATGTCTTCGGATGGCGGAAGGCAGTCTATGGCTTGCTGCTGATAACTGTAACTATCGTGCTGACCGACCAGATTAGTTCGTCGTTGATTCGTCCGATGGTGGGTCGTCTGCGTCCTGCGAACCCGGATAATCCGTTGTCGGCGATGGTACACATTGTCGACGGCTATCGAGGTGGCGCCTACGGTTTCCCATCGAGTCATGCGGCAAATACGGCCGGTTTGTCTTTCTTCATGATGCGGGTGTTCCGTAGAAGGGCGTTCATGTGGCTGATGACGATTTGGATGTTGCTGGTATGTTATTCGCGTATGTACCTTGGAGTTCATTATCTGGGCGACATACTGGTAGGACTGGCTATCGGAGCCGTTATCGGGACAATCATGGGTATTATCTTTTTGTCAACAGAGAGGCGAATGCGTGGAAGGGAGCGAGACGGCAACCATAACTCCGGTGAAAGTTACCAGTCCTTAGTTTTAGGCTCTCAATCCACAGACAGATTGGCCTTGGCAGTATTCCTCGTTACCATTCTGGCTCTGATGTTATATGCAGTGGTTCGCCTGTTATAGGATGTGTGAACCACAACTCAGCGGCATGCAAGTACAAGCGGTCCGCCTTCTTTCCATATAGTCCGTCGCCAAGAATCGGACAATTCAGTCCGTTCTGATGAGCGCAGTGGACACGCAGCTGGTGCGTGCGTCCGGTTCTGGGGTAGAGAGCAACACGAGTGTGGCCGTTCTCTACCGATATAATCTCGTAATCCGTGATGGCAGTCTTGCCGTTTTCCCAGTCTACAATTTGCCGGGGACGATCCAAGTGGTCTTTGCTGAGAGGGAGCGAGATAGTACCAGACATCCCCAGTTCCTCTCCATTTGTGGAGATGCTCACGATGGGTTTCTCCAGTAGCGCGATATATTTTTTTCTTACCTCTCTTCTCTCAAACTGTTGTTGAAGAAGCATATTCACCTTCTCGTCTTTTGAGATGATGAGCAGTCCCGATGTCGCCATATCGAGACGATGCACAATCAATGGCCCTGTGTAGTCGGGATAGCGTTTGCGCATCAATGTCGTTACCGACTGGGTTACCTCACGACCTGGAATGGTGAGAAGATTGGCAGGTTTGACGATGACAGCCAACCACTCGTCCTCGTAGACGGTTTCCAATGGCAGTTGGCATTCATCATACTCATTCTGTAAGGCAGGCTTTCCCCAGACATCTTGCTCACTGTCGTAGTCCAAGCCCTGCATCATCCACGTCAGGATGGGCAGGCATTTGCCACGGCAAGCTGGATAATACTGGCCATGATGGCGCACCTCCGCTTTGGGTGATTCCCCCCACCAGAACTCAGCCATGCACACAGGGTGCAACTGATGCTGATAGGCGTATTGCAGCAGTTTGGGTGCGCAACAGTCGCCCGATCCGCCTGGAGGCAGTGGGAATTTCTTGCGGATTTTCGGTCTTGTATGGTAGTCATGCCATATCTCCACAAGGTCTTTCGTCTCTGCCCGTGCGTTCAGCATCCGGTATTGCCGGAACAGCCATAATTGCAGTTCTTCCGACATCTGTTTTCGTTGGGTAACGAGAGACGGGTCTGCGAGATGTTCCTGATTCTTGTCACTTGCCGATTGAAGGATTTGGTTGATTTCCGATATTTTCCGCTCCGTCTGTTTGAAGTGTCCGTCGGGCTGTTGAGCATCGAAGACGGGCGGCACAAACTGAGGCCAGCCGTTACGTCCCGCCAATAAACCGGAATAGGCGGCAAGGAAACTGCACCCGCCAGAATTCTCAACGACCAACACCCCGAACATCTTGCCCCGGTCAGCATCCTCTTTCAGCGTCGGGTCTGCCTTAATCCAACGCTTCACCTCCTCTGCTGCCATTATGCACAGCGGATGAGGCTCGTAGTTGAAGGGATTGTTCATCCTCGCGGGTTTCTCGATGTCGGTAAGTAACGGGTGAATAAGCATAACCTCTGTTTTTTCCTCCTGTCTTTTATCTGTTAATAGGCTAATACTGGCCATAGCTCCCGAATGTGTTTTTCGGGATTCCACTCTCCTCCGAACGTCCATTCAGCAGTAACACCAAAGAAGTCGGGAGCATTGTCGGCCTCTTGCAGATTGTTGTTCAGCCAACCGCTGTGTCCTCCTTCGCGCGAACAATTATAATAATAGGTACGTTGTCCCCACGGACAAGGGTCGAGCACTTTGTCGGTGTATGCGTAGCTGATATTTGCATCCATAATCTGCTGGCTGAGTTGGCAGTTCACGAGGAAGAACTGCGCATCGTGGTGATAACGTCCCAGTGGCGTCGGTCGTTTGGCGTCGAACGTAGAGTTGGTAATCACCAGCTTCTTCTGCTTGTCTCCCCGGCCGTCGTGCCAGATAATAGCGCGTCCGTCACCGTAGAAACGGCAGCGGGTGGCATAGCACCAGCCCCGTGGACAAAGGAAGTCGACTCCCGGACAGCGCAAGTTGAGGTCGGCATGATAGTACATGCCATTACCGCCTTGAGCCCAGAGCGACAGCGCGTCATTGCCGTCGGCCCAGACATTGCAGTTGATGACGATGGTGCGCGTGGCTCTGCCGAAGATGGCCATCTGGTGCGTGGTGGTATTCTCGACGGTCGTTCCGTAGTTGTTGTATACCGTCAGGCCACTAATCACACAGTCGTCTGCGCCCTCTTGCAGCACAATCACGCCATTGCCCACAGGCTTGCCGTGATATTCTTTGATGGTTTGTGTCTTGGCCGTCTCAGCCAGAACGAGCAGGGTACTGTCGCGTTGCTCTCCAACCAGTACGATATTCGGGCGGTCGATAATCACCTTTTCATGGTACTCTCCTTTCAGAATCAGAATCTTGAAAGGCTTTTCAGCGGGATTGGGAGCTTGCTCTATAGCGGCCTGAATGCTTTCTCCAGGTCCGACAACAGCATCAAACAAACTGCGCTGGGGCTTGCGATAGTTGAACATCTGCAATGTGCCGTTCTCGTTGGCGCCTTTCGTGCTCAGACTGATATTTACCTTATGTGCCGGGTCATAGCGGTCGGCCCACTCATCGTAGAGCGGATAGAGTTCGGCAGGATGGCTCCCGTACCAGCTGTAGCCGTTTCGCCGCTCATGGCCGATATCCTCCAGTCTGCGGCGTGGCACTCCGTCGCGGTCGCACACATACGGCTCGCAATGCTCCAGGTCGTAATAGCGTGCCCACAGAGGACCGCCATGTTCGTCTTTAACAAGTTTCACGTCGGGTGTTCCCTCGCGCCAACCAGTCCGGACCAGGCGCAGACCCGTCAGTTTGTATTTGTCAAACCAGCGCATGGCACCATGTACAGCCTGTTTTACCCGTTCATCAGGATTGGGCAACTGCATCAGCAACTGCACCAGCGAGGCACTCTCCTGTGGTCCGTACGAAGGCAGTTCATAGGCTCTCGCCTTCGCTGGCTTCAGCGTCTCATGGTCGTGCTGCTGGCACCAGATGGTTGGTTGTCCGTCCACTCTTATCTGAGTAGCAAGGATGCACTCCACACCTTTGTCGAAAGCTTTTTGCATGCGCTGCCGCAGCTTTTTGTCAGTTAGTTTCCCTTGATACGGTTCCTTCATCTGCACCATATCGCGCAACATGACCATCGTGTTGTAGATGGCATCGTCGTTGAAGGTGATATGCACCTGATAACCGTGTGGATTGGGCCAGAACTGCGGCCAGCCACCATCCTCATATTGCCCGCTGAGCAGAAACTCCACGCCACGGATGAAGGCCTCACGCGTTTGTTTGTCGCCCGTTTGCTGGAAGAGTCTTGCCAAAAACCTCATCTGTTGTGTGGTCGCTCCGTTGTCGATTGTCGAGTCGTCGGTAAGCTGCTTGTCAGCGGCAACTTTCTGTTTCTGCTCATCGGTCATGGGAGTAACCATGTCGATGTTCTTCGGCCATCCGCCCGTACAGCGTTGCCATAATATCAACTGCTGTCCGATGCGTCTGGCCTCCTCAGTTTTGAAGAAATCGGGTCTTGTCTCATTCAGCGTATTGCGCCACGAGAGGTTGCCCGAAGGTCGTCTGTCTCTCCGGGGCTGTGCCGTCATGCTCTGACAAATCATCAGCAGAATCAGCAGAATAACTGTTTTTGTCTGGTTGTTCTTGTGTCTTGTTTTCATCGTTGTAGTTTGTTTTTAGCTTTCTTTTTGCAAAGATACACATTATTTTTTATTCTTCCAAATCGATGTTCATGCTCTTTTGTTTGATGGCAGGTCTGCAGAAGGCTCTTCCAGCGTTCCCGAGGGCGTTCCCAGCTTTCCCGAAGGCTCTTCCAATGTTCTGGAGGACATCACCAGAAAGCTGACTTTTGTTTCAACAACTGGTTCAATATACGAAAAACAAACAGGGCCCATGCCGGTGCATGAACCCTGATACCTTATGATGAAAAGTAGTTGCTTACTCGTAGACCTTGATTTCCTGCTCGCCGCGCATGGCCCGTAGCACGTTCATGGCCAGTGCGGTCAGCTCGTCCTCGCCTGGATAAACATGTACAGGAGCCAGGTAAGAGAGGCGCTGCTTCAGTCCGTCGGTCACATACTTGCTGTTGGCGATGGCGCCCGTCAGCAGGATGGCGTCCACATGGCCGTTGGTCGACGGGGCAAGCGACGACAGCCAGCGCGAGATGCTGTAGATCATCGCGTCGAGAATGAGCTTGGCGTGCTTGTCGCCATTGGCAATGCGCGCTTCCACCTCGCGGCAGTCGTTGGTGCCTAAGTGGGCGGTAAGTCCGCTGTGGCCGTTAATCTTGCGCAGCATTTCTGCCTCGTTGTATTTTCCGCTGTAGCAGAGCTTCACCAGCTGAACGGTGGGAAGCATACCGGCGCGTGAAGGCGAGAAGGGGCCGTCGCCGCTGAGTGCGTCGCTGCACTCGATGGCGCGTCCGTGATGGTGCATGGCAAACGAGATGCCGCTGCCCATGTGGCAGACAATCAGGTCTTGCTCCTCATATTTCAGTCCGTGCTCCTTGCAGTAGCGCTTGGCTATCTCGCGCTGGTTCAGCGCGTGCCAGATGGTCTGGTGGGGCAGCTCGGGCATACCCGTGATGCGGGCTACATCGTCGAGCTCGTCCACTACGCCCGGGTCCACTGTAAAGGCGCGGCAGCCCGGAATCTCCTTGGCCATGCTCAGCGCGATGAGCGAACCGAGGTTGCAGGCATGGTGCAGGCGCGGATGCTTGGTATCCTCAATCACTTTCTCGTTCAGCTCGTACACACCGCTCTCGATGGGTTTCACCAGTCCGCCACGGCCCACTATCACGTCGAAGTCGATGGCTATGCCTTGCCGTTGCAGCTCCTCGATGAGTTTTTCCTTGCGATAGTCGAACTCATCCATGATGAACGGATAGCGGCACAGCTCCTCAAACGGATGGTTGAGCGTAGCATGCATTACCAGTTTCTCATCGTCGAACACACCAATCTTGGTGGAAATCATTCCGGGGTTAATGGCTAATATTTTCATAATATTCCTGTCGATAGGTTAAAGGCTTTTAAGTATAATCTGTGCAAAAATATAAAATAATTGTGATATTGTCAAAACTTATCGGTAGAATTAGCGTTTTTTATGATACCATAGCTTGGCATTGCACATGCACATGGAAAAGAATAAACATGCCTGTGTCACCAAACCATCGAAAACGCCCATGCTAAAAGGGTTTGCAGTTGGTGACTGCATGATGACCGGGCTACACTCCGGCAGCAATGAAAGAGACAGCCAAACATGATTCATGGAACGCTTAATGACAGGCAGACACACTACTGAATTACCTTTCAATTCGGTATCAATTACAGGCCAACTCGGCATCAAATGCATGCTAATTAAGCATCAATTAAACTCTAATTAGTTACCAAACTATAGTATAACTCATCGATTAGTTAGCGGGTAATTAATGCCGAATTAGACCTTAATAGATATACCAATTGCAATTATCTTTGGAAGTGGCCAATAAGGAGGGCATCCGCTTAGGCAAAAAGGCCTAAGAATGTTAAAACGTCCCTATGTCTCTGTGTCAAAAATACTCTATGTCGAAAAGCGGCAACGAAGGACACGGATGTACTGGCATTGCAGCCATACTCGCATCATTCGTTGCCGCTTGGAGGCGCCTGTTGAAAGGGCGATATTTGCATCGATTGGTGAAATAACCAACTTTTGGCGGTTGATTCTTTCGCAATCATCGTGCTTGTTATTCCGACTTCATGGTCTTGATCTTGCCATTCTCGTCGAACTCGATGGGCTTCACTTTGAGGCTGCGCAGCCATGTGGTGTCGTTAGAGGGCACGCAGTCGTGGTGGAACAGATACCACTTGCCTTTATACTCGACGATGGAGTGGTGGGTGGTCCAACCAACCACGGGCTCCAGAATCACACCCTGATAGGTGAAGGGGCCGTAAGGATTATCGCCCACAGCATAGCAAAGATAGTGGCTGTCGCCAGTGGAGTAAGAGAAATAGTACTTGCCGTTCTGCTTGTGCATCCACGAAGCCTCGAAGAAGCGGTGAGGGTCGTCGGCTTTCAGCGGCTCGCCGTTCTCGTCGACAATGACAACGGGGCGTGGAGCCTCGACGAACTGCAGTACGTCGTCGGTCATGCGGGCCACAAAACTGGTCAGTGCTGGGGCGCCAGCCGGGGCAAAGAGCTCGGTCTTCTTGTCGGGAGCATGTCCGAGGTCGACAGCATTGGCTGGAGCAGGAGCGGTATCGGGCTGGGCAATGGGTGCATAGGGTGCTGCAAGAGGTGCGCGCCACTGCAACTGTCCTCCCCAGATGCCGCCGAAATAACAGTAAATCTCGCCGTCGTCATCCTTAAACACGCAGGGGTCGATGCTGAACGAGCCGCGGATAGGGTCCTTTTCCGGGCGGAACGGACCTTCGGGACTGTCGGCAACGGCTACGCCCAGACGGAACATGCCCGTATAGTCTTTGGCAGAGAAGATGAGATAGTATTTGCCGTTTTTCTCAACGGCATCGTTGTCCCACATTTGTTTCTCAGCCCAGGGTACGTCATTCACGTCTAAGATGACACCGTGGTCGGTCACTTCGCCCTCCATCACGTCGTCCATCGACAGTACGTGATAGTCGCGCATCTGGAAGTGCCCGCCGTCGTCGTCGAAGCACTCGCCGCTGTCCCAGTCATGGCTGGGGTAGACATACAGACGTCCGTTGAACACGTTGGCAGAGGGGTCTGCCATATAATCACTTGGGAAAAGATATCTGGGTTTCATTGTTTTTTTGTTTTTTTTATGGGGTTAATGGGAATAATGGGAGTAATGGGATAAATGGGGTTATTCGAAGATTTTAATCACCTGTTGGAGAATGGGCTTCTCGTTGTAGTCGCGGTCGAAGAACAGCGGATAGTTGGTGCGGCCCTTCACGGGGAAATCATTCAGCCACGACGAGCCGTCGTCAACTCCCCAGAATGTGATGCGGCTGATCTGGTCGCGATGCTTGAAATAGATTTTAAACAAATCGGTGTAGAGTTTGTTGAATGTCTCGATGCCCTCCTCGGTGATACCGTTCCGGTAAGGATTCATCTTCTCGTCGTATTGGAAATTCTGGTTGATGTCGGCACCTCCGAAGTTTTCAGGATTCGGGAGCATGTTCAGGTCGAGCTCGGTCATCATGATCTTCACACCGCAGGCGGCAAAAGCGTCCATGCTCTTCTCGTATTCCGCAAGGTCGGGATAGTCGAGTCCGTTGTGGCTCTGCATGCCGATGGCATCGACGCGTATTCCCTTCTCCTTGAGTTCGCGTACGATACGGCAGGTAGTCTCGCGCTTGCCGGGCTTCGACATGGAGTAGTCGTTGATGTACAGCTCGGCGTCGGGATCGGCCTCATGGGCAAACTTAAACGCCAGTTCGATGTAGTCGGGACCAATGATATTATAATAAGGTGAGCGTCGCATCTCACCGTTGTCTTCTACAGTCTCGTTGACGACGTCCCATCCCTTGATGCGCCCTTTGTAGCGGCCCACCACAGTGGCGATATGCTTGTGCATGCGGTCGATGAGCACCTCACGGCTGACGGGTTTCCCCTCCTTGTCGGTGAACATCCATTTGGGGGCCTGTGAGTGCCACACCAGACAATGGCCGGTGATGGTGAGACCGTTATCTTCGGCAAACTTCACGATGCGGTCGGCCTCGGTCCAGTCGTAGCGGTCTTCCTCAGGATGGATTACCTCGCCCTTCATGCAGTTTTCCGGCACAATGGCGTTGAAGTGTTTCTTCACGATGGGGGCAGCCTTCGGGTCGATGCCTGCCACCTGGTCGGTATTCATGGCCACGCCGATGAGGAAGTGCTTTCCCAGCACCTCCTTCAGCGTCGGCTCCTTCTCTGTTGTGCTACCGCAACAACAAAGCAGTAATGATAGTATTGAGAGAGAGATTATGTGTTTCATTTGTTTCTTGCTTCAATTTCCTTGTTAATCTGGTCAATCTTCTCGTCGCTCAGCTCATATCTTGAGATGATGAACATGGCTAAAAGCAGCAGGATGGCGGGAATGACGCATACCAGCCAGCGGATACCTTCTTGTGCGAGTGCTGGCAGTGTTTCCATGTTGTTCATGAAGTAAGCACCGGCGGCATTACCTACCGACATCATGGCAAAGGCTGTGATGAAGAACAGGGCGATGACGCGCAACGGGCGGTTGCGCTTGAACTCTTTCCAAAGGTCGCTGACCTTCACGTTCTTGGTCTCTTTCTCGTCCATCACGACGCGCTCCTTGGTCTGCGAGAAGCAGAAGATGAGCAGTGACAGGCCCACCAGCGAGAAGATGAGCATGGTGAGGAACCAAGCGTGCGAGTCGTTAGGAAGGTTGCTCGACTCAGAGGCAACGGGCTTGTAGTTTACCAGCCACAGCACAAAGCCGGGAACAACACCACCCAGGGCCATTCCAGCCTTGAAGAAGATGCCCGTCAGCGCGTTAACGATACCCGAGATGCGGCGTCCCGTGGTATATTCGCCATAGGAGATGACCTCGGGAATGAGTGCCCACATATAACCGGTAGCCACAATAACACCCGTCGACTTGATGAACTGGGCGATATAGACCAGTGTGATGTTCTCCTGCACAGTTCCGATGCGGCTGATAATATACAGCAACGCCATACCGAGAATAGCAACGGAAAGGAAAATGTAGAACATGTTCTTCTTTCCTACCTTCTTCTTGATGGCCGGAACCAGCGGCATGAAGATGAACGAGGGCAGTGAGCCCAGACCCATGAACAGTGCCATCTGGATAGGAAGTTCTGCTCCGGCAAGCGTAGCCACCAGCAGGGGCACACCAGCCGATACGCACAGTCCGCCCACGTTGGCCATGAACATGCGTACGGAGGTGAGAATGGTTATCTCGTCGGTGTCGCGCGTCAATGATGAGTTCAAGGCGCCATAAGGCACGTTAATCAGCGTGTAGAGCATCGACATGCCCACATACGTGATATATGCATAGAGGATGGAAGGCTTGAAACCATCCCAGAAACACAGGATAGCCAGAATGGTGAGTGGAATACCACCCATGATAAGATAGCTCCTGTATTTTCCCCAGCTCGGATTATGCTTGTCGACGAATGTTCCTACCAGCGGATCCCACAATACGTCGACCAGTCGTACGATTAGGAACATCGTTCCTGCCAGTCCTGCCGATTTGGCAGCATCGCCGCCCAGCACATACACATCCGTGTAGAAAAACAGAAGATACATGCAGATGGTCTGATAAATCAGATTCTGCGCCAGATCGCCCGCACCGAATCCGATGCGCTGCAACCATGAGAGTTTGTAGAAGCCTTTTGCCTCTTGTGTCGATTGGTTTGTTTCCATTTTTATGATGTATTTTTATGTTTATTCTTTCTTTTTCCGAAGAGTCTGTCTGCGTTTTCCTACTTTCCGGCGGTCAGCGCCTGGATTCTCTCTGCAGCATAGCGGCCCATCACCTCATAGCCTTTGGCATTGGGGTGCAGCCAGTCTTCCTGCCATTCCTCACGTAGCTGGAGGGGATTCTGCGGGTCGCGCATCACCTCATCGAAATCGATGACACCGTCGATGTCTTTGCTGGTGCGTATCCACTGGTTAACGGTCTGGCGGGCAGCCTCCTTAAACCAGTTCCCCTCGTCGTAGAAACTCTTGCCGAAAGGCAGGATGGTAGCCATGAGTACCTTCACACCGCGTTCGTGAGCAGTCTTGATAAATCTCTTATAGGCATCCATCAATTCGCGGGCCACTTGTTCGCTGCGCCCGTTGCTGCCGCCGATGTCGTTAATTCCCTCGTAAATGATGATATATTTAAAGTTGCGTTGGCTCATCACGTCGCGCTCGAAACGCTTCACTGCCGGCTCGCTCAGTCCGCCGTTTAGCACACAGTTGCCGCCGATACCCAGGTTCACCACACCATACTCGATGCCTGCCGGGTTGTTTTGCCGGCCAATCAGATCCTCGTTGGCAATATCGGTCCATCGGTTTTGCAGGTTCGTGGTCGTGCCGCGCCCGTCGGTAATCGAGTTTCCAATGGCAGGAATGCACTCGTTGCCCTCACCGTTCACGTCCAGCGCACTGATGCTATACCAGTGGTCGAGTTTCTCGAAAGTTATGAATTTCTTGCCGGGCTTGGCCTCGCCTTTCATGATATACGACGTGGTGCGCGAGCCACGGTGCGATGTGGCGTTCACGGGTGTCTTTCCATAGCAAATCGTGATGGAGAGACGTTGCAGAGGCTGCAGATTAAAATTTGTTGCATCCGAGAATATGGCCTGTCCCGCATCGATGGTCACGTTACGCTTGCCGTTGAATGTCAGGTAGCGAACCGACTTCTTCACGATGGCCGTGTAGTCGGTGCCAGGCAGGTCGTTGCGCCCGCTCTCATCAGCTGTCAGGTTGGCAATATAAACCGATTTGATTTCCACCGGCTCTTTGCTGAACTCGTTGGAAAACTGCATGCGCAACTGTTTCCCACCGAACGACACATGGATAATCTCACGCACCGAGCAGTCGGTCAGTTCAGTGGTCTGAGGCATGTCGCTCTTACCCGTAAACTCCGGTGCTGTGGCCCATGTAGTGGCCCATTGTGTGTTGTCTTGTGCGTTGGCGTAGAGTGCAAAGACGGTCAAAAATAAAAGGACTAATTTTTTCATGTTGCAAAGATAATGCTTTATTTTTATCCCGTCTTTTGTAAATGTATCATCTATGTTTTCATTTGTATCATTTCCTCCAGCAGTCCTTCGCAGGCGTCTTCGAGCAGTTCAATCACCAGTTCGAAATCACGGTCACCGCCATAGTAAGGATCAGGGACAGTAGCCTGTCCGGGATGGTGCCGCAGGTAGTCTGCCATGCATACAATCTTCTTCCTGTCGGCGTCAGAGTGTGCCTGGTGTCTCAGGTCGTAGATGTTCTCCTTGTCCATGCCCACAATCACGTCGAAAAGGTCGAAATCGGTGCTGCTGAACTGCCTTGCCCGGCTGTTGAAGTCGTAACCGTGGCGTGCTCCGTGTCGGCGCATACGGGAGTCGGGCAGTTGTCCGATGTGCCATCCGCCAATACCGGCAGAGTCTATCTCAAACAGATGTCCCAATCCCCGCTGCTCAACCATCTGCTTCATGATGCCCTCGGCTGCAGGTGACCTGCATATATTTCCCAGGCAGACGAAGAGGATTCTCTTTTTACTCATATTTATATATATGTATGTTAGCCTATTTCCGCTACAAAAATACATAATTCTTTTCATGATGAAGACTCTAAACAGAAAAAGAATCGTATCTTTGCACCATCAAATCTGTATACAGACACGTGGTTTTGGGGTACAATTCGCCTGTGAGCGACAGTTTTTCAGCCTGTTTTTTCTGTTTGTCGCAGAATTGTCGCGCTGTCGCAATATGAAAGTGAAAAAAGTGAGAAAAATAATCCAGCGAACAAATATACGCCGTATCTTTGCATCAAGAAAACAAAAAACAGGCAGCCATTCCGCTACAGAAAAGAGCTCGCTGGAACAGAATCAGCTAAGCCTGTTGAAAATAAAACCAAATGTTCAACAATTAGAGGATTAAGACAATGAAAAAGATAATGACAATGGTCGTAGCCGCCATGATGGCTTCTCTCAGCGTGAATGCACAGAGTAATCAACCCAAGCACGAGCTCGGTGTCAGTTATGGAATTGGTGTGTCACTCCTCGGTGACGGTATAGGAAATGCTATCGGCAATGGTATATTCGATCAGCTTTCAGGTTACAAGTGGGAGGATAATAAGCAGTTCGGCACATTGGGCGTAGAATACTTCTACCATCTTAATAATCCAAACTTGGCAGTCGGTGCTATCGCTACCTTCGCTAAATACAGTGAGGATGTTGCCAATAAAAAAAGTGGTGAGAAAGTAGGTGACCGTTCTCGTACATACATCGCATTCATGCCATCAGTAAAATACTACTGGATGAATAAAAAGAACTTTGGCGTCTACACGAAAGCAGCCGTTGGCGGAATGATGATGAAGGACGAGAGAAACGATTTGGAAACAAATAAGATGTCTTCCGACAATAAACTCTACTTCATGTATCAGGCTTCATTGCTCGGCCTTGAGGCTGGCAGCCAGAACCTGCGCGCATTCGCAGAGGCTGGAGTTGGAGAGCAGGGTATCATATTGATTGGTGTACGGGCGAAATTCTAAATATCGGAATCCCTCCTCGTTGCAGACCATCTGATGAGTTGTAATAGTCTCCAGCTGAGTTAATCATAAGAAAGTCAAACCTATAAAAAAATAATCGATATGAATAAGATAAGATTTTGGATGCTTACCACTATTATTCTTTGTGGTACAATGGGCATGCAGGCCCAGATCATGAAAGCTGCCGACTTGGAGAAATATGCCAAGGAAAGATATGGTGACAAATGGCTTGATGCGGCTGCCAACCTGGCCACCACCATCGAGCTCGACAAGAACCAGTCACTGACCTATCAGGAAGTGATTGAGGCGAAAGGAAAGAGCAAACAACAGCTGTACGTAGCCATTAACTATTGGGTAACAGCTACATTCAAAGATAAGCAGGCTATAACGCTCAATGATAAGGATGCTGGATGCATCATCATCTCTTCGACAATCCCTAATATAGTTGAACATACTGGTACGCTGAACAAATATAGCGTTAGTATTACTCCCGTCATCCGAATCGATATCAAGGATGAGCGTCTGCGAGTCACTTATACCGTACAAAGCTACGATATTCTGGCCGACATCAGTGGTGGCTGGCTTACAATGGCCAGTGAAAGCGACCGTCGGACATACGGTGACTCAAAGCGCAAGAAGGATGACAAGACAAACGAGAACCTGTATGACGAGCAGTGGGAAATCGCACGCCACTACCCATTTGTGCAGAAAGACGCCCAAAAGCGCACCTGTGCTAAGGCACTCGTCATGACACATGCATTCTCGAATGCCGTCATCGACAAGATCGAGGAGGCCGTGAAAAACGGTATCGTGGGCAACGACAATGACGACTGGTAATCATGCGCTGTATGTCAGCATGGGAAAACGGGTGATGTGATATCACTCGTTTTTTATGCGTTTGTAAAAGTGTCGCAATTGATGATGGATTAACTTCTTTTCAGTCAACAGAATACACTCATATTCAACATGAATCAGACCTTCATTGGGCGGTGAATCTGAAAAGAATACATATAACGGAATATTTAACAACCAACAAAAACCGATTAAAACAAGATGAAAACATGTAGCGAAAGGTTCCAAATTGGAAACGAAATGAAATGGGAAACTCCCGATCCTGGCATCCGTCGTCAAATCATGGGCTACGATGGCCAGCTGATGATGGTGAAGGTGGTTTTCGAAAAGGGAGCAGTGGGCACTGTCCACACGCACTATCACAGTCAGGCTACCTATGTGGCAAGTGGTAAGTTCGAGCTCACCATTGGCGGCGAGAAGCGTATCTTGACAACAGGCGACGGCTATTATGTTGCTCCCGATGAGCCTCATGGTTGTGTCTGTCTCGAGGCAGGCACTCTAATCGATACCTTCAGCCCCATGCGTGCCGACTTTCTGGGCATCTGAGGCCTTCAGAAAGAAGGAATGCGAGACATCGTGATATGAAGAATAGGTTAAACATGAAATAAAGCGTATGAAGATTATAGACGACAATCTGCTGAACGACGTGATAAGACAGGCGCAGGAGTCGCCTCGCTTGCGGATGAATTATAATTTCCATCAGAGTCTCGATGACAAGTGCCATCGGTTTTTGAATGCGGTGGAAGTGGGAACCGTCATTCCGATACATCATCATGTGACCAAAGATGAGACGTTTGTCATCCTGAAAGGTAAGGTGCAGATAATAACATACCGTGACGACGGTTCTGTTATTGAGCGCGTGACCATCTGCCGCGAGGAAGGACGCTATGGCGTTGACATTCCGAAAAACACCTGGCATTCGCTGGAGTGTCTTGAGCCCGACTCCGTTATCTTCGAGGTCAAAGAAGGTCCCTTCATCCCGCATGAGGAGGATGGAATACTGACGATTCGATGAAGGTCGTCCCACCCCAATCATCCTATTGAATTCTATTAAAAATCTGTGGAAAACCTCTGGCTGGATTCTTCTTCCCGCCGGTGATGAGTCTGCTCACCATCAGCGGGAAGAAGGATTCAGTTTTTGGTTTGTAAGATATTTATAGCCCTGCGTTGATTAGCGTGCGGAACTGCTGAATGCCCTGATGGTTGTTGTCAAGGGCTTCCACCTCTTTCAGATAGCGCTCGGCATGTTCCATGTCGCCCATTCCGTAGTAGCCAAGGGCAAGCATGTACTTACAGTGGATAAGGTTCTTCGTATCTAAAGAGTCCTCCCAAATGAGCAGGTCGGGTAGGGATACGGCAAAGTAGTCCATGATCTGCTTCCTCCCCGAGCTTTGTTCGTCTCCCCGTAGCCCTCCGAAGATATGCTGTTTGCCGTAGTTGATGAGCCGGTAGAAACGTCCGTGGGCTTCACCGTCGCGCCCAAGTTTGTAGAGAGCAAGTCCCTGATAGAAAATCTTGTCGGGTTTGGCATCGTTGTAGTACATGGCGGCAGCGGGCTCCTGCGGTCCCTTTGTGGCCTCTTCCCAGCACTCCAAGGCTCTTCCATTATTGCCGAGGGCATCGTAAGCCACGCCAAGCAGGTAGTAAAAATCGTTCTCCTGCGCTCCGTAGAGCTTTCCCTCGCCGAGGTGATGGGGATATTCCAGGCACTCGTTGAGCAATTTGACAGCCTTCTCATAGTCTTTGTCGACAATAGCCTGCTTGGCCAGTTCTACACGGCAAACCTGATACTGTGTGGGAACCTTGCCTTCGCCTCCCTCCCACGGATGGAAGATGCGGGCATCGAGTTTCTGCATAGCCTCGTCGTAACGGCCTAGCTGATTGAGCAGTGTGATCTCCTCGAGCACAAGGTCATCGCGGCGCTGGATGAGCCCAGGATATTTCTGCAGGAATGCCAGACGCTCTTCGTGAGGACGGTGTAGGCGCTTGTAGAGCTGGTCGAGTTCCATCAGTATGCGCTCGTCGTTCTCGTCGAGGTGGAAGGCTCGCTCCATGTATTCGAGAGCCTCCTGCTGTTTGTCCTGTTTGTTGAAGCGGCCAAGGGCCAGGTTACGCCAGACGGTGGGAAACTCAGGATCTAGTCGGGCAGAATGTTCCCAATTCTCAATGGCCAAGTCGTACTGACGGGCGGCATAGTAGAGGCAGCCGAGATAGTAAGGTGCACGGGCACCCTGCGGGTTAGCCCGCTTTGCGGCTTCAAGTGCAATGATATCCTCTGGGCGGTTGGGGAAGCAGTAGGTGGAATCTGCCTTCTCTGCCTCGTCGTAACGTCCCATATAATAATAGGTCATCGGAGTGGTGGCACCCATTCCCGACGTTCCGTCGCCTACCCGTTGCCTTTCCTCAATAGCTATCTGCCAGATGGCACGTGCCTCGTCGGTGAGTCCGGCGGCAACGTAGTCGAGTGCCACTTCATCATAGTTTTGTGCTGACCGGCGCAGCATCTGTTTCATTTCTGCCAGCATGTCCTCGTCCTGTTCAATGAGATATTGCTCGTAGCGGCAGCCGTAGTTGAAGAGATCATATTCCAGCGATTCGTCGATGAGTGCCAAGGCATCGCTTGTTTCTCCCAGCTTACGCAGAATGGCAGCCTTCAGCGCACGGGCCTTATGGTTGTGCCAGTTGTTATTCAGGCAACGGTTTACCTCGTCGAGTGCATCCTCATAGCGGCCTTGCATGGTGCTAATCTTGGCGGCTTCGAAATAGCCGGCATCAGCCCAGGCCTTGTTCCAAGTGGCTTTCCAGAAGAGCTCATAAGCCTCTGATGTCTTACCTTGGTATTTCAGCGCAAGGGCGAGGTTGTAGATCGGCTCGCCGTCGTAGGGATTGGGGTTGCGCTTTTGCGATAGTTTCACAGCCTTACGCAGATAATCCTCTGCCTTGGCGAACCGCCCCTTGCGTATATACCATAGGCCGAGAGCATTCAGGCAACGGATGTCATTCGGGTCGCGACGCAGAGCCTCCTCATAATAGTCGGTAGCCAGCCATGTGGCATGGCGGTACTGTTCCAGATGAAGACCAGTCAGATAGAGCTGCTCGTTGGTCTTAATCTGTTCTGGCAGAAGGGCTGCTTCGGCAGAGTCGGGAATGGGGCGGATTTCGTCTGCCTCGGCATGCCACTGCAACACGACGCGCTGGCCATAGACGAACGTCTTTACGATTTCGAAAGTCAGCTGGTTGAACTTGGCATCTTTCACATTGACCGTCTCCGTCAGTACGGTTTCAGGCGAAAGTGTCATCTCCTTCTTGTAGTATACCTCCCCATCGTCGTTGCGAAGAATGATGCAGACCTCCTGCTTGTTCGTGGCAAAGACTTTGAACTCAACAAGGTGACTACTCCCCTCACCCTTTGGAGAGGGGTCGGGGGTGAGGCTGTTGATGTTGAATATAAGGTCCTTCGAGGCTTCCTTTACTACGCCCAGTTCACGATAGGGCATAAAGTATTGTGTGAACATCTTTTCCTCATAAGGCATCAGCCAGGAGAAGTCGGGCTGGTTCTCGGTATAGACTCCTGCCATCAGCTCAATGTAGGGACGGAAGCCTTTGCGGTCAATTCCCCACTGTTTCATTTCCTCGGGCGTGGCCTCGTCGGTCAGGTTACGGTCCCAGGCACGTCCGAAGTCACCGTTGCCCCACGTCCACTGTTTTTTGCCAGGCGAGAAGTGATGGCTGGCCACATGCAGCATCCCCGCCTTGGTATCGTTCTCATAACCGCCCTCGAAGTTGAAGCGCGAGTTCACGCCCATATAACTCGTAGGCACGAAGATATTCTTGTAGTTGGAAATGTCAACACCGGCAGAATAGTCCATCTTGTAATAGGTGCCGGTGGCGATAGGGAAAGAAGATACGGCACGCTTGCCATGATCGAACACGGCATTGATGTCTGGCGGGAATACGCTCTGGTACTGGTCGTTCACCTCCACGGCCGGATTGGCCCACCACAGGAAAGTCTGCGGCACATCGGTGCGGTTGTAGAGGCGTCCTTTGATTTCCAAGTAGGCACAGCCGGGGCGCAAGGTGAAGCCCGCCATGCCTTTCT
>JAEEGJ010005835.1_pt1 | contig 37917 bp, 37 predicted proteins | sample 8958761 | NCBI WGS metagenome assembly JAEEGJ01 (sample SAMN16246546, study PRJNA631951) | gut metagenome | biome: gut microbiome; feature: rumen; material: RS-attached | host: Bos | place: Iran: Karaj | collected 2018-10
GGTCCCCAGACGAACCAGACGAACAGATAACCTGCGATAACCGCGGTCAGAGTGAACGGAACACCGATCTTCATGAAGTCGCCGAAGCCGACTTCGTGACCTTCCTTGCGGAGCATTCCGACACCTGCGATGTTTGCGGATGCACCGATGGGCGTGAGGTTTCCGCCGAGTGTTGCGCCGACCAGGAGTCCGAAAAACAGGAAGTGCGGTTCAACATTCATCGCGCCTGCAACGCCTGCAAGGAGCGGGAGCATCGTTGCCGTGTAAGGAATGTTGTCGATGAATGCGGAGATAAGTACCGAACCCCATACGACGATGGAGAAGAGGAGGAACTTATTTGATCCGCCGAAGCCTGCGATGAAGTTAGCGAGGTCATTGATGATGCCGACTTCACGGATGGAGGCGATTACGACGAACAGGCCGGTGAGCAGCAGCATGGTGTCATAGTCCATTGCCTTGAGTGAATGGACCATGCCCTTTGCGGACTTCTGCTTGATGAGCTCCCAGATGATCGTGACGATTCCGAAAACCATGCAGATGATACCGTTTGTCCATTCGTGCGTGTTGGGGATGAATGATGCGATGATGAGGAACACAACGTGGCCGAGCATCGTGATGGTCGGAACGTAGTCTGTGACAGTTGTGTGCTCGGTGCTGTTAACGGGCTCTTTGTTCTTGCGGAACATGACCATCATGATCGGGATGGTGAGGATCGCACCGAGCTCTACTGCAAAGAACATGCCGGGCTTACCCTGCATGTAGAAGAAGTCATTGAAGTTCATGTTGTCGGCAGCTGCCAGCATGATGGAAGTCGTGTCGCCGACGAGTGTTGCAGCGCCCTGAAGGTTGGATGATACGGCGATGCAGATGATCATGGGAACGGGGTTGATCTTGAGCTTCTTGCAGATCGCGAGGCCAACAGGAGCGACCATGAGAACTGTTGCAACGTTATCGATGAATGCTGAGATGATGCCCGAGAACAGCGACATGAAGATCGTAACCCACATGACGTTTTTGGAGGCGCGGAGCAGAGCTTCGGCGATCTTGTTCGGCATCTTGGATTCGATGAAGTAGTCGACGATGACCATCGTACCGAAGAGCATCATCAGAACGTTCCAGTCGATTGACGGGAGGAGTTTGCTGATTGGCAGTACCTGTCCGATGACCATTATCGCTGCTGCACAGAGCGCGACGATTGCGCGGCGTTTGGGCAGTACGATCATGAGGATGTACATTACCAGGAAAACTGCGATTGCGAATATCTTCATTAAATCCATTTAACGGGCTCCTTTTGGGATCATTTCTTAGATTTGGAACTGAATACAAATCTTTGCTGAATTGCGTAGCTTAACAGGAACAGTAACGTGTCGACGACTGCCTTGACGGGTGTCTCCCAGCAGTTCGGAATGAGGAAAACGACCAGGCTTACGAGGCCGGCGCTGAGGCTCATCTGGATGATCGCGAGCAGTGCATATTTTGTCAGCGAAGCCGCACGTGAGGCGTGGCTGTTAAACACGAATTTATAGTTGATCAGATAGTTGTAAGTTGCTGAGATAACGCGCGCACCGACTGTTGCCATCGTTACGTAGAACGGTCCCATGACGCCCTTGAACAGCAGGACGAACAGGTGGAACAGTGCGATGTCGATGACGAAGGAACTGAGCGACGCGAAAGCATACTTCAAAAACTTCTTGCCGAGGATCTTGTAGATGCGGAGTGAATCGCGGATGGGCTTGAAGTGTGTCTGGTGGTTTTCTTTCGATTCGTAGATCGTCTGGATCGGGATCTCGGTGAGATCATATCTTCCGGCGCACTCTAAAAGCATCTGCATCTCATATTCGAAACGCTCGCCCTTTGTGTTGATGAGTTCCTTCATGAACTCATAGGGGATGCCGCGAAGACCTGACTGCGTGTCGCTGACTCTCATGCCTGCGACATATGAGAAAACGGTGATCGTGCATGTGTTGCCGAACCAGCTCTTCCACGGGATCTCATCCTTCTTGAACTGGCGGACGCCCAATACGAGATTGTCAGGCTTCTCGATCAGCGTGTTGATTATCTTAGTGATGCACTCGGGAGTATGCTGGCCGTCGGAATCTGCAGTAACGCAGCCGATGGCGTCAGGCATGTTCTCTGTGATGTAGGAAAAAGCTGTTTTAAGCGCACGGCCTTTGCCGCGGTTGGGGCGGTAAGCGATGAAGTGGCCGCCCAGCCTGTTTATAATCTCTTCAGCCTCATGGAAAATCGGATCGTACTTTTCATCGGAACCGTCGTTAACGATTATGACGGGACCCATCTGCTTTTCGTCAAGGTCGTGCAACAATGCTATGAGTCTTTCGTCAGGCTCATAGGAGGGGATGACTATCGGGACAAGAGCTTTGTTGATCACGTTTTCCATAGGGGTTTATTTTAGCATATTTAACCCGCGGCCTTATTTTTATAGAGGATCTTGAGCAGGATCGGTGCGAGGATCGAGCTGACCAGGATCATGAGGATTACCGCCGTGAAATAGTCGGAGGTGATGAGACCTGCGTTAAGACCTTTCTGTGCGGTTATGAGCGCAACTTCGCCGCGTGTCATCATGCCGATACCGATCTTGAGCGAGTCGTTCCAGCCGAATCTGCAGATCTTCGATGCCGAGCCGCAGCCGATGATCTTCGATACCAGGGAAACGATTACGAATGCGATCGAGAAGAACAGAAGCGTAGGGTTCATGCTTTCGAAAGACACCTTCAGACCGATGCCTGCGAAGAATATAGGCGCGAATACCATGTAGGAGCTGACGTCGACCTTACGCTCAACGTACTTGACGTCGTGGAGGTTGCAGAGGACCACGCCTGCGACATAAGCGCCCGTGATGTCTGCAATGCCGAAATATCTCTCAGCCACATAAGCCATGAACAGGCAGTAGCAGAGTGCCGCGATCGGGATTCTTCTGGTGTGTTCGTATCTGGCATCGAGCCACTTGAATACTTTATAAACAACGAAGCCGGAGATGATCGCGATTGCGAAGAAGAGGACCGCCTTGAGCATAGTGCTCCAGATGGATGAACCTGTTCCTCTCGCACTCAATACGAAAGTGAGAACAATGATTACGATGACGTCGTCGATGATGGCAGCGCTGACGATCGTTGTGCCGACCGTGCTGCTGAGCTTGCCGAGCTCCTTGAGAGCCGCAACAGTGATGCTGACGGAAGTAGCTGCCATGAGGGTACCGATGAACAGACCCTTGATGAACTGATCGGAGCCGACGGGGCCGAAGCCGTAGAAACTCATGAAGAGTACTGCGCCCATGATGAGCGGTGCGAATACGCCGGCGCATGCAATGACAGTAGCCTTAAGACCTGTTGCCTTAAGCTTCTTCATGTCTGTGGACAGACCTGCCTCAAACATGAGCATGATAACGCCGATCTCAGCCATCTGGCTGATGAAGTCAGACTGGTGAACAAGGCCGATTGCGGCAGGTCCGATGAGCAGGCCTGCTATTATCTCTCCGACAACCTCAGGGGCGTGGAGCTTACGCGCAATGATTCCGAATGCCTTTGCGGCAAACAGGATCAGGGCAACATCAATAATAAAACGAAGACTTTCCACAATTCACTCCAAAAATCGTTAAAAAACGTTCGAAATAACCACCGCTCCTATTTATAACACGCAAAAAATGGAATGGCGGACTGCATATTATACAAACTTACCCTTATAATAGGGCGGTTTAAGGATTAAAATGTTATGATAGTACGAGTGGAAGAATGAGATTTGGAGGAATAGGATGAAACAGCTTGAATATCCTTACGATTCCGACTATATCCTGCGCAAGAAGAAGGCTATCCGCAGAGAGCTTCTGGCCAGGGAAGGAATCCAGTATATCGATAAGAGGATCGCAATCTTGGGCGGTTCGACTACGAGCGATATCAAGCTGATCTTAGAGCTTTTCCTGTTAAACTACGGCATCAGGCCAGAGTTCTATGAATCCGAGTACAACCAGTACTATCAGGATGCCGTTTTTGGCAATCCCGAGTTGGACGAATTCAAGCCTGATCTGGTTTTTGTCCACACGACTACAAGAAACATTTCTGATTTCCCGAAGGTCACAGATACACCTGAGCAGATTGATAGCCTGCTCGATGAGACGATGGCAAAGTTCGAGCAGATCTGGGGAGCACTCTCTGAGCGCTATAAGTGCACGGTCATCCAGAACAATTTCGAGCAGCCGTTCTACAGACTCCTCGGAAACAGCGATTTTACTAACATTCACGGCAGACTGAACTTCATCAACAGACTGAACGACAGATTCTGCACATATGCCCAGACACACCAGAACTTCTTCATCAACGACATCAACTATGTGTCTGCCGTTTACGGCATCAAGAAGTGGGCTGATCCGGGCGACTGGTACAGATATAAGTACGCGCTCAGCGTTTCCGCGATCCCGGATTTTGCGTTCAACTTGGCACGCATCATCAAGGCGGTTTACGGCAGAAACAAGAAGGCGTTCGCGCTCGACATGGACAACACACTTTGGGGCGGCATCGTTGGTGACGACGGCCCGGAGAACATCAGGATCGGCCACGAGGATGCAGAGTCCGAGCTCTTCACTGAGTTCCAGCAGTACATCAAGGCACACAAGGACCTTGGCATCCTGCTGACTGTCGCATCGAAGAATGACGAGGAGAACGCGCTGGCAGGTCTTGCACGCCCTGACTCAACACTGAAGCAGGACGACTTCCTCATCATCAAGGCAAACTGGGACAACAAGGATATCAATATCGCGAACACAGCGAAAGAAATAAACATCGGCGCCGACAGCTTCGTTTTCGTTGACGACAACCCGGTTGAGCGTGCGCTGGTTGAGCAGCAGATCTCAGGAATCAGTGTTCCTGAAGTTGGCGCGCCCGAGACATACATCGATGTCATCGATTCGAACGGTTACTTCGAAGTTACCGGCATTTCCGAAGAGGACATCAAGCGCGGCGGAATGTATAAGGCGAACATGGAGCGTGCGAAGGCATCGGCGTCATTTGAGAACTACGATGAATACCTGAAGTCGCTCGAGATGAAGGCGGAGATCAAGCCTTTCGCGCCGGTATACATGGCAAGAATCGCAGAGCTCACGAACAAGAGCAACCAGTTCAACTTAACGACCAAGAGATGCTCACAGGCTGAGATCGAGAACTTTGCTGCTGACCCGTCGTACATCACTTTGTACGGAAGATTAGAGGACAAGTTCGGCGATAACGGCGTTGTTGCGGTATCTTTCGGACATGCCGAAGGCGATACATTCCACATCGACCTGTGGCTCATGAGCTGCAGGGTTTTGAAGCGCGGTATGGAATTTGCAATGATGGATGAGCTGATCGCTGAGGCAAAATCCAGAAATATCACGAAGATCAAAGGCTACTATTATCCGACCGCTAAGAATAAAATGGTCAGGGATTTTTACGAGCTCCAGGGCTTTACGAAGATAAGCGAGGCTGAAGACGGTTCAACCGAGTGGATCCTCGACATCACTGAGCCCCACAAGAGCGGAAACGTTGCTATCAAAGTCAACTGAGAAGCCTTCAAATTCAAGGAGATTTAAGTCATGACAAGAGAAGAGATTTACGACAAGCTTAATGAAGTATTCCAGGATGTTTTCGACGACGAGGACATCACAGTCAACGATTCAACAGTTGCATCAGACGTTGACGGCTGGGATTCATTGGAGCACATCAACCTCATCGTTGCAGTTGAGAGATGCTTTGGCATCAAGTTCACGATGGGTGAGACAACAGGCCTTAAGAATGTAGGCGAGATGGTAGACAAGATCATCGCCCACCTCTCATAAAGGACACTGAATGTCGTTAGTATCCTCGCTTTTCCTGGTATTCGTTGCGGCAGTCATACTGCTGTATTATGTCGTGCCCAAAAACTTCCGTTTCTGGGTCATCGTCGCAGCGAGCCTGGCATTTGCAGGATTCTTGGGATTCTACACACTCGTATTTGTATTGATATCGGCAGTGCTGTGCTATGTCGGAGGTCTGCTCGCAGGCCCTGGCAGGAGCAACGGTGCGCGCAATGCAGCGACCGCAATCACTGTCGTCATCAACGTCGCACTCCTGTGCGCAATCAAGTACTACAACGTTCTGAAGTTCGCCGCTGAGAGACTGAATCTCCTGTTCGGCGCGACAGATACGGCAAACACATTCTTCCTTTTCGCGGTTCCGGTCGGAATGTCTTTCTACGTGCTGCAGACAACTGGTTACATCCTCGACTGCAGATGGGAGAAGATCGCGCCCGAGAAGAATTTCTTCAAGGTATTGCTGTTCTCAACATATTTCCCGCAGCTCATGTCGGGACCTATGAACACATATTCAGCTCTGTCCGCTGAGTTCGAGAAGGCAAAGGAAGTTAAGTTCTCGATCGAGCGCATCACTGACGGAGCGGTCAGAATAGCTTACGGATTTTTCAAAAAACTCGTCATCGCTGACCGTGCGGCAATGGTCGTTAACATGGTCTACGGCGACCACGTAAACTTCACGGGATTCTACGTTCCGCTCGGAGTTTTCTTCTTTGCGATCCAGCTCTACTGCGACTTCTCCGGATGCATGGAGGTCGTCATCGGCGTATCACATATGCTCGGCATCGAACTGCCCGAGAACTTCAACTGCCCGTTCTTCTCAAAGACTGTAAAGGAATACTGGAGAAGATGGCACATCACATTGGGCGCCTGGCTCCGCGACTACCTGATGTATCCTATTTTGAAGAGTGAACCGCTCATTAAGTTAGGCGACTGGTCGAAAGCAAAATTCGGCAAGAAGAATGGCAAAAAGGTTCCTACTTATGTCGCTCTCTTCATCCTCTGGTTCGCAGTCGGTTACTGGCACGGCGGTCTCTGGAATTACGTTATCGGTTCCGGAATCCTGCACTTCATCTACATCGTTCTGGGCATGATCTTTGAACCCGCGTTCAAGAACATCAGACCGAAGATCGGCGCAGACAAACTGTACTTCAGAATTTTCCAATCAGTGCGTACTTTCGTGCTGATGCTCACAGGATTCGTATTCTTCAGATCAGCAACGGTCATGGACGCAGTCGACATGTATGCTGCGATCTTCCGCCACGGAGCTGAATTCAACTGGGTGAATTTCTCATCTTCAGGAATGGATCTGAAGAATCTCATCGTTCTCATCGCAGGCGTTCTCGTTGTCATCCTGGTTGACGCTTACAAGTATCAGCCGAGCGAAGACGACAAGCCGAGAATGTTCATCGAGATGCTTAGACGCAAGGGCGTCGTTCTGCTCTGGGCAGCGTTAATGTTCCTGCTTTTGAGCACACTTGTTTTCGGAATGTATGGAATGGGCTACAACGCCGGTTCATTTATTTATGCTACTATCTAAGGGGAGGAAAGACTTATGAATATTGTTTGTCTCGATATGGAAGGTGTTCTGGTACCTGAGATCTGGATCGAATTTTCCAAGAAAACAGGCATTCCCGAACTTACACGCACAACCAGGGATGAGCCCGATTACGACAAGCTCATGCGCTGGAGACTCGGCATCTTGAGAGAGCACGGACTTGGTTTGAAGGAGATCCAGGACGTTATCGCCCAGATCGACCCGCTCCCGGGCGCCAAGGAATTTTTGGACGAGCTCCGCAAGGACATGCAGGTCATCATCATCAGCGATACTTTCACACAGTTTGCTATGCCGCTGATGGCAAAGCTCGGCTATCCCGCACTGTTCTGCAACTCACTGATCGTCGGCGAGGACGGCATGATCGAGGACTTCAAGATGAGAATCGAGAACTCTAAGCTGTCCACTGTACGCGCTCTGCAGTCAATCGGTTTCGACACCATCGCTTCAGGCGACTCTTACAATGACCTCGCCATGATCAAGGCATCGAAGGCAGGTTTCCTCTTCAAGAGCACAGAGAAAATCATCGCTGACAACCCGGACATCCCGGCGTTTGAGGAGTTTGACGATCTGCTCGCTGCCATCAAGGCGGTTCCGGATTCGAACTGAGGATCAACTCCATAGTTTATTTGTATTTAAAAGCAACCACTCCGGTGGCTGCTTTTTTGTTTGGTGTTTTGGGTGGGATCAGAACCGCCGCTCGAAAGTTTTACGTATACGCTTTCGGGAGGTTCCAGCCGTAATGAGCTGCGCAGTAACGGATGACGCAGACGAAGAAGAAGCCGGAGAGCATCGCGATCTCTGCTGAGCCGGACACGATGTATACGACGTAAACGACGATGGCGCCGACGATTGAGGCGCATGCGTAGATGTGCTTAACGAAAATGTAGGGCATCTCGAGCGAGAGGACGTCTCTTAAAACGCCGCCGCCGACACCTGTTACGACACCGAGGAAGATAACCAGGAATGCGTTGCCGGCAAAGGGCCCGAGGAGGCCTGTATGAACGCCGTCTGCCGTGAATGCGGCGAGGCCGATCGTGTCGAACCAGAAGAAAACCTTGTCGTAGATGGCGCGGGTCTTATCGGAGATGTTCTTATTGCTCTTGTGCTGCCACCACACGAATATGAATGTGATGTTTGCAGCGATTGCCGCAATGATTACAAAGAAAGGATTTCTGAACGCGGCAGGAGGGATGGTTCCCGTGACGACGTCCCTGATGATGCCGCCGCCCGTAGCGGTCAGGAGTGCCAGAATGTTGACGCCGAAGATGTCCATCTTTTTGCGCATTCCCGCGATGGCACCGGACACCGCGAAAGCAACGGTGCCGATAATATCCGTGATCAACATGAAAAGTTCTGTATCCATGGAGACATTATATATGTTTTCGAGAGGAATAATAGCGGTCTTTTATTTGACAGTTACCCCCTCTCTAAATAAAATAAAACAATCTATATGGGCGGAGGAATTTGGACCACATGGCAGCAATAACTGATTGCGAGCATTTAGTACAGTACTACGAGACGGATCAGATGGGCGTAACCCATCACTCAAACTATATCAGGTGGTTCGAAGAGGCCAGGACAAAGCTGTTCGAAGAGATCGGTTTAGGCTACAAGGGCATGGAAGAGATGGGAATCATCAGCCCGGTAGTAGGCCTGTCCGCTAAATACAAGACAATGGCAAAATACTGCGACACGGTTGTTATCCGTGCGGAAGTTACGAGATATACGGGCGTAAGGTTCGATATCAAATATACGGTTTTCGACAAGGAGACTGAGCAGGTAAGATGCACGGGAACGAGCGAGCATTGCTTCATTAACCGTGCAGGAAAGGTCATCTCGCTGCAGAAGGAGCATCCCGAACAGCACGCGAGATTCGACGAACTCGTCAACGGAAAGGAAGGTTGATATGGCAGACATCATCATCGTAGGCGCAGGCCCGGCGGGACTCTCCGCAGCTATCTACGCACGACGTGCAGGAATGAACACCACTCTCTATGAGGGCGAGATGTACGGCGGCCAGATCATCAACACACCAGAGATCGAGAACTATCCGGCGATTGCGAAGATCTCAGGTTTTGATTTCGCGCAGGATCTTTATAACCAGGCGATCAACCTGGGCGCAGTACTCGAATTTGACAGGGTTTCCGGCATCACGAAAACAGAATCCGGCTTCGAAGTAACTCTTGATTCAGGCAAGACAGACACTGCAAAATCAGTCATCCTCGCAGTCGGTGCGTCAAACAGACACCTCGGAATTCCGAGAGAGGAAGAACTCCTCGGCAAGGGAATCTCATATTGCGCAACATGCGACGGCGCATTCTATAAGGATAAGGTTGTTGCGGTCAACGGCGGCGGAAATACAGCAGTTGAGGATGCAATCTATCTTGCAGGCATCGCTGCCAAGGTATATCTTATACACCGCAGAAACGAATTCAGGGCTGACGAGGTACTCGTTGAAGCAGCAAAGAAGCTTCCTAACCTTGAGATCGTTACTCCTTATGTTGTTGATGAACTCAAGGGCGAGCCGAAGCTCTCAGGATTAGAGCTTTCGAGCAGGGAAGACGGCAGCAAGAAGACTATCGACGTTGACGGTCTGTTCGTTGCCATCGGCCAGGAGCCCAAGACAGCTGATTTCAAGGATCTGATCACGCTCACAGGCGGATACATTGAAGCGGGCGAGAACTGCAAGACAAATGTCGAGGGCATCTTCGTTGCAGGTGATTGCAGGACCAAGAAGGTCAGACAGCTCACGACAGCATGCGCAGACGGCGCTGTTGCGGCGCTCGCTGCTATCGATTACATCAAACTCGGCGTTTGATTGAAGAAGCAAAACAATTAGTTGGAGGAATATATGTACAGAAATGTATTTGATGTGCTTGAAGAGAGAGGTTACTTCTCACAGGCAACACACAGAGACGAGATCTATGAGTTGTTGAGCAAGCCCGGTGTTTCTTTCTACATCGGATTTGACCCTACGGCTGACTCACTTCACGTTGGTCACTTCGTTCAGATGATGGTTATGAGCCACATGCAGAAGGCAGGTCACAGACCGATCGCTCTCATGGGCGGCGGTACCGGTATGATCGGTGACCCTTCCGGCCGTACTGACATGCGTCAGATGATGACTGTTGAGACGATCGACCACAATGTTGAGTGCTTCAAGAAGCAGATGGGCAAGGTCGTTGATTTCAGTGAGGGCAAGGCTCTCATCGTTAACAACGCAGACTGGCTCAGAAACCTCAATTACATTGAGTTCTTGAGAGAAGTAGGTACACACTTCTCAGTAAATAAGATGCTTACGGCTGAGTGCTACAAGCAGCGTCTCGAGAAAGGTCTGTCCTTCCTCGAATTCAACTACATGCTCATGCAGGGCTACGACTTCTATTACCTCCACGAGAATTACGGCTGCAACCTGGAGTTCGGCGGTGACGACCAGTGGTCAAACATCCTCGCAGGCATGGAGCTCGTACGCCGCAAGAAGGGTGAATCCGTTTACGGTCTCACATTCACACTCCTTACAAACAGCGAAGGCAAGAAGATGGGTAAGACAGCAAAGGGTGCTGTATGGCTCGATCCTGAGAAGACACCTGTTTTCGACTTCTATCAGTACTGGAGAAACGTTGACGACGCTGACGTTATCAAGTGCATGAAGCTTTTGACATTCCTCGAGATGGATGAGATCAACGAGTATGCAAAGCTCACTGATGCTGCTATCAACGAGGCAAAGAAGAGACTTGCTTACGAAGTAACAAAGATCATTCACGGCGAAGAGGCTGCTGACATCGCAAAGAAGACAGCAGAGGATCTTTTCGAGAACGCAGGCAGATCTGAAGACATGAAGACAACTGAGATCACAAACGATGAGCTCAAGGCAGGCATGCAGATCGCTGACGCACTCGTTAAGGCAGGCCTCATGAAGTCCAAGGGCGAAGCAAGACGTATGATCCAGCAGAAGGGCGTTTACCTCAACGATGCAGTTGTTGAAGATCAGTTCTACGCTCTCGCAGAGTCCGATTTCGACGCTAACGGCGAGGCAATCGTACGTAAGGGCAAAAAGACATATCACAGATTTAAGATCGCGTGATATCTGTCCTCTCGAAAGAAATAACACTCACAAATCCCCGGTTATTTTTTGCCGGGGATTTTTATATTCAGTTTTAATTGAGAATGTCTGTCATATTCGTTGAAATACGGCTCCTTTTTGCGTAAAATGTTTTTGTTATTTGAATAATGGAGGGATAAGGTTATGAAGAAGTTGCGTATTCTCACCGCGACCATTATTGCGGTGCTGATGCTTTCACTTGCAGGTTGCGCTAATTTCAAGGTAATTGATGACGAGGATGTTTTCTTCGATGCATTGGACAATGCTGTCGGCATTGATGAAGACGATACCCAGCACGGCAAGAACGTTACGGTAAACGGCGACAAGGCTGAGTATGTTATCCACGTAAAGGACGGCGATAACTACTACACATACATCAGATTCAAAAAAGAAGATGATGCAATGGATTATTTCGATGAGTTCTTCGACGATTTCGAAGACATCAACGAAGACAAGGAATTCACAGGCGCACGTTCCGCTTCAATGAACAAGACAAAGGGCGCAGTTACTTTCAACGGTGAGCTCGAGAGCGGATCAGCACTGTTCCTGTACAGAAACGACGTTTTCTTCTATGAAGACACAGAGATCTTCGGCGGCGTTTATGTAAACAAGAACGTTTACATCGAAGTTTATTCCATCGACGGAAGCAAGAGAGATAAGGAAAAGATTGATAATTTCCTGAAGGAGATAGGATTTCCTAAGCCTTAAAGAGGGCGCTCAATGCCGATTCTCTTTGCAGGTCCTCCGCGCTCGCGAAGCTCGCTTGTGCGGAAAGCAAATCGAATCGTCATTTCGCTTAACGCTTGCGTATAAAGGTGAATATCTGCACAGAGGTCGGATTTTTCCGGCCTCTTTTGTTTTGGCCGCGAAAAAGTCGGCACAGTCCCAATAATGGTATTTACAAACATTTGTTCGGGGTGATAGAATGACGGCACCATTAAAGCAAAGGGGGCTGATCTTATGCAGGGCCAGGGCAATAAATATACATATGACGGGACTTTCGAGGGGTATTTGTGCGCGGTGCTTGCTGCTTTGAGATCGGGCAAAGTGCCGGCCTCCATAACTGACCGCAGGCGCGTTGAGGGCACGGACATTTACACGGATGCCATCAACATCAACACGAGCTATAAGGATGCGCAGTATCTCTATTCCGTGATCGCCGCGAAGAGCAGTGCGGAGGTGCAGCAGATGGCATCGGATTATTTCCTGACTGACAGCACTGGGCTTGAGATCAACCTGTATAAGATGATCTTCTGTTCGCTCAAATACGGCGCGCGGGTTGCAGAGGACTATTCGAGCGAGACGATGCACGGGATACAGATGGCGATAAGGGACCTGTACAGGGAGGCGCAGTCGGAACTGAAGGATATGGATTTCTATCTGGGCGAGGAGGCTGCGTGCTGCCTGATCAATCCCAGGAATTCGGTGCTGCCGCTCATCAGGAAATCCATTTTGAAGAGAAGAGACATCGACAGTCTGATTGTTTTCGATAAGCGGCATAAGCTTCTGTTGGAGCAGTATTCGGAGGATGACATGCTGCTCGACATCTCGGATTTTCCGATGCCGGAATTCAGGGACCCCAAAGAAGCTTACGACTGTCTGTGGCCGTTTGTCAGGGATCACAGGTTTGATGTTCGGAACATTCCAAACCAAAAGAAAAGCGGCTCTACGATAGAGCCGCTCTGGTTAAAAGCTTCGTGAGGATGAGAATTACTTCTTATCTTCTGCAGATCTGATAGCCTTTCTCATGATCTTACCGTTGAATGTCTTAGGAAGTTCGTCAACGAATTCAACTACACGGGGGTACTTGTAAGGAGCTGTCTTCTCCTTAACGTAGTTCTGGATCTCTTTCTTGAGTTCCTCTGTTCTCTCAGTACCCTTAACGAGTGTGATTGTTGCCTTAACAACGATACCTCTTACGCCCTGGGGGTCAGGTACGCCTGTAACTGCGCACTCAAGAACATAAGGGAGCTCCATGATGACGTTCTCGATCTCGAAGGGTCCGATACGGTAACCGGAAGACTTGATGACGTCGTCTGTACGGCCGACATACCAGATGTAGCCGTCCTCGTCTGCCCATGCAGTATCACCTGTGTGGTACCAGCCGTCGTGCCAAGCTTCGCTTGTGAGGTCAGGTGCGAGGTAGTACTGGAGGAAGAGTCCCTTCGGGTGGTAGTTCTGTGTGTTGATGCAGATCTCGCCTGTCTCACCGGGCTTGCATACGTTGCCCTCGGGATCAAGGATCTTAACATCGTAGAGCGGGTTGGGCTTACCCATTGAACCGATACGGAGCTTAGCGCCAACGAGGTTAGCGATTGCGAGTGTTGTCTCTGTCTGGCCGAAACCTTCCATCAGGCGGATACCCGTTGCTGCCATGAAGCGGTTGAATACCTCAGGGTTCAGAGCTTCACCTGCAGTAACAGCATACTTAAGTGAAGACAGATCGTACTTGGACAGATCTTCCTTGATGAAGAATCTGAACATTGTCGGAGGTGCGCAGAATGTAGTGATGTTGTACTTAGCAAACATAGGGAGGATCTCTTCAGCCTTGAAGCGGTCGAAGTCGAATGTAAATACAGGAGCTTCGCAGAGCCACTGACCGTAGAGCTTACCCCAGAGTGCCTTACCCCAGCCTGTATCAGAGATGGAGAAGTGGAGACCGTTAGGGTCAACGTTCTGCCAATACTTGGCTGTTGTGATGTGGCCGATTGCATACATATAAGAATGCAGAGCCATCTTAGGATAACCTGTTGTACCTGATGTGAAGAACATTACCATCGGATCGTATCCGCATGCGTAATCAGCAGGACGCTCGAAAACATCAGAGCAGTTCTTGAATTCTTCATTGAAGTCGTGCCATCCGGGTCTTGAACCGTTGCAGAGGATGAGCGTTTCAACTCCGCAAGCTTTTGCAGCCTTCTCGCATTCATCGGCAGCATCGTCGTCTGAGGTACAGAATACTGCCTTAACGCCTGCAGCGTTGAAACGGTATTCGTAGTCATGGTCACGGAGGAGGTGGGTAGCAGGGATAGCTACGGCGCCTAACTTCTCGAGACCCATCATGGCGAACCAGAACTGATAGTGACGCTTCAACACGAGGACTACCTTGTCGCCCTTGCCGATGCCGAGTGACTTGAAGTAGTTGGCTGTCATGTTGGAATATTTCTTGATGTCACCGAAGGTGAATCTTCTCTCTGTTACGCAGTCCTTTGCGACCCAGAGCATAGCGAGCTTGTCAGGATTCTTGTCTGCGATAACGTCAACGCAGTCGAATGCGAAGTTGAACTTCTTGCATGCGGGAACATTAACATCAACGTCGACCAATGTGCCGTTCTCATCGAGAACGCCGTTGAGATAGTGAGTATAAACAGCATCTTCAAGGTTAGCTGCATCAACGTTTGTAACGTTGTCTGTACGCATCTCTTCTGAGTTGTAGGGTGTTGTGTAGTTCTCACCTTTGCCCCATGCCTCAGGGTTAAGGATGATCGCATAGAAGACACAGTCCTCGCCGCCCAATGCGAACTCGCCGTGGGGCTGTGTGGAGTCGAAGTAGATGCAGTCGCCTTCGTGGAGTACTTCTGAGGAATCACCGATGATTACCTTCAATGTACCCTTAACGACGATGTTCATCTCCTGATAGTTGTGTGAAACGAGGTGATACGGAGGGTTCAAAGCCTCTTCTGAATAAGGAACTACGACACGGAAAGGCTCGCAGAGCTTATTCTTGAATCTTGATGCAAGACGCTGGTACTTATAACCTGTACGTCTTGTGATCGGGCTGCCCTGGCCGTTTCTTGTAACGGCATATTCTGTGAGGGAAGGGGAAGAACCTTCCATGATGTCTGAAATTTCGACGCCTGCGAGATTTGCGAATTTATAAATGAATGTAAAGTTGAAGTCCTGAGTGCCCTGTTCGAACTTGAGATATTCCTCAGTAGAAATATCAAGCTTTGAGGCAACTTCCTCAGGTGATAGACCCATATCGAGTCTCAGGCCGTGAACTCTGTCTGCAACTTCTGCGAGTCTCTGCTCAACGTTGCTGTTCTGTGCTGTTGACATAACCATTCTCCTTTTCTGTCAATCTGTCTTGTCTGTTCTTTCGCTGGGGCAAAAAAAAAGCCCCAACATCCTACTTGGACATTGAGACGAATAAAAATCCGCGGTACCACTCAACTTGCAAACACATCTGTTTGCCACTTCGAAGTCTAACAACTCCTTTGCCTTAACGCAGCATCACGGGCACTGTCTACTTGGGAATATCCTGTTCGGGGTGCCGGCTCGGAAGGGATAGCCTGGTGCAAATATCGTCACGTGCCTCTCAGCAAACAGCACTTCTCTGTATTGATCGAATCTCTGCGGCCTTCTTCGTCACAGCCTTTGAGTTTATTCAATTGTATGCATTCCGATAAGTCGAAATTGCCATAAGGATAAACTTGCGAAACATAATTGTCAACAATTATTTTCATTTAGTTTGTGCATAGTTTGAAATATCAGTGTAAAATGACATTATCAATCATTGTGGTTTTTGAATGTTTTTTGACATGAGGCCGCCGGATTGGTAAACACAAGGATTCTTATATATGCCAGGGGTGAGTTCTGTATATAAGATGAAAACTAACAACATACGTATTATCAAGGAGTGACTGTATGTCGGTTAAGTATTTAGTTTCAGGCGGTGAAGGCGCATTAGGCAAGTTCGTTATCAGTATGCTCTTGGAGCGCGGCGAGAAGGTAAGAATTCTCATGAGCGAGCTTTCCGACACAAGGATCTACAGAAACAATCCTAATATCGAGATCTGCTACGGCATTTCCACAGATAAGGATTCCATGAAGGAATTTTTCGAACTCGACGATCCCAGATCAGCAGTTCTTTTCCATACAGATGAATATGTATCACTTCAGGACTCTACAAATCTCACGATGAGAAGAGTTAACGTAATCGGCGCAGAGAACATCGTTGACATGTGCCTTAAGCGTAAGGTCGGCAAGCTCGTTTTGCTCAGCTCCGCATACGCCCTCAATCCTGAAGTCACAGGCGATAACCTCACGATCCATTTCGACCGTAACAAGGTTGCCGGCGAGTACGCCAAGTCCAAGGCAGAAGCTGCAGCTTACGTAATGGAGAAGGTTGCGCTCAACAAGCTCAACGCCGTAATGGTACTTCCTACATTCATCATCGGCCCCGGTTATTCCGAGGATTACGAGATCAATAAGGTTCTCAGCAGTTATCTGAAGAATGGCACACTCCCTCCGAAGGAAGGCGGACGTGCTTTCGTAGATGTAAGAGTCGTTTCAAACGCAATGCTCACACTCGCTGACAAGGGCGAGCCCGGCGCAGGTTACATCATCAGCGGCGAGTACAAGTCTTCAGATGAATTCTTCAAGGACGTTAACGATATCCAGGGTATCGACAAGCCTATCAAGACAGCTTCAAAGCTCGTCATGAGCAAGTCACTCGCAAAGCTTATCGGCTTCTACTACAAGATCACTCACAAGGAGAATCCGAGAGAAGCTTACTCACTGTTCAGTGAGAACCCTGATGTCAGATTCGAAGATAACTCCAAGGGAATCCTCCCCGAGAATGTTATCAGCTTCAAGGATTCCTTGAGCGATACGATCAGCGGAGCACAGCACGGCGGTACACAGGCTGCATCCGCTTCAGCTCCGAAGGCTAACGAAGAGATGAAGGCAAACGCTGCGATCAACGCAATGGAAGCAAGACTTAAGAAGCAGAGTGAGATCACTTCGAAAGCAAATACAACTGCAACAGCTCCTGCCGCTGCACCCGTAAGACCTGCACACACCAGACCTGCAACAGCTGCAGCTCAGGCAATTGCAGAAGCAAAGGCGCAGATCGAAGCTGAAGAAGCAAAGAAGGAAACAGAAGCAAAGCCTGAAGCACCTAAGGCAGAGGCACCCGCAGCTCCTGCAGCAGAAGCTCCGAAGACAGAAGCACCTGCAGCTGAGGCTCCCAAGGCTGAAGCTCCCGCAGCAGAGACACCCGCTGCACCCGCACCCGAAGCACCGAAGGCTGAAGAACCCAAGGTTGAAGCGCCCACTGCTCCGGAGAAAGTTGAAGAGAAGAGCGAAACCTAAGTGTTATCAGTTAACAATAATAAAAGAATTATCTTAGCAAGCGCGTCTCCCAGGAGGCGCGAATTGCTGTCTTTAGTAACAGAAAATTTTGAAGTCATCACGGTGGACGTCGACGAGCGCGCCGAAGAGATCAGGATGGAAGAAGAGGGCGTTCCCGCACTCAAAGTAAGCGAAGGCCTTGCACGTCTGAAGGCAAAGGCCGTTTTTGATTCGCTTCCTGACGACGCGAAAGCAAACACCGTGGTAATCGGCGCAGACACATCAGTAGTTTTGGACAACGTGATATTCGGCAAACCTGCTGACCGTGAAGAGGCAGTCAACATGCTTTCGGTCCTGTCCGGACACACGCATGTTGTCGCTACCGGAGTTGCAATTTTCACCGGTTCTGACGTGAACATTTTCACCGAAGAAACAGAGGTTGAATTCAACCCGTTAGATGAGCAGCAGAAGGCCCTGATCGAAGCTTATGTCGACGGCGGATCACCTTTCGATAAGGCAGGCGGATACGGCATTCAGGACAAGGGCGCACTACTGGTAAAATGCATAAACGGAGACTACTCAAACGTAGTCGGATTACCCGTCGCAAGACTGGCGCGCGAGCTCTATATCATGTTAAAATATTCGTTGGAATAAGAATAAGGGATAAGGAGGCATTACTAATGTTTGGGATAGGACTTGGTAGTCTCGTTAAGATTGGCTTCAGAGTAAGTGATCACATCCTTAAGCAGCAGGAGATCGAGCGTTCGAGAACAGCTTCAGAGAGAGCAAGACTCGAGGCTCAGGCTTCCAGGGAAAAGGCTGATTATGAGAGCAAAAGATACCAGAGAACAAGACTCGAAGATGAGATCGCGCGTGACAGCGTTGCTGTTGAGTGCCCTAATTGCGGCGCAACAGGCAACCGTATCCGCCGCGGTTCAACAGGTTTCTGCGAGTTTTGCGGTACTGCAATTCAGATAAGCAGCAACGGAACAGCATACATCGCCGACCCGATCGAGAAGGCAAGGGCTCTCGCTGCTGAAGATACAAAACGAAAGAGTGGGGGCTCCATCTAATGACTAGAGCAGGTAAGGGCAGCGGCAACACTGGAAATGTATTGTTACTTATAGGACTTTACGCACTGATTTTCATCGTGTGCACAGCGGGGTTCATTGGTCTGTTCCATACCTCTTTATTCGCCGACATGGAGGTCCTCATGTACAGAGGCGTGATTTTCCTGATCATTGCGGGCATCGTATCCGCGATCATCATGGGCATCTTCCGTCTGTTCTGGGGCTTTGTAACGATAAGGGACATCATCATGATGTTCACTATTTTCTGCTGCGTGAACATGGTTTTCCTGACTCTCGTTCCCGTTACGGTCGAGAGGTCGGTTTCCGTTTTCATGCTCAGCTACATGCAGGAGAACAAGGATCAGACTTTCACCGAAGAGTCCGTCGGCGAAGTATTCACATCCAAGTATGTTGAAGACTACGGCGCATTCGAGAAGCGTTTCGATGAGCAGGTCGTAACAGGCACCATCGTTCAGAATCCTGACGGCACATATTCCATTACTCCTAAGGGTGAGTTCGTCGTTGAGGCATTCAGAATGATTGCCGAGTGGTTCGACACCGACAGGCGTCTGGTATATCCGAACGAGAACTAGTTTTAACTTAAGACTACTCATGAGGGCATCCTGAACGGGTGCCCTTTTTGTTTGCGTGCTTTCCTCTCGAAAGATGTGGTAATATATTGTTAATCAATAAATATTTATTGCAATACGAGATTTGCCGTGCTAATATAGCCCTTGGATATGGGAGGACATTAGGATATGAATATTATTAATAAGATAAAGGCGGCAGCTCTGGCAGGTGCGATTGTCTGCACCGGAATGTTTACAGGGTGCTTCCGCATATTCGACCGCTACAGTGCTGAACTTGCACTTCCCGAAAATGCACAGGAATTCGTGATGGAGTCCCGTGACAGCGTGGACATGATGCTAATGGAAGTAAACGGCAGGACGTACGCTCCTTACGGTAAACTCCGCGGCACGATGAGAAACGATTCGATCAGGGAATGCTTAGGTTATGTCGACGGCGATAAGAACACCCGCGTTTACTCGCTCTACGAAGATCCTTACGACAACTACATCCTGATCAGAAACGTGAACGGCATAATGGATGAAGATGTTTTCTGGCGCGACTTCTCAACATACGGCGAAGACATTTTCACACCTGAATACATCCAGTCACTGGGGTACGAAGAGTGGGGTGCTAAATCAGGTGTTTACTACGAGATCCGGCAGATGCTCGTTAACGTTACGGTCAACGCCGATGGTGTGAAGGAACTTTATTATGAGTACACCATTAACGGCAGGGCAGGCGGCGAAGGCGGAACCGGATACATGGACGGAGCTTCACTTAAAAAGGGTGAGGTCATGGCCTGCGATATCAGCGAGGTTTCGCTGAAGGATAAGTTTCCGGCAGATGATCCTTTCGAGGCGAGGATGTGGTTCAGGGTAATATGTCAGGACGGAACCGTGGTTGAGGTTTCGGGTGAGTTTGCCGGAACCGTGGAACTCGGCCAGTCGTATGAGATGGAACTCTCGGGCAGTCCGGAAGAAGGATATGTGATCAAGTAATAATCGTCTGAAACTGAACATAAACATCCGATTCTCAATATACTATTTCTATTTGACACAATATAATTTAGTCAAATAGAAACGAAGGGAGAATAAAGCAATGTCAATCTACGATTATTCAGTTCCCACGCCGAAGGGAGAGGAGATCTCTCTGAAGGATTACGAAGGTAAGGTTATCCTTATTGTAAATACGGCAACCGGCTGCGGATTCACGCCTCACTATAAGCCGATCGAGCAGATGTACGAAGACCTGCACGACAAGGGTTTGGAGATCATCGACGTTCCCTGCAACCAGTTCGCAGGCCAGACACCCGGAACTGATGAAGAAGTTGCACAGTTCTGCCAGCTCAAGTACAAGACACAGTTCCCTCAGATGAAGAAGTCCGACGTTAACGGCGAGAACGAACTCCCGCTGTTCACATACCTCAAGTCCCAGAAGGGCTTCGAAGGTTTCGGCAAGGGAGCAGCAGCTCTCGCAATGAAGACGATGCTTAAGAAGATGGACAAGGATTACGAGAGCAAGCCTGACATCAAGTGGAACTTCACAAAGTTCGTCGTAGACAGAAACGGTAACGTAGTTAAGAGATTTGAGCCGACGGCTGACATGAAAGAAGTAAGAGCGTTTGTCGAGAGCCTTATCTGATCAGGGGTGATCTCATATGAAAGTGAACGACAACATGAAACTCGATGCGCAGCTGTGCTTTCCGCTATATGCTGCAGCCCGCAAGATAGTCAATCTCTACACGCCGCACCTAAAGCCCTTGGGCATCACCTACACACAGTACATTATGTTTCTGGTGCTCTGGGAAGATGAGAAGATCACGGTTGGTGAACTGTGCAAGAGACTGAAGCTCGATACGGGCACCGTAACTCCGATGCTCAAGAATACTGAAAAACAGGGCCTTATCAAGAGGACCAGGAGCGAAACTGATGAGCGAGTAGTCGTTGTAACCCTGACTGAAGAAGGAAGGGAATTATACAACAAGGCGAAAGACATCCCCGAGAAGATCGGGTCGTGCGTAAGACTTACCAGGGACGACGCGGTCCAGCTGTACAAGATCCTGTACATGCTTCTTGACGAATAAATACCCGAAAACAATTCCGCTTTTTCTTCACGGTATTTGAAGAAAGTACGCGACAGGGAAAAGCGGAATGATTTCGAACCCCTCCTCAAACCGACCAGTAAAAACGCCGAAGCAGAAGATGCTCCGGCGTTTTGAATTTGTGTTGATCTGCGCGGGGTTTATACGCGGCCGAAACCGACTGCCTTGCGGACGAGTTCGTACTTTTCTTTTGCAATCTCGTTTGTGTAATCGCGGCCTGCGTCGAGGATGTCGTTGATGATGCCGCTGCTAAGTACTTCGTTGTACTTATCCTGGAAAGGAATGACCTTCTCGACAACTGCGTCTGCAACGCCTTTCTTGAGGTCGCCGTATCCGCCGCCTTCGAACTTTGCGACTGCGTCTTCGATAGTGCAGCCTGAGAATACTGAATAGATTGTGAGCAGGTTGGATACGCCGGGCTTCTCATCTTCGTCGAATCTGATGACACCGTCTGAGTCTGTAACTGCGCTCATGATCTTCTTTCGAATTGTCTTTTCAGGATCAGCGAGGAAGACGGATGCCTTCGGGTTGTCCGTTGACTTGCTCATCTTCTGAGTAGGTGTCTGCAGGTCACGGATCTTTGCACCGATTGTAGGGATGAGCGGCTCAGGGATTCTGAACATCTCGCCGTAACGGTTGTTAAAACGGATTGCGAGATTTCTTGCGAGCTCAACGTGCTGCTTCTGGTCGATTCCCGTAGGAACGTACTTAGGATCGTAGAGCAGGATGTCTGCTGCCATAAGGTCAGGATATGTAACAAGGCCCTCTGTGAAAGTCTCGTGAAGAGCTGACTTAGCCTTGAACTGATGCATTCTTGTCAGGTCGCCGTGAGGTGTGTGGCATTCGAATATCCAGGACAGATTTGCGTGATAGAGATTCTCTGACTGAATGTAGATGTGCATGTTCTCGAGGTTGGGATCGACGCCGCATGCGATGTACATTGCGATTGCGTTGAGGATGTTCCTGTGAAGAGCATCCGGATCCTGGGGAACCGTGATGGCATGCATATCAGGGACGAAGAGGAATGTCTCATAGTCCTTCTGATAGTTAACGATCTGCGAGATTCCGCCGGCATAGTTACCGATCGTAAGAGATCCGCTGGGCTGAAGGCCCGTAAGTAATCTGTCCATATTAAACCCTCCGTTGTCTTAAGACGACTAATATTAACACTTTATAATATAATTATCAAAAACAACGAAGGGGTGTCCCGTGCTCTATATCCTTTGCGCTCTGAAATGTGAAGCAGCGGCTCTGACCGGAATTGCCGGCGAGGTCGTCATTACGGGCGTGGGCGGGCGCGTTGTCGACCGTATTGGTCAGTTGAATCTGAAGCCTGACGATTACGTGCTCAACGTCGGAATCTGCGCAGGCGGAGAGAAGGGTTCGGGTTATCTGATCAACCAGGTTATCTCTTCTGTTACCGGACGCCGTTTTTATCCCGACATTCTGTTTGAATCCGGCGCGAAAGAAATGACGCTCACCTATTCTGATGCGGTCGTAACTTCGATCGAAGAAGGTATGCTCTATGACATGGAATCTGCGCTTGTTTGCGACGCTGTTTTGAAGATAATTCCGCCGTCGAATCTTGCGCTGTATAAGGTCGTTTCCGACAGCGGCGATAACTTCCCTACGGCGAATGAAGTAACGCAGCTTATCAGGGCGCATGCTGATGAGATCAAAAAGATCGCATCGTTGCTGGTTGGGAATAGTGGTTCTGTTTCATATGAATTCATTCCTGAACCGCTTAAGGAAAAGTTGCGCCTCACTCAGTACATGAGAAATGAATTAAAGGATCTGGAGCACTACGCTGTTGCTGCAGGTAAGCAGGATGAAGTTTTGAATTTGTTTGCTCGCATGGAATCGGAGGGACGCATCCCTGTTACCGACAAGAAAAAGGGGAGGGAGGTGCTCGATGAGATTTACGCATGTTTACGTTGAAGAGCGGGCACTCGAGTATCCTCTGACGCAGTCGATATTAAGCAAACTTTCTGATGCAAATGTTGTGCATATCAAGCACTACAAAGATGTGTTTGACCGCAAGAGGCAGAACGCCGTTCTGCAGCATGAACACCGCTCGCTGATAGTTGCGGTGCGTGACGGAAACCGTGTTTTCGAGGGGGCACCGGTGTGTCAGTCTTTCGGGAATAAGTATTTCTATTACGCGAGCTCCATGATGAACTGCCCTTTCGATTGCGAGTACTGCTATCTGAAGGGAATGTATCCGTCGTCGAACATGGTGGTGTTCGTGAATCTCGAGGACTACCGTGCGGACGTTGAGTCGAAGCTGGCGGAGGGTCCTATGTATGTGTGCGCGTCTTACGATACGGATCTGATCGCGATGAATGCGCTGACGGGACATGTTGATTTCTGGAAGGAACTTGCGCATGCACATTCTGACCTGCTCGTTGAGTTAAGAACCAAGGCTGCTGTTGAGATCACGGACAACATATCGAACATCATCTATGCGTTTACGGTGTCACCTGAAGAGGTCGTGTCGCGTTATGAACGCGCGACCGCACCGGTGTCCGCACGCATTAAGGCTGCCGCAAAAGCACTTGATAACGGCGCGAAGGTCAGGCTGTGTTTTGACCCGATAATCAAGATCCCTGATTATGAAAATGCATATAAGAAACTGGTCGACGAAGTGGCGGCGGAACTTCCTTTCGAGAAGCTCACGGATGTCAGCGTCGGCACGTTCAGGATATCATCTGACTACCTCAATAAGATGAGGAGGGCTTATCCTGATTCGGAGGTCGCGTGGTATCCTTATGTCATTAAGGACGGCGTCGCGCAATACGAGCCTGAGACGGACCGCGCCATGCAGGATTATGTGTGCGGGCTTTTGGAAAAGCACATCGGAAGGGAGAAGATTTTCACATGGAATTAAAGACTGCTATCGTAACCGGAGCGTCTTCGGGAATCGGCCTGGCAATCGCAAAGATGCTCAGTGAAGAAGGCTATAAGGTCTACGGCATCGGAAGGATCTTCCCCGAAGGATGCGAATTCTTCGAGAAGAGGATGTCGCTCGATTTGAGAGACACGGACATTCTGCTCGAGAAGGTGTCAGCGATAAAGAAGGTCGATATTCTGGTCAATGCTGCCGGCAGCGCTTTCTACGGACTCGCCGAATTCAACACGCCCGAGCAGATCCGGGAGATGTGCAGGGTAGACCTCGAGGCGCCGATGATACTGACATCAGCGCTGCTGCCAAGGTTGAAAGACTCCAAGGGCATGGTAATTAATATTGCTTCTGTTACTTCAACACGCATCAACACCCACGGCGCTGCATACGGCGCGCTGAAGGCAGGACTTCGAAGCTACGGCAGGAGCCTCTATGAAGAAGTACGCAAGACGGGTGTCCGCGTAGTAACCGTCTGTCCGGATCTCACGGCAGGCACGAAGCTCTACCGCAACGCTGACTTCAAACCCTCAGAGGAGGATGGCTGCTTCCTGCTGCCTGAAGATACGGCCGAGTGCGTAAGGTCGGTCATCAACATGCGCGAGGGCGCGGCAGTGACCGAGGTCGAGGTAAGGCCCCAGTTCAACAGGATAGTAAAGAAGAAAGATTAAATATTTAGGAACCCGGTCCGTTGTGGCCGGGTTTTATTTTGACCCCTACAGGTGGGGGTTGAGCGGGGTCCGATTTGCGGACAAAGTCCTGGGGAGAAATATTACATTTTTCGTCTCAGATGATGGTGAAATTTTATAAAAAAGTCTCGAAACCCTATTGTTTGACAACTTTTCAAGCTTTTTTTACAGTCGTGTTACAAGCACAATATGTTGTGATTTGCCGTTGACACGACCACAACATATAGGTATTCTGTAAGAGCGTTTTGAGAGAGACGAGACGCATTCGCACCTATTTTTCAATCTAAAGCGAGGTATTGGGGCATGATCTTAGGCGGACTTCAGAAGCTTACACTTTTGGACTTCCCCGGGACCGTAGCCTGCACCGTCTTTACGGTCGGCTGCAACTTGAGATGCCCCTTCTGCCACAACCCGGCATTGGTTTTCAATCCCCCGGAAGACATGAGGATCAGCGAAGACGAATTTTTCGCTTTCCTTAAGAAGAGACAGGGGATCCTTGACGGAGTTGCGATCACGGGCGGCGAGCCGCTCCTGCATGCTGATATCGGTGAATTTATTGCGAAGATCAAGGCGATGGGGTTCAAGGTAAAACTTGATACCAACGGCACTTTCCCCGACAGGCTCGAGAAGATCCTGGCCGAGGGCAACGTCGATTACATCGCAATGGACCTGAAGAATACTTTCGAGAAGTATGCGGAGACAGTAGGGATCGAGGGCTTCGATGTATCACTCATCAAGAGGAGCATCGAATTGATCCAGAAGAGCGGCGTAGCTTATGAGTTCCGTACCACGGTGGTATCGCCTCTGCACGAAGCCGGCGATTTCGAGACGATCGCAAAGCAGGTGGAAGGAACAGAGAAGTACTTCCTGCAGAGCTTTGTAGATTCAGGGGAACTCCTTAACGGAGACGGGCTCTCGGAGATGCCGAAGGCAGAACTTGAGAAAGCTTTGGAAGGTGCACAGAAAATAATACCGCAAGCAAAGATACGCGGAGAGAGTTAAGAGGAGAGGAACATGTTTCAAATCATCAAGAGAGACGGCAAAGTTGTTGACTTTGACTTAAGCAAGATTTCGGGAGCTATCGAGAAGGCTTTCGTTGCACAGAAGAGAGAGTATAACAATCAGATCATTGATATGCTCGCGCTCAATGCTGTTTCCGACTGCGAGAAGAAGGCAGTTGACGGCAAGGTAGACGTCGAGTCCATCCAGGACAGCGTTGAGGCTACACTCCAGAGAATGGGTTATGAGGACGTTGCAAAGGCTTACATCCTCTATCGTAACCAGCGTGAGAAGATCCGTAACATGAACTCTGCTCTCTTGAACTATAAGAACCTCGTCGACAGCTACGTAAAGGTTGAAGACTGGCGTGTTAAAGAGAACTCCACAGTTACATATTCAGTAGGCGGCCTTATCCTCTCCAACTCCGGCGCTATCACAGCAAACTACTGGCTCTCTGAGATCTATGACAAAGAGATCGCAGACGCTCACAGAAATGCTGATATCCACATTCACGACCTCTCCATGCTCACAGGTTACTGTGCAGGCTGGTCATTAAAGCAGCTCATCCAGGAAGGCTTGGGCGGCATCGTAGGCAAGATCACATCTGCTCCTGCAAAGCACCTCTCCACACTTTGCAACCAGATGGTCAACTTCCTCGGCATCATGCAGAACGAGTGGGCAGGCGCTCAGGCCTTCTCCTCTTTCGACACATATCTCGCTCCTTTCGTTAAGATCGATAATCTTAATTACAGACAGGTAAAGCAGGACATCCAGTCCTTCATCTACGGCGTTAACACACCTTCAAGATGGGGTACACAGAGCCCGTTCACAAACATCACTCTCGACTGGACAGTTCCGAACGACCTCGCTGAGCAGAACTGTATCGTAGGCGGCAAGGAAGTCGACTTCAAGTACAAGGATTGTAAGGCTGAGATGGACATGGTCAACAAGGCTTTCATCGAGATCATGATCGAAGGTGACGCTAACGGCCGCGGCTTCCAGTATCCTATCCCTACATATTCCATCACAAGAGATTTCGACTGGTCTGAAACAGAGAACAACAAGCTTCTCTTCGAGATGGCTGCCAAGTACGGCATCCCTTACTTCTCCAACTACATCAACTCCGACATGGAGCCTTCCGATGTGCGTTCAATGTGCTGCCGTCTGCGTCTTGACCTTCGTGAGCTCCGTAAGAAGTCCGGCGGATTCTTCGGTTCCGGTGAGTCCACAGGTTCTGTCGGCGTAGTCACTATCAACATCCCGAGAATCGCTTATCTCGCAGTTGATGAGGAAGATTTCTACAAGAGACTTGACCACCTCATGGACATCGCTGCAAGATCTCTCAAGATCAAGAGAAACACGATCACAAAGCTCCTTGATGAGGGTCTCTATCCTTACACAAGACACTATCTCGGAACATTCAACAACCACTTCTCCACGATCGGTCTGGTCGGCATGAACGAAGCAGGCCTCAACGCTAAGTGGATCAGAAAGGATCTCACACACGAAGAGACACAGGCATTCGCTGCTGACGTTCTTAACCACATGAGAAATAAGCTCTCCGAATACCAGGAGAAGTACGGCGACCTCTATAACCTCGAGGCTACACCTGCAGAGTCCACAGCTTACCGTCTCGCTAAGCACGACAAGGCAAGATATCCGGACATCATCACAGCTAACGAGGCTTCAGGCGTTTACTACTACACCAACAGCTCACACCTTCCTGTCGGCTACACATCCGACATCTTCGATGCTCTTGATGTACAGGACAACCTCCAGACTCTCTACACATCAGGTACGGTATTCCACGCATTTTTAGGCGAGCGTCTCCCTGACTGGAAGGCTGCAGCATCTCTCGTAAGAAAGATCGCCGAGAACTACAGACTGCCTTACTACACAATGTCACCTACATACTCCATCTGCTCCGTTCACGGATACCTCCCCGGCGAAGTAAAAGCTTGCCCTGAGTGCGGCGGCCCGACCGAGACATACAGCCGTATCACAGGTTACTATCGTCCTGTTAAGAACTGGAACGACGGTAAGCTTCAGGAGTTCAAGGACAGAAAGACATACGACACATGCAACTCTTCAATGAAGCCCAGGACAGCTACTGTTACGATCAGCAAGGCAGAAGAAAAAGAGCTTCCCGAGCTCCAGCCCGCACCTGAAGCAGTAGGCACAAAGCCGATGCTCTTCACGACTCACACATGTGCTAAGTGCAAGGCTGTAAAGGCTATGTTCGACGAGCAGAGATTCGACTATGAGCTCATCTATGCTGACGATGACCAAGATCTCGCCAGACAGTTCGAGATCGTTAACGTTCCTGTCCTCATCATTCCTGACGGAGACGGCGTTAAGAAGTACACAGACATCGGACCCATCAGACAGTATGTCAACGAGTGCAAGGGAATCAAGTCTTAAGGACTCAGGTGTTATAAACAAAAATAAAGGTCGTCTCAAGCTTGAGGCGACCTTTATATTTTGGAGAGTTTTTGCGTTCTGTATTATTTTTCAGGAGTCAGATCGGTCTTTATAAGAAGGGACCCTTGTGTGCGGTACTCGTAGGAGATATCGCTGTCTGAAGCATCTGACGCGGTAAAGCCCAGCTCATAAGATGAGATGTCTTTGATGTTTAAGATCTTCTCGGCTGCTTCCTGCGGCAGGACGCAGACGTCGATCTTTACCTTTCCGCCGTTTCCGTCAGCCGAGTCGCCGTAAACGGTCGCGCAGGATACTGCCGTATATGTTATGCCGTTCATCTCGAAAAAGATCCCGGAATTCGAGTCGTATGTGACGTCGTACCCGAGATAATTCTCGCCGATATAAATCTGTGCGGCGCTCCACTGCTCGATGCTGAGGACAGCTCCCGCATCGACAGCGCTGCCGCTCTCTACAGCGACGACCTGGCCATCGACTGTGATGTCGGGTGCCTTGCTCGTTGTAGCAGCTTCGGTCTGGCTTTCGGTCTCGTCAGGGACCTTCTGACCGTCTGTCTCATCTGTCTTTGAAGAGCAGCCTGCCGATAAGATCAATAGCGCCGCCAGCATGGCCGCGCCCGCCTTTTTGACAGGGATCTGCTTTAATTCATGTCTTCTTATCATTACGTTAACCTCGTTTATTGCTCATTTTTAACGCTGTGGCCATTGTACTAATATGCCGTGCCAGGTGTTGACGTGTATTTGAGGCAATTTGCGAAATAAGTTTTCGCGATTACCGCAACTAGAGAGCCTACTACTGATATAATTACAGAAAAATAAAGGGGAAGGAATAGCTTTTACTTATGAAACTTAATCCTGATTTTCTTACACATAATTCCGAAGACGAGTCTTATCTCGTTCCTACATCCGGCGCTAAGTTCTCGGGACTCGTAAAGGGCAACAAGACGCTCGGCGCGATCATTGACCTTCTCAAGGAAGAGACTACCAGAGACCGGGTCGTTGCTGCCATGAAGGAGAGATTTAATGCTCCCGAAGGCGCCATCGAGAAAGATGTAGATCACGTCATCGAAGAACTTAAGAAGATCGGCGCGCTTGAATGATCACGGACAGATATGAGTTTGCAGGCAAAACGGTTGAGGTGAATTCGCTCCACGAAGCGGTTCACCGCTACTGCGCGGCCTACCGCACGGATGCGCCTGCGGATTTTTCTGTCACTATCTCGCAGGAAGATATCGAATATGAACGTGCCAGGGAAGAGACTCCGGGACATGCCGATGCGTATCTTGAAGAGCTCGCGGTCTACCGCAAGGTCTCCGAGAAGATGCCATATTATGACACTATTCTTTTCCACGGATCGGTAATAGCAGTCGACGGCGCCGCTTATGTTTTCACCGCCAAGTCAGGCACGGGAAAATCCACCCACACCGCGCTCTGGCGCAGGCTTTTCGGCGACCGCGCCGTCATGGTCAATGACGACAAGCCCCTGCTTCATGTAGGTGATGTCGTGACAGCTTACGGCACGCCTTACGACGGCAAGCACAAGCTTTCCAATAAGATCGCGGTCCCTATTAAGGCCGTCTGCATCTTAGAGCGCGCAGAAGAGAATTCGATCGTGAAGATCACCCGCTCTGAAGCTTACCCTATGCTGGTACAACAGGCATACCGCCCTGTGGACATAGCAGCGATGCAGAAGACCCTGTCGCTTATCGATAAGATGGCTGACAGCGTTGAGCTCTACAGGCTCGGCTGCAATATGGATCCTGATGCCGCACGTGTTGCTTACGAGGGGATGAACCGATGATCAGCTTCGAAGAAGAACTCGAGAAGAGCGGCAAGCTGGTCTACACGACTGCCGGCGTCAGCATGAGGCCCCTGATCAAGCAGGACAGGGACATCGCGATCATTTCGAAGCCCCGGGAGCGCCTCAAGAAATTCGATGTGGCTTTGTATAAGCGCCCCAACGGCCAGTACGTTCTGCACCGTGTCGTAAAAGTGCTCGGGAACGGATACGTTATCCTTGGCGACAACTGCATTTCGAAAGAATACAACATTAAGGACTCACAGATCCTGGGTGTGCTGACGTCGCTTAACCGCAACGGAAAAGAGATAGATCTTAACAGCTTCGGCTATAAGCTCTATGTGCGCGCCAGATATGCCCACTATCCTGTGCGTGTTATAATTCACAAACTGAAAAGATTTATAAAAAGACTGCTGAAAAGATGAACGACAACGCGATCAGATGGCTCTATAAAGTTCCTGCGGGGAAGAAGTTATATATCCTCGCGCTCACCATCGTCCAGTGCCTTAACGGCGCGAGCGGTGTCCTTTATGCGGTCTTTTTAAGAGATATCGTCAACAGTGCGGTCGACCGCGATAAGCAGGCCTTCATCCAAAGCTCGATCTTTATCGTGCTGCTCATTCTGGTCCAGCTGACGCTCTCCGCGATCTCCAGGTGGCTTTCCGAATTATCACGGGCCACTTTGGAAAACCTTTTCAAAGAGCGCCTCATGCATAACATACTTCGAAAAGATTTCAGCCGCGTCACCGCCGTACACTCCGGTGAGTGGCTCAACCGCCTGACGAGCGACACGACGGTCATCGCCAACAATTATACCGAGATCATCCCGGGCTTTGCCGGCATGGCAGTCAAGATGATATCGGCCCTCGTCATGATCACGATCCTTGATGTGCGTTTTGCGATAATAATTATCCCGCTGGGTATCGTTCTCGCACTTTTGACTTTTGCTTTCCGCAAGAGAATGAAAAAGCTCCACAAAGGCGTGCAGGAAAAAGACGGTGCGCTCCGCGTATTCATGCAGGAAAGGATCGGCAGCCTTACGGTGATCCGCTCATTTGCGGCAGAAGACCAGACCGAAGCGGATACTCATGCCAAGGCGTCCGCGCATAAGAAGGCGCGCATGAAGAGGACGCGCTTCTCGAACATCTGTAACTTCGGATTTGGCGGCGCGATGAACGGCATGTATGTATTCGGAATCATTTACTGTGCTTACGGCATACTCACCGGGACCATCTCCTACGGTACACTCACTGCAATCGCTCAGCTCATTACACAGATCCAGTCGCCGTTTGCGAACATCACAGGCTACCTGCCCCGCTGGTACCAGATGCTCGCCAGCGCCGAAAGACTTATGGAGATCGAGAAGTTTGATGACGACATCGTTGAGGATGCGAAGTCCCGCGAAGAAGCAGCAGGCTTCTACCGCGATTCGCTTGCCGGCATCGGCCTGGACAATGTCTCATTTACTTACTATCCGTCAACAAACACAGTTGAAGACGTCACCAAGGACAATATGCCTGTTGCCGTTGAGGGATTGAGTCTGGCTGTTAAGAAAGGCGAGTACGTGGCATTTACCGGACACAGCGGCTGCGGCAAATCTACTGCGCTCATGCTCCTGATGGGCATCTATAAGCCCGACAGCGGTGAGCGCTATGCTGAGCTTGCTGACGGCTCGCGCACTGCTCTCGAAGCATCGTGGCACCGCCTTTTCGCATATGTTCCGCAAGGCAATAAGCTGATGAGCGGAACGGTGAGGGATATCGTGAGCTTCGCGGAAAAGGCAGAAGATGCCGCTGCTGATGAGAAGATAGACCGCGCGCTTAAGATCGCCTGCGCGGATGAATTCATCTCCGAACTTGATAATGGAATAGATACAGTTTTAGGCGAACGCGGAACGGGCCTTTCTGAAGGTCAGATGCAGAGGATCGCGATCGCCCGCGCATTATATTCAGACGCACCTGTCCTGCTGCTCGATGAAGCAACGAGCGCTTTAGATGAAGTGACCGAGAAAAAGCTTTTGGAAAATCTCAGAGCGCTCACAGATAAGACGGTCGTCATCGTGACACACCGCGCTGCTGCACTTGAGATCTGCGACAGGGAAATAGAGTTCTGATATCAGACTTCGTCAGCCGGAACGAAAGGCAGCTCGATCACACCGTCACCTTCGATGCTTCCAGAGGTGTTTTCTTCGCCGTTTCCGGAACCGTTGCCTGATCCGTTTCCGCCGTTTGAGCCGCTTCCGCTTGCAGTTGTTCCATTAGTATTGCTCTCGTTAATGTCGTCGCCGATACCGATGATAACTTCGCCGGGCTCTTCCGTGGTGGTCGCATCAGTATCTGAAGAGCTCTCTTCAGATTCACTGCCTGCTACATCAGAAGACGTAACGCTGCTTGAAGTCTCCTCGACCAGCGTGCTCTTCTTGCCGCATGAGCGTGCAGCGATGAGAACGATCAAAACAACCATAAGAACGGCTGCCGCTACTGATAAAATAATTGTCAATTTCTGTTTATTCATGCAGTAATGATACATTTATTGCCCCGTAACTGCAAATGTTTTTAAGCAGATAAAAGCACATCTGTAATATGATGATTGTGTTACGTTTTAAAATGTCATAAAAAAATCGTGAGATGTAGTAGTAGAATACGGGAAATAACTTAATAAGGTGTTTCTGTTATGGATGATTTATCTTACGATCAAAAAAGTGACAGCGAGCAGAGCATCATTTCAATGGCTGGTGTAAGCATTGAAGCCCTGAACGAGGAAGTCGAGCTCGAGAGAGTTGATTTCGAGACCCTTCTCGAAGAGATCAGAGCTAGCTGAAGAGCCGGCAAAGCAGGATATCGTAATTGACGGCAGAGGGGCGAGTGCCCCTTTTTTAATGAGTGAAAGAGGGGGAGCGGCGCCCTCGGGAGCTCATCCGGACGGCGCGAAAAGCCTGTGTTATTTTTGTTGATGATTTTATAGTGTTTTAGACCAACAAAATGACGCATTTTGAGAGAATGTGTCTTTTTGTTGATGTTTTCAGGCTGATTTAGACCAACAAAAATAACACAGCTTTATATGAACGGATTATTCAGGAATATCCAGACAAAACAGCGAATCATATACGACGGAATTGAGCTTAGTTTGCAGACTCCTGATGTCGAAAGGCACACTATCAACATCATAAGTATAGAAGACGTCCAGTTCAGGAAGGAGCCCTGCGCCGGAATAATTATTGTAAGTTGTTGCAGTCTTGCGATTGTAATCAGCTGAGTTTTTCAGACCGAAATGCTCATGAAATTTGCACAGGTCCAATTCTCTGATATATATCACGAAGTCAGTGTAAATTGGAAATTTCAATCCGCTGAGAAGAATTTCCGGTTCATACTTAAAGGGGATACCTTGTTCAGTATAAAACCTTGCGATATCAGCCTCGGCTGCCGACCTGTAGTACGTCCCATTGTAAAAGCAGGTTTTGTGTTCAGGGAAATATGGATTTGAATCCGGCTTGAGACTGTCGAAAAACTTGCCATCGAGAATGATGGATTCTCCATCGTTATTCAAAAACTTCCTGATTATCTTCCGGGGTTTGATATCTTCGGGAGGGATACCCCGGAAAGAACTGTTCCAAAGGCCTTCCAATTTGGAAAGCTCGCATATTAAAACCTCGCGCTGTTGAAGGATAACCTGAAGTTCTTTCCCTGATCTGCTGTTCAGAAGATGGTAATGGGTTCCCGAAAGATACACATCCTTTTTCTCGCCGCGTATGATCCTTTGCGATAGATTCACCTCCGGCAGCTCCCTCAGTTGCTGCTTGCAATAGTTGATGCGGAGGGCGAGGTATTCTTTGGGAATGTAGGGTCCGAGTATCTGCATTGCGGGTCACCTGTGATTGTATGAGCGGGGGCGGAAGAGTTCTTGCAAAGATTATAAGCGCGATCTTTGTCGAAAAAGCCCGACAAAATCATACAAAATCCGACAAGGGCGAAGACGCAGCAAAATAAGGGGCGGATGGGGCAAATGCACAATCAAAAACCCCTAAAATATCGCAATTACCGACTTACAAAATGGTGCGGCAGTTCTCATAATTAGAGGTAGAAACACAAAAAACAGGCAGGTCGCCGCTAAGGATAACACATAGTAAAAGAAGACACTTTTAGAAGAAAACCCGCAGATCGGAGGTCTCATATGCTTAAGGATTTTGTAAAGATGGCAAAGCCCGAAGATGAGGAGCTGGCCAAGAGGATAGAAGACGAGAGAAGTAAGCTTTTCGCGGCGCAGATGAAGATCAAGGAAGCAGGGCTTCCCGTAATGGTCATCTTCGAAGGATGGGGCGCTGCGGGCAAGGGCAGCGTGCTCGGCAAGATCATTAAAAATATCGATCCGAGATTTTTCAGGGTCAAGACTTTCCCGAAGCCTTCCAAAGAGGAGCTCAGATACCCGTTCCTGTACAGGTACATGAAGGAGATCCCCGAGAAAGGCAAGTTCGCTTTTTATGACACGTTCTGGATGGAGGAAGTCACTGACGCCAGGATGGAAGAGGTCTTAAGCGACAGGGAATACGAAGAGACGATGGAGTCGATCAACCGGACGGAGAGGACGCTCGTAGATAACGGCTATCTCGTTATGAAGTTCTTCTTCCATATCGGGAAGAAGGAGCAGAAAGAGCGCCTCGAGAAACTCCTGGACGACAAGGATACGAAGTGGCGCGTCGATAAGGGCGACCTGTACGAGAACAAGCACTACGACGAAGCCATTGAGGTGTACGACCAGTACCTGAAGGATACGAATAATCCGACGGCACCGTGGTACATCATTGACAGTAAAGATAAGAAATTTGCCGAGCTCCAGGTGCTGGAATTTTTGAACCAGGGCATCGAGACGGCTCTGAAGAACAGGAATACGGCGGCACCGATCCTGCAGAACGTTTTCCCGCTCAAGAAGACTCCGCTCCTCAAGGAGGTCGAGCTCAAGGACAAGGTCTTAACGGACGAGGAGTATGACGCGAAGCTCGATGAGCTGCAGGATGAATTAAGGGACCTTCACAACAAGATCTACAGAAAGAAGATCCCGGTCATCATCGCGTATGAGGGATGGGATGCAGCCGGCAAGGGCGGCAACATCAAGAGGATCACGGGTGCGCTCGATCCGAGAGGATACGAGGTGCTGCCGATCGCGAGCCCGGAGCCTCATGAGAAGGCAAGACATTTCCTCTGGAGATTCTGGACGAGGCTTCCGAGGACCGGTCACATCGCGATCTTTGACCGCACATGGTATGGCAGGGTCATGGTAGAGCGTATCGAAGGATTCTGCTCCGAGAATGACTGGCAGCGCGCCTATAACGAGATAAACGAATTCGAGAAGGAGCTCACCGACTGGGGCGCCGTCGTCATCAAGTTCTGGGTGCAGATCGACAAGCGCACGCAGCTCAAGCGCTTTAAAGAGCGCCAGGCAAATCCCGAGAAGCAGTGGAAGATCACTGATGAGGACTGGCGCAACCGCGAAAAGTGGGACAAGTACGAGACTGCCATAGATGAGATGATCAAGAAGACGTCGACCGAGTTTGCGCCCTGGTACATCCTGGAGTCTGTCGATAAGAAATATGCCCGCATCAAGGCTCTGGAGATCGTGATCGAGAGGATCAAGGAAGCCTGCGAAAAGGCATAAGGCCGGCGGGCGGATGAACGCGCAGCGGGGCAGGGGTGAAGTCTGCCCTGAAAAAGCGCGGGCGCCTGACTCAAAATTGCCCCAAAATCCGCCCTCAAAAACCCGACAAAGTCAAACGAAAGTGCCGAAATAGAGCGATTTTTGTAGAAATTGTCTACGGGCAATTTCAATATGCCCATGCTAAAATAAATCTTGTAGTATATACCATAATTCATATTTTACAAATAGTTTTTTCGCGATTTTTATAAAATTTTTTGACTAATTCTTGAAAGGGAGGTTTAGATGGGCTTCAAAGTAGGTGACAACATCGTATACGCGGGCAGCGGCGTCTGCCAGATCGACGACATTAAAGATATCAGCTTTTTCAAAGAGAAGCCTCAGAAATATTACGTTCTCAAGCCTCTCTTTGTTACAAGATCACAATATGTATATGTTCCGCTCAACAACGAGGCTCAGGTCAGCAGGATCAGACCGGTCGCGTCCAAGAAGGAGGCCATCGCGCTCCTGGACAAGCTCCCGATCGACAACTGCAGCTGGATCGAGGACCGCAATGAGCGCAAGGCTACTTTTACGGACATTATCGTTAACGGCAGCAGGGAGGACATCGTCGGACTGATCTACCTGATCAACAGACATGCCGAGGAGCTCGCCAAGGAAGGCAAGCATCTGAATGCGCAGGATGAGCGTGCGCTGATAGATGCCAGGAACAGGGTCAATAACGAGATCGCGGTCGCGCTCAACATGGAGCCGGACAGCGTTATCGAGCTGATCCATGAGAAGACGGGGCTGGAAGATTTCGCATAAGAACGTGATGACGGACAAACCTGCTAAAATGGTATTAGTTATTGCAATATGCAAAAAGGTGTGATTTAATAACCGCAGTTTTGATTTAGGAGATTCCTTATGAAGACTGCGGTTTTCTTTTATGCGTATAGCTATTACTACTACTTTAGGGAGAAGAACTAAAGCGGCTTTTGCTGGCGCAAAGAGAACCAAAGAGATTGATTTGATTTGAATAACGCTGCAGGGTACGCTTAGAGCCCGGCAGCGTTTTTTATTCAAGTTAAATCAGTGGAACATAAAGGGGTCCCAAGCCCGGATAGAAGGAGAAAAAACATGATTGCAGTATTGAAGAACACGGCGACAAGAGAACAGATCAACAGCCTTATCAACTGGTTCGAAGACAAGGGCCTTAAGGTCAATGAGTCAAAAGGTGAGTTTTGCACAGTTTTAGGACTTATCGGCGATACATCAACAGTAGATATCGATATGCTCCAGGGCCTCGATATCATCGAGAAGGTCACAAGAGTATCCGAGACTTTTAAGAAGGCTAACAGGAAATTCCATCCTGAAGATACTGTTATCGATGTCGGCGGCGTCAAGATCGGCGGAGGCAATTTCGCAGTCATCGCGGGTCCCTGCTCTGTCGAGAGCGAAGAACAGATCATGAACGCAGCAAGAGCAGTTAAGGCAGCAGGCGCAACGATCTTAAGAGGCGGCGCTTTCAAGCCCAGAACTTCTCCTTACGATTTCCAGGGACTCCACGAAGAGGGTATCAGACTTTTGCTCGAAGCTAAGAAGGAGACAGGTCTTCCGATCTGCTCCGAGATCATGAGCCCTGAGCAGATCCCGGTATTTGAGGAAGTAGATTTCCTTCAGGTCGGCGCGCGCAACATGCAGAACTTCGACCTTCTTAAGGCACTCGGTAAGACAGGCAAGCCGATCCTCTTGAAGAGAGGTCTTTCTGCTACCATCAAGGAGCTTTTGATGAGCGCCGAGTACATCATGAGCGAGGGCAACCCGAACGTTATCCTCTGCGAGAGAGGCATCAGAACTTACGAGACATACACGAGAAATACTTTCGACGTAAGCGCCATCTCAGTATTAAAGCAGATCACACACCTTCCTGTCGTAGGTGACCCTTCGCATGCGACAGGTAAGTCCAATCTCATCAAGCCGATGTCGATGGCAGCGGTTGTTTCCGGTGCGGACGCTCTCGAGATCGAGGTTCACTGCAATCCAGAGAAGGCCCTCTCCGATGCAGCACAGCAGCTCACACCTGCGCAGTTCACTGAGGTTATGGACGCGATCGCAAAGGCAAGAAGCATTCTGTGATCATTGACGCTGATTCTG
>JAEEGJ010005837.1_pt1 | contig 37912 bp, 37 predicted proteins | sample 8958761 | NCBI WGS metagenome assembly JAEEGJ01 (sample SAMN16246546, study PRJNA631951) | gut metagenome | biome: gut microbiome; feature: rumen; material: RS-attached | host: Bos | place: Iran: Karaj | collected 2018-10
AATCGTGGGCAAAAGTACACATTTTTTCTGACATACGGTGTATGGGCAGCTGATAAAATCGCTCGACTGTGCCAAAATCACAGAAATGAGCCGCAAAAACGGCGGCGAGAAATACGTGAAGAGCTTTGACGGGTACACACATCTTCTCTCAATGCTCTTCGCGGTGATCATGCGTTTTGACTCCCTCCGTGAGATAGAGGCAGCCATGACTGCCGAGGTCAGGAAGTTGCGCCACATAGGCATTGAAAAAGTGCCCAAACGCAGCACACTCTCGGATGCAAACTCCAGGCGATCGGAGAAGTTCTTCGAGGAGGTGTACAGGGACCTATATGAGCAGAACAAGGGCAGACTTTCATTAACCTCTATACTGAAGATGTGTTGGAAGAATAGTGAACTGTAAGCGGAGTTGGAGCCAAAATAAGTCATTTGGCCGACGTATATAATCTTTCTCGATTATTCAGGTCTCTTTATCCCAAATTGAACATTCGTATAGTAAAAAGCACAATACACACGTTGCTAGAAGCAGGTAATCAATATACCATATTGTAGTTTTTATAATGGCAGTCATTAGAAAAATGACATCATAAAGCAGTGTATTCTTGTGTAATAGTCCATTTGCATCATATCTAATGACCGATTGGGGTTACTGAAAGGGAGGAACAGTCTGACCTACACAAAAAAACTCCCGCACCAGAAGTGATGCGGGAGTAGAGATTATTTAAATCTCAACTAGTGTCTTATTCAACGATGGTGTTCCAGTTGTGGACATCTTCGTATTCGCCCAGCTGGATGGCACGCAGACGCTCATAAAGCTTCTTGCTCCAAGGACCGGGTTCTTTGCCAAAGTTATAGCTCTTGCCAGTCTCGGGATCGTCGAGACGTTCGATGGGGCTGATGACAGCAGCAGTGCCGCAAGCACCGGCTTCCTGGAACTCGGCAAGTTCATCAACAGCGATGGGGCGACGTTCCACCTTCATGCCCATATCCTCGGCCAACTGCATGAGGCTCTTGTTGGTGATGGAGGGCAGGATGGAAGTGCTCTTGGGAGTGATATAGGTGTCGTTCTTGATGCCGAAGAAGTTGGCTGCACCGGCTTCGTCAACATATTTCTTTTCTTTAGCGTCGAGATAGAACTCGCAAGCATACTGACCACCATGGCAGGCTTCGACATGGGCGCGGAGGGAAGCGGCATAGTTGCCACCCACCTTGAAGACACCGGTGCCGAGGGGAGCGGAACGGTCATATTTGCGGGTAATGACATAGGGGTTGGCCTTGAAACCGCCCTTGAAATAGGGACCTACAGGAGTGACGAAAATGAGGAAGAGGTATTCGTCGGCAGGTTTAACACCAACGGTAATACCGGTGCCGATGAGCAGAGGACGGAGGTAGAGGCTGGCGCCAGTGCCATAAGGAGGAATGAAACGCTCGTTGAGCTTGATGACCTTCTTGCACATCTCGACAAACTTCTCGGTGGAGAGCTCGGGCATCATAATGCCGCGGCAGGTGCTCTGCATACGCTCGGCATTGGCTTCAGGACGGAAGATACGGATCTTGCCGTCCTTGCAACGGTAGGCCTTCAATCCTTCGAAAGCCTCCTGACCGTAATGCAGGCTCGACGCAGCCATGTGCATCTCGATGTTCTCCGACGAGGAGACTTCAATTTCACCCCACTGACCATTGCGGTAGTAGCAGCGAACGTTATAGTCGGTCTTCACATAACCGAACGGTAGGTTTTGCCAATCAATATTCATAGTGTTTAATATTTTAAAGTTATAAAAAAAAGTGGTCCCACTTGGGCTCGAACCAAGGACCCACTGATTATGAGTCAGTTGCTCTAACCGACTGAGCTATGGGACCAGATTTCCGCTGTTTGAAATCGGGTGCAAAGATACACCTTTTTTTTCATTCAGCAAAAAAAACTTTTGCACAAACTCGGAACGAAAACAATATCAACCTATTCGGGATAATACTCGGCAAACGAATGGTCGTCATACATCACTATCATCTTCACCACTTTCTTCCTCTTTTGCGTGGGCTGGACGGCTGCTGGTGGCACAATCGGTGTTTCTACGACATTCTCAGCAGGTTGTGGTGGCACGGCTATGGGAACCTCGCGCAATGGCGCCGCCGGCTGGGGCTGCGGAGCCGCCACTGGCGCTGCCGCCTGCGGCTCCGCAGGTCGCAAGATCTCGGCAGGGGGCTCAGACCGAAGCTTAGGGGTGGTACCTCTAACGTTTTGGGGTTCACTAACAGGCTGTGCAATTGGAGGTTCCTGCGCCGCAAACAGGTCATATTGCTCCGACTCATGCATTGCAGACTGTGGCACAGATTCGTGCGATACAGGCTCCGGCACATTCAGTGGCACACCCGCATACATCTCCCCTTTTCCAAACATCAACCAACTGATATTCACCTCCGGCCAACGCCGAACCACCTTCATGACGAAGTCGAGACTCGGATTGTTTCGTCCCGAAAGAATGTGCGACATGCCACTGGGCTGTATGCCAATCTCCTCGGCAAACTGCCGAGCCGTGATGTTCTTTGCCTTCAACAGCAAATTGATTCGCTCTACCATAATAATTATATGTTATAATAAATATATCTATAATGTCCGTATTTCAAATCTACGATTACCATCGCCACACTGCTGACCCCTCGCAAAGCATCCCATCATACCTCTAACGCTCTAGAATGTTTCAAAACTTGTTCTCCAAAACGAGACTTTTTGCCCCAAAAAAAACATCAAAATATGACTCTCATTCTATCCATCTCATCAAATTTTGCTACCAACATACTCACAACTCAATCAAAAAGTGTGTTTACATAAGTAAACCACGGAAATGATTTTACAAAAGTACACATTATTTTCAATATAGCAAAATTTATTTTTGTAATATCACATTTGTAACCACACAATTATTTTGCTGAAAACTTTAAATAATCTCATATATAATCGTTATAAATCAAGTATTTAAACATTTAATAATTCCTCATTACAGAAATCTATCAATACATTTATATTGTAAGTTCAAATATCTATACGTAAATATATGATTATAACCATTATAATTATACATTATATCTAATTATAACACAATATTAACGATATTACAAATTTGTTATGTTTACATTTGTATTATTTACATACGTAATCACATATTTACACTTGTATTTACAGATGTTTCTATATTCATTTTACAAAAATAACCATTATTGATTATCTTTTACAATACTATTTTTGACAAGAATCGTTCATGGAATTATCCTCACCCATCCTCGCAACAAAGCCAATTTTCTTTGACACAAAATTCGTCATTCCTCTCCACACCTTAGACATCCGAAAATATTCGACTCTCAATGTTAAAGAAATTTTAACAAATTCTCCATCCTACTCCTACTCTTTCTACCTTACCCCTTATTGCTCCCCACCTGGCTCCCGACAAACCTGACTCCATTATCTATTCTTCATATATCCTTTGCCACTGTAATAGCGATAAACTGCGTCCCAATCGGTAAAAATCGGTAAGAATCGGTAGGGAGCCAAATGGGGGCAGAGCGACAATTGTATTGCCACGGTTCTGCCTCGTCTTCCATCTCAGAGATTATTGCCTTTAAGCCGACACGCTGGCGGTGAAGGCGAACAGCATCGCGCATGGAATCAATGCTTTTTTCATAGGTGGCTGCAGTGTGGGTGTAGCTTTATGATGTTCTTGTAGTAAAAAAGTGAAAAAAAACCTATATATTGAAAATTATTTTGTATATTTGCAATTTGACATATAGACGAGAATAGAATAACAACAGACACAATCACAACACAATAAGACATAGAAAACCATGGCCGAAAACAAGAGTAAATCGTGGAAAACTAGTGCCAACAAGTGGAAATATCTAAAATTGGCATTGTTATACTTTACCACCCCCAGCAAAGTTTATGAGATAGCACACAAGTCGAGGGGTGCCTCGATGAAAGAGAGAATCATCCGTGGCCGCCTTGTCGAGATGGGTGTCCTCGCGCGCGACAAGAGCAATGCCAAGAGCAATATCGACTTAGAGAACAGCCACATCTAACGACAGCTGTAAGACAAGAAACAAATCAATAATATATTAACATAAACAAATCATTGTTATGAAGAAATCCATCGTAGCCGTTTGCATCGTAATGCTTTTTGCGATAGTTGCTGCTTCGTGCACCCACCACACCTGCCCCGCATACCGTGGCTCAGTCGCCGAAGTGGTAGAGCAGTAAGCTTACCACATAGCATTCGCACATTTATGTAAGGGTTTCTTGAAAGTCGATGAGACGAGTAAAGAACGGGCCTTAATGGTGGTTATCCCCAAAAATAAAGCCCATACCCTAGTCCCTAAGGGGGTGACAGATTTCGACCTGTCACCTTTTTTTGTGTAGGTCTGGTGAAGGTTACTCGCTAATGTTGCCCGCGAAGCTGTGCGCCACCTTGTTGACGTAGGTCTTCGACACGGGAATGGTCTTATTGCTCTGGGAGAGCTCGATGACCATACCATCCTTTTCCTTACGAATCAATTTGATGTTTTCCAGGTTGACTAGATAGCCACGGTGGCAGCGCAACATGCCGATGCTGGCATAGGTGCCCTCGACATTTTTCATGGAGTTGTGGAGGATGAAGCAGTCCTCGTGATCCTCGTTGATATAATGGATGTTGGTATAGTTGTCGGAGGCTTCGATATAGAGGACGTTGCTCTTCTTGGTGGCAAAGACAAGCCGCCCCCCGCGGTCGAAGAAGTTGACCGTGTCGCCCACCAACGATTTTTCCTGTTCGCGCGAGGGCATCATGGCATGTAGCGCGTCGATTTCCTGACGTTTTTCATCAAGCATGAAGATGAGGATGGAGATGATGTAGGGCACCAGCAAGATGCCCACAATGTCGAGGAAAATGCGCACCATCAACTGCGAAAAAGTGATGTCCTGCCGCATATTGATACCGTCGGCGAGAAGGGTCAGCGCAAGGGTGAAGACGACAATCTCGACGAGAATCCAAAGCGCATAGCCTGCGATGCGCATCGAATGTCGCTTCTGATAATAATATAGTAGGAGCCGACTCACGAGCAGGATGCCGAAGCCTGTAGCCACCACAATGATGGTGTAAAATGGGAGGTGCAGACGCGAAAGGGAGTCGCTCAGACGCATGACACCAAGTGGACGATATACGGCCACGAAGGTTGTAGCGAAGAGAACAACACATATCAAAAAAAGCAGAATACTGCGTTTCTGTGTCAAGAAATGGGGGGCATGTAGCTCCACTTTGGTCATTGTATCGATAGTTAATTTTCTATTTTCGTCCATTATTATCAAATTTCACCCAAAATAACGCAATTTCGCCCATATTATTATATAAATTGTCCTTTTTTTTTCGTGTTTCGTTATTTCTGTGCTATCTTTGCACCCGCAAAAAAATTGTTAAATACTATGAAAATTATTGGAACAGGAAGCGCAGTACCGTCAAAAAGCGTCAGCAACGACATGTTGACCGGCTTTCTCAACACCAGTGACGAGTGGATTTCCTCTCGCACCGGAATACGTACTCGCAGAATACTTACAAACGAGAAACTCGAAGACCTAGCACTCGAAGCCACACGCGCGGCTCTTGAATCTGCAAAAATATCACCCGACGATGTGGACTTTTTCATTTGCTCCAACGTGTCGAACAACTATGTCACACCCTCGTTGAGCGCGATTGTACAGGAGGCCGTGGGAAGCCACGCTCCCTGCATCGACCTCAACGGAGCCTGCGCAGGCTTTATCTACTCACTGGACTTTGCCGACGCATATCTTCAGACCGACCGCGCCAAGAACATTCTAATCCTTTGCGCCGAGGAGCCCACCCGCTTCTGCGACTGGCACCAGCGCGAGACCAGCGTCCTCTTTGGCGACGGAGCCGGTGCGGTGGTGGTGACCAAGGGCGACGGCCTGCAGTCGCTGCACCTGACGGCTTCTCCCGACAAGGATGTCATCTACTACAAGCGCCGCTTGGAGAACACGCCCTACGAACATCGTGGTGTGGACGTCGACGAGCCGCTGGTGATGCAGGGCCGCGAGGTGTTCCGCATGGCAGTGGAGTCGTCGCAGAAAGACCTCGACATTGTGATGACCAAAGCGGGCGTCACCTCCGAGCAGGTGGACTATTTCCTGCTGCATCAGGCCAACATGCGCATCATCAAGGCCATCCGCGAGCAAATCAAGCAGCCCGAGGAGAAGTTCCCCACCAACATCGAGCGTTATGGCAACACTTCGTCGGCCAGCATTCCCATCCTGCTTGACGAGCTCTCGCGCGAGGGCAAGCTGCATCAGGATGCCATTCTGGCACTGAGTGCCTTTGGTGCCGGATTTGTGACGGGTGCCGCCGTGATGAAGTGGAACACCATCAACTATTAATTTAATAATTGTACAATATATATAAAATATATATGAGACGAGTAGTCATAACCGGACTTGGGTGCATCACCCCTCTGGGAAACAACATAGATACATTGTGGAATGGATTGGTCAACGGCGTGTGTGCCATTGACTTCATCAAGAATATCCCCACCGAGAACCTTCCTGTGAAGCTGGCAGCCGAAGTAAAGAATTTCGACCCCATAGCCGAAGGTATCGACCGTGCCACTGCCCGCCACAACGATAATTACGCCCTCTTTGCCCTTGCCGCAGCACGTCAGGCCATGGCCGACTGCGGATTAGAGGTGGGCCGCGACGTGGCTCCCGAGCGTGTGGGCTGCGCCATCGGTTCGGGCATCGGCGGCATCCAGACCTTTCTGCACGACCATTGCGTGCTGCTGAACGAAGGTCCCCGCCGTGTTCCGCCACATTTCATTCCCATGATGATTGCCAACATTGCCTCGGCCGACGTTGCCATCATGTTTCATGCCGAGGGTCCCAACCTGCCGGTCGTCACCGCATGTGCAACGGGCACCCACTCTGTGGGAGAATCGTTCCGCATGATACGCGAGGGCGCAGCCGACGTGATGATAACGGGTGGTAGCGAGGCTGCCATCACCGACATAGCCATCAGCGGCTTTGCCAACAGCAAGGCCCTTGCCACCAGCACCGACCCCGCCGCCGCATCGCTGCCTTTCGACAGCCGCCGCAAAGGATTTGTCATGGGCGAAGGCGCAGGCGTACTGGTTCTTGAGGAATACGAACATGCCAAGGCTCGCGGAGCCAAGATATACGCCGAGGTGTGCGGATATGGCAACACCTGCGACGCGCACCACTACACCGCTCCCCGTCCCGACGGCAAGTGCGCTGCCAACGCCATCGCATTGGCGCTGCAAGGTGCCGACTACAAGGACACTGAACGCCTGTATGTCAACGCCCACGGCACGGGAACCCCGCTTAACGACAAGACCGAGACCATGGCCATGAAGATTGCCATGGGCGAAGAGGCTGCACGCAAGGCCGTCATCAGCTCGACCAAGTCGATGGTCGGACACATGCTGGGTGCGGCAGGTGCTCTCGAGGCCATCATTTCTGCCCTGACATTGAAGAATGGCGTTGTGGCCCCGACCATCAACCTGAACGAGCCCGACCCCGTGTGCGACCTCGACTACACTCCCCACACGGCACGCGAATACACCGCCGACGTGGCCATCTCCAACTCGTTTGGCTTCGGCGGTCAGAACGCATGTATCGCATTAAGAAGAATCTAAAAAAAAACATCATTCCATGCAAAGAGAAGAAATAAAGACATTCCTGCCCCATCGCGAGCCCATGTTGCTGGTGGACGATGTGGAGATGATCGGAGATCAAGCCATAGCGCATTACCATGTCAAAGGCGACGAATTCTTCCTTCAAGGTCATTTCCCGGGCTATCCCGTGGTGCCCGGCGTCATCATTTGCGAAATCATGGCGCAGTCGTGCTGCATCCTCATCCGCGAAGAGTTGGAGAAAGGCTGCACGCCCTTCTACAGCGGAATCGACGGTGCCCGCTTCAAACGCCAGCTGCGTCCGGGTGAGACCCTTACTATCGAAGGCCGCATCACCAACCGTCGCGGACAGACCTTCTTTGTAGAAGCCAAGTCGACCGTCGACGGCCAACTATGCTGCAAAGGCAATCTGATATTCACGCTTGTACCCAAAACCAATCAACAACAATAAATTGATATGAATTTACTACAAAATAAAACAGCCCTTATCACCGGTGCCTCACGCGGCATCGGTCGCAGCACCGCACTGCTGTTTGCCGAAGAGGGTGCCAACGTTATCTTCACCGACCTGCGCGAAAACGAAAACAGCCAATCGCTTGTCGAAGAGCTCACCGCCAAAGGTGTCAAAGCCATGTTTGTTGCTGCTAATGCCGCCGACTACGACGAGACCCTGGCCGTCGTCAGCAAGGTTGAGAAAGAGTTTGGCCGCCTCGACGTGCTGGTCAACAACGCCGGTATCACCCGCGACAACCTGCTGCTGCGCATGACGCCCAACGATTGGGATGCCGTCATTCAGACCAACCTCCGCTCCGTATTCAACTACTGCAAGGCCTTCGCCCCCATGATGATCAAGCAGCGTAGCGGTTCCATCGTCAACATCAGTTCCATCGTTGCCATCAACGGCAATGCCGGCCAGTGCAACTATGCTGCCGCCAAGTCCGGCATCATCGGTTTCACCCGCTCGCTGGCCAAGGAACTGGGCGGTCGCAACATCCGCTGCAACGCCGTTGCCCCCGGATTCATCGAGACCCCTATGACACAGGCCCTCAGCGAAGAGGCTCGCAAGAGCTGGATGGCACAGATCCCGCTACGCCGTGGCGGTACCGATGTCGATGTAGCCCGCGTCAGCCTGTTCCTTGCTTCCGACCTGGCAGGCTATGTCACCGGACATGTGCTCTGCTGCGACGGCGGACTGGTATTATAAGATAGCCTAACCCAAGCAACTACAATAATATGGAAAAATCACTAGAACAACTCTCCACAGAAATCGTCGAACTGGTTGCCGACCATCTGGGATTCACCAATGCCATCAATCTTGACGACAGATTGGCGGGAGACCTCTGTGCCGATTCTATCGACATTGTAGAGCTTATCATGTTCATCGAGAGACGATATGATATTGAGCTCCCCGAACATGAGACTGGCGAAATGAAGACCGTTCGCGATATAGTAAATCAAGTGTATAACGCTATTAACAAAAAATAGACACCATGTCTGAACTTAAAATAGTGGTGCTTGCCAAGCAGGTGCCCGACACACACAATGTGGGAGGGGATGCCATGAACCCCGACGGCACCGTCAATCGTGCCGCACTGCCCACTGTGTTTAACCCCGAAGACCTCAAGGCCCTTGAGATGGCACTGCAGGTGAAAGACCGCATGCCCGGAAGCCATATCACTGTCATCACCATGGGTCCACAGCGGGCCTCACAAATCATCAAGGATTCATGCGCACGCGGTGCCGACGACGGTTTTGTGCTGAGCGACGCCCGCTTTGCCGGCTCCGACACCCTTGCCACCTCTTACGCCCTTTCGCAGGCTGTCCGCCAACTGGGCAAAGTGGACATCGTATTCTGCGGCCGTCAGGCCATCGATGGCGACACTGCCCAGGTTGGCCCCCAAGTGGCAGAGAAACTGGAGATTCCACAAGTAACTTACGCCGAGGATCTGTGCGACGTGAATGCCGACAGCATCGTGCTGAACCGCCGACTGGCCGACGGTGTGGAGCAGGTGCGTTGCACCCTGCCCGCATTGGTCACTGTCACAGCCTCCGCACCCGACTGCCGCTACCCCCATGCCCATCGCCTGCTGCGCCTTGCCAAGGAAGAGGTGCGTTTCCTCAATGCCGACGACGTCAACCCCGAACTTGAGCGCTTGGGACTGAAAGGCTCCCCCACCAAGGTGAAGAAAATCGACAACATCGTCCTTTCGCACAAAGAGAGTTGCCAAGTCGACGCCACCCCGGAGGCCCTCTCGCAGCTGATGGCAACATTATCAAAAGAACACATCATCTCGTAACCGTAACACCCTAATCAAAAAAGTCGATTCAATGAACAATGTATTAGTATATTGCGAACTGACCCGCAGCAACCACATTGCCGATGTCAGTCTTGAAATCTGCACCAAGGGTCGCCAACTGGCCACCGAGATGCATGGCAAACTGCAGGCCGTGGTGGCTGGCAACAACATAGAGCAGGCCGCCAAAGAGCTGTATCCCTACGGTGTCGACGAGGTGTTTGTCGCCAACGACAGCCGCCTTGCCTCCTACCGCACCCTACCCCACTTCACCGCTCTGAGCAAAGTCCTTGAGCAGCAACAGCCCGACGTAGTACTCTTTGGTGCCACCACCGTCGGACGCGACCTCGCACCCCGTATTTCCTCCTATCTGCGTTGCGGCCTCACAGCCGACTGCACCGCACTCGAACTGGGTCCGCACGACGATGCCAAGAGCGGCAAGCACTACGAGCAGTTGCTCCACCAGATTCGTCCCGCCTTTGGCGGCAACATCATCGCCACCATCGTTTCGCCCGAAACCCGTCCGCAAATGGCCACCATTCGCGAAGGCGTGATGAAAAAGGAGGTCCTTGATGCCAACTATCAGGGCAAAATCATCCCCATCGACCTTGGCAACGCCCTTGATGCCGTCGACGGTGCCGTCACCATCCTTCACAGCGACATTGTTGAGAAGAACATCAACATCAAAGGTGCCCCCATCATCGTGGCTGGCGGCTACGGCATGGGCAGCAAGGAGAATTTCCAACTGCTTCACAAACTGGCACACATGCTTGGCGGCGAAGTGGGTGCCACCCGCGCCGCTGTCGATGCAGGCTTTGCCGAGAACGACCGCCAGATAGGCCAGACCGGTGTCACCGTCCGTCCCCGTCTCTACATCGCCTGCGGCATCTCGGGTGCTGTGCAGCACCGTGCCGGCATGGATCAATCGTCAAAAATCATTTCCATCAACACCGACCCACAGGCCCCCATCAATGCCATCGCCGACTACACCATCATTGGCGATGTCACCACGGTCCTGCCGATGCTGATTGACAGTTGCAACAATATCTTGAAATAGCTATGAACTTTTATACCGACAACCCAAGTCTTTCATTACATCTTCACCACCCCGACATGGTGCGTGTAGCCGAAACTGCCGAAAAGGGCTTCGCCGAGCAGGGCGTTGCCATCCCCGCCAATAGCGAAGAGGCCATACAGCAGTACGAAATGATTCTCGACCTCCTTGGCAATATCTCCGCCGAGGTCATCGCCCCCAATGCTGCCGATGTCGATTTGGAAGGTCCGCATCTGATTGACGGCCATGTGCAATATGCCGCCGGCACACAGAAGAACCTCTCCGCCCTGGTGCAGTCCGGACTCTATGGCATGACCCTCGAGCGACGCTTCGGCGGGCTCAACATGCCCCGTGTAGTTGCTGTCATGGCTGCTGAGATTATCGCCCGTGCCGATGTGGGTTTTGCCACCATCTGGGGCCTGCAGGACTGCGCCGACACCATTCAGCAGTTTGCTTCCGAAGAGCTCAAGCAGAAGTTCCTCCCCCGCATTCAGGACGGTGCCACCTGCTCGATGGACCTCACCGAGCCCGATGCCGGTAGCGACCTCCAGTCCGTGCGCCTGCGTGCCACCTTCGACGAGGCCAACAACTGCTGGCGACTCAACGGTGTCAAGCGTTTCATCACCAATGGCGATGCCGACATACACCTTGTGCTTGCCCGCAGCGAAGAGGGCACCACCGACGGTCGTGGCCTCTCCTACTTCGTTTTCGACCGTGCCGACGGCGGCATGACCGTGCGTCGCATCGAGAATAAGATGGGCATCAAAGGCTCCCCCACCGCCGAATTGGTCTTCAACAATGCTCCCGCACAGCTCGTCGGCGAACGCCGCCTAGGCCTTATCAAATACGTCATGTCGCTGATGAATGGTGCCCGCCTCGGCGTGGGCGCTCAGTCCATCGGTCTCTGCGAGGCCGCATGTCGCGAAGCCGACATCTACGCCGCCACCCGTGAGCAGTTTGGCCACCCCATCGGCGACTTCATCCAGGTGCAGGACATCCTGCGTGCTATGCACGCCCGTACGCTTGCCGCCCGTACCCTTATGTACGAGACCGCACGCTACGTCGACCTCTCCACCTCCTCCAAACAGGCTTCGCGCGTTGCCGACATGCTCACGCCGCTTGTCAAGCTCATGGCCAGCGAGTATGCCAACCGTTGCGCATACGACTGCATCCAGATTCATGGCGGTAGCGGATTCATGAAAGAATATGCATGCGAACGCCTCTATCGCGATGCCCGTATCCTCACCATCTACGAGGGCACCAGCCAGCTACAGGTCGTTGCCGCGCTCAAGGGCATTGTCAGTGGCGGCTATCTGAAAATTGTTGCCGACTACGACACTAAGGCCTCCACGCTGACACTCACTCCCGAGCAGAACGAGTGCCTCACCGCGCTGCGCGAGGGCGTGAAACGCTACAACGCCATGTACGACAACGCAGCCACCGAAGGCACGTCGGCACCACGTTTCGAGCACCACGCACGCCGCCTCACTGAGCAGATTGCGCTCATCATCATGGGCTACCTGCTCCTGTTCGACAGCGTCCGCGACAACAGCTACACCGATGCCTGCAGCTACATATGCGAGCAGCTATAATCTAATAGGTGAAAAGAAAAAGGTTCCATTGCCTCAAAAAGCGATGGAACCTTTTTTAGAAACTATTTTGATTTTATTGATGAAGAAGATTATTGACTGTTGTCGAGGAATTTTTCCACAGTTTCGATTGCGCAATGGGGTTCCATTGTAAAGAAAAAGCACCGGCAAAAGGCTGTCATATTATCATTGAACAAAAACAAAACAGTTTCTTATAGCATTTGTTCCAACTCGGCAATGCGGCTGCGGATTTTTTCAGCCTGACCCTCTAGAAAGTCCTCGCTGTACTTGGCATCGCAGAAGCCGTTGCCACGAGCCACATAGGACGGGTCGTCATCCATATCAACCTCTAGTTCCTCATAATTGAGCAGCAGTTTCTTCTGCCGCTCAATTTCTTTCAATATCTCTTCCCTGGTCATAATGTCTCTATAAAATAAGAATTAAGAAGCAGTTACAAACACCACTTCTTAATTCTTAATTATTAATTTTTAATTTCTAGAGCCCAATCTTCTCGTTGACAAGCTTGATAATCTCGGCCTCTTGCTCGATGGCGCGGGCCTCAAGGTCGGCAGCCTTGGCAAGAATGTCGTTCTTAAATGCCTCGTCCTTCAGCGAGCTGGCGTTGATTTTCACATTCAGATGGGCACCCATCACGGCGCTGCGTGCGGCCAATGCACCCACGCCGCCGTCGGTCACGCTGGCGGGATTGCCCCACTCCACCATGGCACGGCACACCTCGAAGGCCTCGAAGCTCTTCTGCATCGTGTGGAACGGAACCTCAGTGGCAAATTTCGTAGCCTCTTGGATAGCAGCCGTGCGGGCAGCCTTCTCCTCGTCGGTCTTCTTAGGCAGGCCAAAGGCATTCATTATCTTGTTAAAGGCATTGGTATCCTCATCCACCAAGTGCAGCAGTTCGGTCTTCAGAGCCTGGCCCTTCACAGCCACATCGCTGAACTTCTCCCACTCATCGTCGTAGGCGGCCTTGCCACCCGTCAGGTTGGCGACCATAGTGCCAAGAGATGCCGCCAACGCGCCCATATAGGCACTCACGCTGCCACCACCAGGAGCAGGGCTTTCGCTAGCCGTCTCGTCGCAGAAGCCCGTGCAGGTGAGGTCGACCAGCTTCTTCTGGCTGTGGTCTTCGATAAGGAACTCGATGACCTTCTCCTTCGGGTCGAAGGGCTTCAGGTCGTCCAAGCCCATGCTCTTGATGGCCACCTTCATTATCTCGTCCTCACTCACGCCGAGGCTGCGCTGCTGTTTGGCTAGATAGTACTTGCCCGCATCTATCAGCACGCTCTTGGGTATCAGACCCACTATCTCGCACCCCGTCACCCGCAATCCGCGGTTGGCGGCACAGCGGCACACCTCGTCGAAGCAGAGGTGCACGGGAGCCACTTTGATGCTGGTGATGTTCATCGACACCTGTGCGATGCCGTAGTCCTCGATATACCAGCCGATGGCCTTGGTGCCCTTCAAGGTACCTGGTATCATAATGGTGTTGCCCTTCTCGTCCTTCATAATCTTGCCGCTGGGCTTGCCACCCTCGCGCTGGGGACGGCCTTTCTCGCGCACGTCGAAAGCCACGGCGTTGGCACGGCGGGTGCTGGTGGTATTTAGGTTGTAGTTGATAGCCACCAAGAAGTCGCGGGCACCCACCTGCGTGGCACCGGTTTGCGCCACATGGTCGTTCCACTCGTTGGGGCCGAAGTCGGGCTTCCACTCCTCGCTGCCCAGACGGCTGCTGAGGCTCTCATACTCGCCCGTGCGGCAGTAGGCCAGGTTGCGGCGTTTGGGTTGGAAGGCGGCGTTCTCGTAGCAGTAGATGGGGATATTCAGCTCCTCACCCAGGCGTTTGCCCAGCTTGTGGGCATACTCCACCACCTCTTCCATCGTGATATTGCTCACGGGGATAAGGGGACAAACATCCGTCGCACCCTGACGGGGATGGGCACCGTGATGGTTGCGCATGTCGATGAGTTCGGCAGCCTTCTGCACCACGCGGAAAGCAGCCTCGCAAGCCTGCTCCGGCTCGCCGACAAAGGTGATAACCGTGCGGTTGGTTGTCTGGCCGGGATCCACATCCAGCAGTTTCACGCCTTCGACCTTTTCAATCTCGGCAGTCACCTGGTTAATGATATTCATGTCGCGCCCCTCGCTAATATTGGGCACACACTCGATAAGTTGCTTCATTTTTATATATATTTACGTTACTATTTTTATCTATTTCATTACATGTCAACCCATTGGAGATAACGCCTCCTATGAGTTTACAATGCAAATATACACTTTTTTTTTGAGATAACACCATATATGTTTTGTTGATATGTTTTGTGTTGATATGATGATGAGTTTTAGTGTTTTAAGATTTTAGTGTTTTAGGGAGACAGTCTGTCCCTCGGGCCCTCAATCCCTTTAACCCTCAAACCTTCAATCTTATCAACAGACTGGGAAAGACAGTCAATAAGTTTCATAAATACATATTAGTTTCAAAACTGTGCATTTTTTTACTTTTGAAACCGAGTGCAAAAATACAACTATTTTTTAATATGACAGAAATTTGTATACTCTCGTTAAGATTCCACATGATAAATACAAACTTTTGTCATTTTTTTCTCCATATTGACAAAAATTTGCGTATCTTTGCACCGCTAAATATAACAATAATGCATGATAATTTACATATAGAAGAGATGCGTAATGCGCTGGGAAACAAAACAGAAATCACAATAAGGGATATTGATGATTTCTACTGCCGTTATTCTCCAGACATCCCATTTTCAACCGTCAAATGGCGTATTCATTCATTAATAGACAAAGGAATCCTGCATAGGATCGGCCACGGTCGTTATCGTTTTGGGGAAGAAAAAATCTTCTTTCCCGACATCTTCCGTAAAACATTGGATGTAGCCCGTATTATGCGCAAACAGTTTCCTTTCGTTGATTACTGCCAATGGAATCTTTCAGCTGTCAATGCTTTTGCCCATCATCTCCTCAATACCGAGTTGTTCTTTGTCGATGTCGAGCGCGATGCACGAGAGGCAGTCTATTATGCGATTCGCGACAAATTCCCTAAAACTGTCCTCGGCAGCAACCTCAACGAGGAGCTCCCGTATTATCACGGTTGCATTGTTGTGCGCAACCTGATTACAGACGCCCCCGTAATCACTGTGGAAGACATACCGATGGCTTCGATAGAGAAGATACTGGTTGATCTCGCCTTGGACAAAATGTTTCCGTTCCAGAATATAGAGATTAGCCGCATCTTCGAGAACGCCTGCTCGTCCTATGCCTTCAATATCAGCCGCATGCTCCGCTATGCCGGTCGTCGAGGCCGTCGTGCCGTGATAGAAGCACTACTTGATGAAATAGACTATTGAGATGATAAAACCAAGTTCTTTCACCCACGATTGGATATGCAAGGTGTCCAAAGATAATAAAGCCGACCGCATTCTGGTTGAGAAAGCCATCCGGGCATTAGCTTTGCTCGAAGGCCTTGTAAATTCCTCGCTTCCGTTTGTCTTCAAAGGCGGCACCGCCCTAATGCTGATGTTTCAAAAGCCGCATCGCCTCTCAATAGACATTGACATCATTGTGTCTCCACGGGACAACGACATCGACTCTATTCTCCATTCAATCTGCGGCAGCAATAGATTCACCCGTTTTGAGTGCCAACAACGTGTCTCAACGGGCGACATCCCCGCGAAGCATTACAAATTCTACTACCATTCAGCAGTAGAAGACAAGGAGGCCTCCATACTACTCGACGTGCTGTTCGAAGAGAATCCTTATACTGTACTTCTTGACCTACCTGTCGCCAATGCCTTCATCGACACCGAAACACCTGATGTTATGGTAAAGGTTCCCAACTACAACAATCTTCTTGCCGACAAGATGACTGCCTTTGCGCCACGAACCATAGGTGTCCCCTACACGAAAGGCAACAACAGCTGCGGGATGGAGATAATCAAGCAGTTGTATGACATCGGACGCCTCTTCGACAATGCCGATGATTTGCTCGCCATCAACTCAACCTATCGTCGAATAGCTGAAAAGGAATTGTTATACCATAATAGATCCTGCTCTATTGAAGATGTGCTCAGCGACACTATGGAAAATGCACTCTCCATCTGCTTCCGATACAGTCACAAAGGAACAGACTTCGAGACTCTCTTGTCAGGTATAAAACAGGTGACCAACCACATCTTTTCTGAATCATTCCATATGGAAAAAGCTATCCTTTTTGCCGCCAAGACCTACTATTTGGCCGCCTCGTTGATGACACAGTCACAAAAGATTGAGAAATATACCCCTTCCCACAGTGCAGTAATGGCTCAATGGACAATCTCAGAGTATGAATACACCAAGCTTAACAAACTGAAGAAGACCAACCCCGAGGCGTTCTTCTATCTGTACAATGGTTTGCTAATGACGCTGAAGTAAAACTAATAACTATGGTTAAATTTATAGTAACAACACGTGACAAGACAGTATCCTTAATGGAATTGGAAAATATACAAAGAATGTATAGGGCGGAGATAATGCTTGGCACTTTCAAACTCGAGAAAACAAAAGACTATTGCAATGACGTGATGCTATGGGTCGTAAACAGCCTTGACGTTAGTTTCTCCAATATCAATCAAGTGATAAAAGATTGTCAGTACATTATCGACTCAGACATTTTGCAATTTAAAGTTCTCAATGACGTCCATACGTTCGTCAATTATATTCAAGCCGTTCTACCTGTAGCGTGGGGCAACAGTGAATGGCCATCTTGCAAGGATCTGCTGAAGTATTCCGATAGGGACATTATCGAGAAAGCCAAAGATTTAGTTGTGGACAAGAACGCCAAAAAGATTATTCAAGCAGTACTAAATGTAGGAACAGTGAATGATGTAGTCACGGCTGGTACATTGGCACAGTATTACTTGGATATACTACGTTCCATTAAAATGGAGTTTACGCTGAACTCCTATGACCCTCACAAGAATAAGCAATACATTCTTGGCAAAGCATTACAAGAACTCCATTATTGCGACTGCGTGATGCAGAAAACTGGAGAGAAGATTATTGAGGGAAAAATTAAAGATTATCTGGAAGCACAGAAGGAATACTGGGAACAGAAAAATGGACAGCTCGGAAACAATCAAATGAGAACTTCAATATACGGACAAGTTTTACCTCACGAAAACGATATGTTCCTCTGATATAGCACAAAAATGGAACCTATCAGAAATAATGTGCATTTTTCAGAGATACTTCGGTAATGGTTTGGCAGATTTCCTATATAAAGTCACCCTCCCCCTTCTTTTGGGGGCTCTACAATCCTATACTCTACTGTAGCGGAAGACAGGAGTTCTCACTTAAAAAAAAGGGACAGCACCTGTTGGCGTCACACCTTTAAAACTTTTTGGGTGGTCGGTCAATTTTGAGTATTCATGATTAGGAACTCTTTCAGTAGCTGCTTGTTGACGAGCGGACATTCTGAGAGCGTTCCGACAATCATACGCATCAAATCACTGTCTTCCACATGATAACGGAAGGTGTTCCGATTGAACTTCTCCTTCTTGACAACAATGAGGTGGGAACAGTTGATGAAGGAGTTGTGGGAGAGAAAAGGGAACTGCGACGGGGTGACGGGCATGAGATAGTCTGTGACTGTGGTGGGGAGGTTGGGATTCACCTTGGAGTTGACGACTACACCGCCTATAGCATTGCCACTCACGTCAAAGCCGAGGATGATAAGGAACTTGTTTCTGTATTCTTTTCCATCCTTGGTCGTGATTTGTTCTTCTTTGCTGAGAGGAAGATAATGGATGTCGCCAACAGAAAGGGAGAATCGTGCAATTTCGTCAGCCTGATCACCAATGAGGTCAGCGATTTTTGTCATGCCAGAGCTGTTTCGAGTTCAAGTTCTTCGCGGATGTATTCAATCATAGCATCTGAGGCTGCTGCGTCTTTGGCCATCCCGATGACATCCATCGTTTTCTTGCCTGACTTTGTAGAGAGGAAAGCCCTCCGCCACTCCTCCCCGTGGGATTTTGCGCGGAGTTCTCCGAATGGCATAGTGGCGTTCTCGGCAATGGACTTGTTGAGTTCTTCAATCTCGGAAGTCGACAGATAGTCGGTGTTGGCCTCGCGTTTTGCGGCAAGCATGTAGTAGGCATCCTCGTTGCCCTTGATGACCACCCTGTCAATCATGCCTGCCAATTCGGGGTCGGAAAAGTTGTCTTTCTTGATGCTATTGTAGAGGTAGGAGGGGACGGGGCCGTCGGGGAGGGCGCAAAATTCGTCGGTGGTGATGCGGAGACCGTACTTGGCCAGATGTGCAATGTTGGCAAAATAGATTATCTTGAAAAGGTGGTAATAGTCAAGTCCGTTGGTCTTGTTCAGAATATACAAAACCATCTCGACGAGCTTCCTTTTGTCGAAATTAGACATTTCTTTTTGTAATTTAATTGACTTGCAAAGGTACAAATAATATTCCGAATGATACAAAAAAAAATATATATTCGCAAAAAAAGACGCACTTAAACTATTGTTTTTGAACTAAAAATATTTTTATCATTATTATTAAGCTGAGAGATTCCTATATGTAAAATAAAAGATATTTTACTTAACCGATCAGTAATTTGAGACATTGTTTGTATTAAAAATATGAACTATGAACAATGAGTGCTTTGACAGCAGCGGATCCCAACAATCCGTGTGTACCGTCACTACGATTGGCTGTCATGCACGGCAATGGTTCGGTTGGATTTCGGGAATAATACTAACGTATTTATACATTACTATCCTATTTCCGCATTCTCGAATTTCCGTGTAATGGACATTTGTTAGAAAGTGAGGAGTATGCTGACCAATATTTCGTTGAGTTGAAAGGTGGCGATTCAGGCAAGGCGGTTGAGCAGTTGGAAGACACCATAGAGAGATTGCCGCCTCATCTCAGTGGAGCAAAAAGAATGGCTTTTGCTGTATTCTCAAACACTTGTCCCAAGAACGGCACCAAGCGTCAAGCCATTGAAAAGAGTTTTAAAAGCAGGGGGATAGCCATAAAGTTCTGTCGAACAGGAGAATCATACCACTTAGAGCGGTGATTTTCCGATAGCGTGGGGACTTCGATGGTTCTTTGTTCCTTCGGCTAACTTTCATTTCAATTTTCACTTTTCAATTTGTAGAGGCTCCTCAGCGAACACTCTTTTCAATTTTCACTTTTCAATTTTATGTGTTTCCTCGGCAACCCCCTTTTCAATTATCAATTATCAATTTCCATGTCTGCCATAACGGCTTTTTTTCACTTTCGAATACCGCTCGGTCTGGAAAAATCAGAATGTTATATCTTCTCCCGTCAGATAACCATGTTGCCAGAAAACATTCTTGAGCTTTTCAGTAACGGAATCAGCTAATCCCACAAAAGCAATGTGGTATTCTTTTAGTTCGGATATAACCACATCAATATCCTTTGTGTTTCGTGTCGCTGATGGGTCGTAACCGTTGTCTGCAATTGATATTTGACCGAAAGGGAACAATCCATCATAACGCATACCTCCTCGATGTTTGATTTTTTGAGAATAGTTTGAAACATTGTATCCCCAGTTAGAGCATCGAAAAGACGAAAGCATAGATTTAAAAGGGTCGGGCATCTTTTTGGGGATATCATCTCTATGCCAACACTTTTTATACAACTCGTCTATAGTTTTAATATCATATAAAGAGGTTCTATTCAAGCCAACCTTACCCACAAAACTTTCGGTGCCAATCCAGATTGCTTGCACTAATTTGTCAAAACAGGAATCATACAGGACAATGGCATTGTTAAGCCAAGTGGCTCGGGTCCATAATTGCTCCCACCCGTCCTGCCAAACTAATCCACTTCTGAAATGTAATATTCGATGCGCCTGTATTAATGCCCATCTAGCAGTTGCAATCAAATAGTGCAAGTCTTGAATCACTCGAAAGGTTTCATATATCACAGAATGATAATTGTCATTGTTTTTTATATGCTTGAAAGCAAGTTCAGAATCATAATATACTTCCAAACCGTTTGTGGACGTTGACAATGGCAATTGATCTTCAAAAGACCAATTGTCTTTCAGAAAATCATAGAAGCTGATTTTTAGATTACGGTACAGGATGAACAGTGGGGCTTCTTTTATTTTCTCTAGATTGGTATTGGTAAGTGACCGCACCGTATATGGGAATTCTTTAAGCTCTTCATAACAATACGGTATTGTGGCTTGGTTTTTCTTAATTGCTTCATCATATTCCGATAACTTATACAATGTACCGCATATTTCAAATGTCATATATTCATTATTCATAGTAGGGCTATTATTATTCATTTTCATGGTTTAGTTTAGTACTATGTTGACCAGAGCTAAATGATATTAAACTAATTGAAAGAATTGTACAATTCATTAAACTCTGATATTTCAATAACATCGAATCCAACTTTCCTTAAAAAAAATCCATTCCCATCACTGACATTTTTATCTACAAACCACCCTTTTAGCTTCTTATTGTACATTTGAGAGTATTTTGCCCTTTGAATCAGCAACCATCTTAGGAAAACTTCATTACTTTCAAGTTTCAGTCCAAAGATGAACAAATCACGATTAAAGAAAATATGTAGCCATGTAAAGTACCCAGCCCAGTTATTTTGGTTTTTACCATTAAAGAACTCATTGAAATCATGCGAATGAAGCATTTTGCGTACTCTTTCTACATTTCCCATATAGTCACTAATGCCCAATTTAATGCTTTGTGGATAATCTACGACCCCATTAATATGCCAAACACCAAAACCCGAAATTGGACAATCTAATTCCTTATCACTATAATAGACGTTCCATGGATAAAAAGCCGTAAATGATTTCCCCATTTTGCGTTTGGACAAAGATAATGAATGTGCTATTAATGTGTCAAAATTTGTTGTCAAAATAGGCACATCATTGTTTTTAAAGAAACTAGAGCATAACGTAAATTCTGGATTATTAAGTTTCTTTGAATACATTTTTACAACAGATTGTTTAACGGTGTTTTTTAGAACAGCTATCTTACTTGGGTTGGAAGCATAATCCATAAAGTACTCAACGCATTGTTCATCTGAAAGACTTTTACCGTCATCCCTATTACGTTCACACCATTTTCTACATCCTATAATATATTCTAAATATACATTTTTATATCTAACTAATTCTTTATCTTTTGAAGAGGGAAATAACTCATTATTCTCTGTTGTAGATGTATTTGCTATTTGTAGTATTATGTTATTGTCTATATTATTACTCTGAATTGTTTTATTATAAGCCATTGACTCGTTTTTGGCAAAGTCAACAATTTTTCCTTTCAACCCATTTTCCTTGGTGACTTCAAGCTCTATCAAATCATATAGTTCTGTTAAGGAAAAGTCCTTAATGTTTTTGGGTGCATCTTTCAAATAAGTATTAGATAATTCTTCTAACATTTTATCCCAAGAAAAAATGTTATTTTTGTAGAATTGCAGATTAATTCCATTACCAATAACAAAAGCAATATTATTACTATCTTCTCTTATTATTTCTTTTAGTCGATCAGTTGTATCCATCTTGTTTAGATTTAATAAGATTAAAACGGGTAACAGCTATTATTATTGTTCAATTACAGCAATTTCTTCTGGGGTGAGGTAGTAGAGTTGTAGAGCTGTTATGAGAATTGAAAAAAAAACTCAGATGTGGCGTTTTATTTACGGCGGGTTATGATGTTGAAGAAGCCTTTGTCCGTGCGCTGGCGGTGATAGGTTTTTCGGTATCCTTTGCTTATTCTTTTTTGAGAGGCATTTTTTGAATAATCCATATTTTTGATACACTCTTTCAAGACAGCATGACAGTCCAGGTCACCCGCTTGCGTGACATAGTGATTAAAATCCAACGTCTTTGCAATCTTGATTATTTCTTTTGCGGTATAGCCACCCAAATCCAAGCCCATACCCCATTTGAACCAATTAAGCCATTTCTCTTTTAAGTTATTCATCTGTATATTTATTAGTTTGTTGTTTCAATTATTTCGATTTCTTCGGGGGTGAGGTTGTAGAGTTGGTAGACTAATTTGTCGATTTCATATTCTAAAAATGAGGTGTCAGCGCTTGGGTTGGATTTCTTCTTAAAAAGAATTTGATTCACAAGTCCCACTACCGTATCTTGCTTTTCAAATGGCACTACAGGAATTGGTATTTCTTTTAACTGATAAATCTTGATGTGCAATCCTTCCGGAAAAATCTTTTTATGCCAAAATCTAACTGGCTTAGAGTTCAAAAGCCCAAGAATGTATTCAAACTTAAACTTATCATCTATACTGAATATCAGATTTATTGTATCATTACACAAATACATATTACTATCAATAGTAGCACAGATTTCTTGTGCTATATCTTGAATGAGGATTTTTTGCTTAACAAGAAAGTTTTCTAATTTCCTAGGACCGGCACCCACCTTTTCCATAAACAAATCGGGTCTATACCAAATCCATTCTTGACTCAAAGGAGTGTTATACCTCTGAATATTTCTTCCTCTTATCAATCTATAACTATCTTCAGGGAAAGGACTATTGCTAATGAATTTTTTATCGTTACTGGTTTTGATGCCTAAAGAGAATTCTGCAATATCGCCAAGTGCAACAACTTCTACTTTTGACAAATCAATTCCCTGTTCAAAAGAAAAAGGATAATTGTCATATCGCTTTATATTTTTGTATGTTAGCGAATGAACCATTTTGTAAAAAACGGTTCCATTATAATTTTCTAAAATGATTGTATGATTATTTGCTTTGCCTTTAGAAAACAAGATAATACATGTTTTTACTGTTGCATTCTCAAACACTTTGTCAGGTAAATCCACCAACTTTATCACCGTTGTTTCGCTAACCAAGAATTTCCTAAACAAGGAAAAGCTATCAGTTCCCAGCCAACTATTTGAAAATATAAAAGAACATAATCCTCTCGTCCTTAGTAATCCATATGCTCTTTCTGTAAAGATACTATACAAATCGCACTTATTCTTTACCGTTTTATAGTTGCGCTGGTAAAATATTCTTGCGTAATCATCCGTCAAGTTTGCAATGTTTATGTACGGTGGATTGCCAATCACAATATCAAATCCACCCTTGTCGAAGATGTCCTTAAACCAGGTGTGCCAAAGGAAGAAGTGTTTGTTAGCGGAGGGGTCAATGGCATTGAGGCGGGTTTCTGCCGCAGGGCCTATTCCTTGCTGCACAATATAGTTCTTCACACTGCTGTTTATCAACTCCCGATAATATGCCTTTTCTTTATGGTCGGTGAGAGAAAAGTACATCTTCAACCAGTTACGGAGGTTCTGTTTCACCTCTTCAGAGCCGAATTCCATGCCTGTTTGGTTCTCGCCCCACCCCGCTTTTGACATACCCCGCCGCTTCGCGACACCCCTCTCAAGAGGGGACGAAGCATCCATGATATAACTGAGGTCGTGGCCGTCATAACTCTCTATAAGGCTATTACCCTGCATAAACTTGTAATCGAAGTTGGGCAAAGGCTCAGGCCTCTCAGCATCAACGACGATGCTCAGCCAGAAACGGAGACGTGCAATGTCGATGGCTCCCTTCTCGATATCTACACCGTAGATGTTGTTTTCAATAATTTCTTTCTTGAGTTCAGCACGGTAAGCCAAATCCAACTCATCAGGCACGTTTTCTATTGCCTCCCGGCAACGCCACAGCTCATTGAGCAAGCCCATGGGGAAGGCTCCGCTGCCTATGGCGGGGTCGCATATCTTCACTTCGCGCAGGGCGGTGTCGAGCGTGGTACGGTATGGCTCCAACTCCTCTGGGAATTCGTGCTGCTCGACAAAATCACGGATGGATTGTTTGAGGTCGCGTACCTCCAGCACGCATTTGTCTTTAGTGTCGGTATCCCCACACTGCGAAAGCTGTTTGCTTTCTTGTATGGGGTTATTAGCACTTTGTGCGTTTTGCTTCTCCGAAGCATTGTCTGTTTCTAACTTGCTGTCAAGATAGGCTATCAGGCTTTCTTTGCACATATAGCGTACTATCTCCTTGGGGGTGTAGAAAGCGCCATTGGCTTTGTTGTCCTCCAACAGGCTCTCAAAGATTTTGCCCAGCATCTCGGGGTCGATGCCAATATCCGCATCGTCGGGGTCGTTCTCGTCGATGGTGAAGTTGTACGAAGCCATAAACTTAAACAGATTCTCAAACAATGATGCAGGCAGTTTAATCTTCATCTTGTCCACCTCATCGCGCTCAAACAAACCGCCATTCAAGTAGGGTAGTCTTTTCCACTCCTCTAACCATCTTAAGTCCCAATTTTCTTGTTGAAACAGCTGTTTGCGTTTGTCTGGCTCGGTGTTGAAAATGCCAAAGAAAAGTGGCTCTAATTCTTGTTCAAGAAAATCCTGCTTGTAAGGGCTCAAGAAGAACAGTTTACTCAGAAACTCCGTGTCATCATTCAGCCAACTTTTCTTCTGTAGGAAATGGAGAAACACGATACGTCCCATCATTTTCTTCACATAGTCGTGGAATACCGCGCCTGTATTGCCCTGGCGTGCCAGTTCGGCGATGATGCGGTCGTAGTGACGGTGGTACTCGTCGAAGAACTCCTTGCTGAGGGCATCCACCGAGAAAGCCTCCTTCAGGTCGTCCAGCTTAAAATGTCCCGCCTTTGCCGCCACCGTGTCCAACCGCTCCATCGGGGTTTTGTATTGCCCCTGCCGGTCGCCTAAAATGTAAGAGAATCGCTTGGCCGACGTTGTGCCCTCTTTATGGTCACAGATGTATGACAAACGCCAGTGTTTCCCATCGTCGAACACCGCGATGGCAGCTTCCACCTGATATTTCAAATACGGTTGTATGAGTTTCCGCAGTCCTACGCGCTTGCGACGCACGTCGCTGCCTTTCGCCACACGGGTGTAGAAGAACCCCAGCAATAGTTTATCGGCATCCTCCATCTGCCCGAGGAAATAATTCTGGTCGCCATCCGGTGAGGGGTTGAGGCGTTCTGCACTGTCTAATGTCTCATAAACATCGTTGCAGCCGAAAAGGTCGTGGACTATCTCACGGCTGAATTTAGGGTAGTTGAATGGCGACTGGAATATCTGTCGCAGTGTATCGGTGTTCATAAGTGGTTGGTTTATATTACGTGTTAATGTTTATGTTGTTTTTTTTGTTGATATGATGAGAGCCGTATAAACTTTTCAACTTATCAACGGATTACAAAAGAAGGTCTCGCTGAGGATGATATCGGCGGTGATACCGGCACTTGTCTGGGTCGGTGTCTCTTTTTCGGGATGGGAATATCGGGCTTTCAGTTCTTCCAATTGTTCCACTATCTCGATAATAGGCAGCGGACTCTTCTTGTGCTTCCTCGACAATCGGTTCAGGCTGTCGGCCAGCTGATTATATTTACCCCGCTCAACTAGTTCCTTTAAGATATCAACAGTCTTTCGGGTATCGTCGTCGAGTAGAGAGGGTCGTACCTCGCGCAGGAAAGCAGCCGCCTTTTTAGCGTCGTTGTCCTTGCTGCCAATTTTGGGTTTGTCTTTCTGGCTTTGTCGTTGCTGTTCAATCGTATATTGAGCCAGAGCCTTTCGCACCTGTTCATAGTGGAGTGTTTCGCTGTCGCCGAAAGGCACTGCCCTTTCCTCCGGCTCTGCCCGTATAATACTTGCAGCTTCTAAGAAAGAGAGTTCACAGGTATGTTCCCCAACAAGATAGAAGGCTTTCTTATGCGGAGAAGAAAGATACGTGATGGTGCAAATGGGTGATTGCGGTGATGTATTCGTGTCCGCGTTCCTTCCACAACGACTTTTACAGGGCAGTTGTTTGATACGACGGTATAGGGTAGGGTTGCTGTTGTGAAGAGCCTGTACCTCGCGTAACAGTTCAAGCATACGGTCGGTGTCGTCGTGCTTATCGGTGTTGAAGAGATGGAACTCATGCACTATCTCGTCGTGTGAGTAGATTTTAGTGTCTTCGCCCAGGGCGGAATGGAAGCTCTGTAGCTTGATGAGTGAATTTTTCTTCAGGCTGATGATGGCATCACCCATTTCAGAGGGGTAGAACATGTAGTTGTGTATAGCCTTAGCGGTAGAGCCTATGCGGTTGACTCGTCCGATGCGCTGCATAAGCCGTGTGGCGTTCCAAGGACTATCGTAGTTGACAATAATGTTGGCGCGGTGCAGATTGACACCTTCGGCCAGTACGTCGCTGGTAATAATGATATTGTAACGATCGGAAGCCTCCCCCTTATAGTTGGCATCAAAACTGGAGCGGATATCGTCGCGTTTACGATTACGGTCGCGGGCACAAACAGAAAGGATATCCTGTCGTCCTAGCCGGTGTTCCAACTGGGTGGTGAGATAGTTGACAGTGTCAACGCTTTCGGAAAAGACAACCAGCTTGCCCGAAGGATTGCGCTCTTTGTCGAACAGTTCCCTTTGCAGCATATCGACAAAAAGGTCTAGCTTTGGGTCGTCCTTCACGGCATCCCATTTACAACACAGGTCGATGAGCAAAGCTTCGTCATATTTCAGCATGGGAAGAAATTCTGGCTGGAAATCGGATGCTTGGTATAGGATGTCGTCAATATTGTAGTCCTTTTTCATTGCCAACTCAATAATCTCGTCCAGCTCCAATCCGTCGGCCTGCAGTTTCTTTACATTCAATTCGGGAGCAATGATAACCTTGTTTTCTTGGAACATCTTTATCATGCCGCGTGTGGCATCAAGCAAGGTATGCAGCGAACGACGAAAGGCATAGAAGCTACTTTCAAGGCGTTTGACCATGTGGGTCTGATAGATGGATGCCAGGGAGTCGGCCAGCTGTTTTGCTTTCTTGCCCGACGGTACGCGATATTTGGGACAGTATTCCACAGCTCTATATCGTGCATAGCGCAGTCCGCTGCCGTCAAACAGCTTGGGGTTCACCTCCTTCAGCGAGGAAGTAGGGGTGTCTATCAATTTCTTGTATGTGTTCCAGAAGAGAATCAGCACTTCGGGTGGCATCTTGTAGGTGCGGTCCTCGGGGTCGAGGAGGAGGGGGAAACGAACCTCGTTGGCGTATTGGGGCACATGCTGTATGTTGCTGCGGGTGCGGCGTACCATCACCTTCTCCAACACAACTTGCCGCATATGCTGGTTGATGACATCTGTTCTTCGTGTAAGAACTTTTGGTTTCAGGTTTCGTCGTTGCGACATCAGGGTGTCGTACTCCTTTATCCAGGGTGCAAAGGTGTCTGTGATGTTGCTGATGCCATCTAATGTGCATTGGGCGTTATCTTGGAATAGCAACAGCTGGTTCTTGATGTCCTCAGGCGAGTTGTTGAAGGGTGTGGCAGAGAGCAGCAGAACCCGCTTTTTGCCTGTCACGTTCCCGTTATTGGCGCGAGACGACTTGCAGATGCGCTGAAGCAGGTCGTAGCCACCCGTGCTATCGTGGCGGAAGTTGTGTGCCTCATCGACAATGATAAGGTCGTAATACTCTTTCTCGTCATAGCCATCGCCCGCAATCACCTTGTCGAGGCTGCCATTGCTGATGAATCGGCTGTATTTGTTCTTGATGCCAAAGTCACGGAAGGTCTCTTCCCAGTTGCTTCGCACCGAAGGAGGGAAGATGACCAGTATGCGTGTGTTGTCGCCGTTGGCAAAAATAAAACGTTGGGCAATCATGGCAGCGACAACAGTCTTGCCCAAACCGACCACATCAGAGAGAAAGCACCCATTATGGCGCATCATGATGTCGTAGCCCTGCACCACCGCGTCACGCTGGTAGGTGAGGTTGTCGTAGCCTTCGGGAAGGGTTGGTGCAAAATCGTCCTCCACCTGCGAGCCAAAATGGTCTATCAACATACGCATGTACAGCTCGTATGGTGTTGGAAGCTCGTCCTCTGGGGCAAGGTGTGTACGGCGCATTATGTGCTCCATATCGGTAAAAGTGACGGGCAGCGATTGTTCCCAAAGCTTTTGAAACTCAGTTTCGCAATAGTTCACATCATCGTAGTCCTTCATTGCCACGTTGAGTTCATAACGTGGCGATGCTGTCGTCCCCAATCCCTGTTCGCTGAGATTGCTGCTACCCATGATGACCCAACCGTCGCTATGCTCATTGTACTGCTGCGGCAGACAGAGGTAGAATTTTGCATGTAGGTCACGGGTTGGGTGGATTCTCAATTGCAGGCGGTCGTCGGCTATATCGTTGCAGAATTGTCGGATGCCTTTGTCTACCTCGCTATCATATTTGGATTCTTTCACATCGCGCAGGAACGCTTCGGCATACTGCTCCAAAGAGACTTGTTGATTGCCAAAGAATATGCGTCCAGCTGCTTGAGACTGAAGGAATAGGTTGTCAATATTGATACCTACAAGGATGCGTATCTCTTTTACGTTCTCCAGCTCCTTGCGCAGTTTGAAGTAGCCGCTAGAACGAAAATAGCCAACCACGGCATGGAAGATGTCGAAGTTGGCCATTGCTGTGGCGATGCCGTGGAACTTGTCCATCAGCGTCGTCTCTATATTGTTGAAGAATTTGGTGCTCATAAGGCTTGGCGTGTTGTGCGCTTCGCCTTTCAGAACAATAAAAAAAGTAATCCGTGAACTTTTTGCTAGTGCTGAGGCTCCGGAAATTGCCTATGCTATACAAGAAAGCACACGGATATACCGCGTGCGTTCCGCTTTCTTGATAGCATGTACTTGAATTTTCCGGATTCCAGCACTACAATGAAAAGCAAGAAACGCTTTATATTATGTCGTTAATTTATAATTCTTTATTTCTTCTTTTGTTCGATTGTTTTTATTGTTAGTAACTTGTTTTTACGCTGCAAATTTACACAAAAATTCTCATTCGGTGCAAAAACAGACTCATTTTTTTAGGGGGGAGGGTAGTATTGCTAGTATTGCTAGTACTTCTAGTATCTCTAGTAGGACTAGGATTGCTAGTGGGGCTAGTATTTCTAGTTTATTGGGTTGCTTCGCCTAGTTGTTTTTTGAGGGCGGCTATTTCGGCTCTGAGGAGGCGGTTTTCTTCTTCTAGCTCGCGAAGGTGGCGGTCTTGCTCTTGGCGGTAGCCTGTACGGGCAGCGTGCATACGCTCTTTGACTCCGCCTTCGGTTACAAACTGCTTTTCTAGATGCTGCAGATAGGTGTCGGCCATCTTGTCAGTAATGTGGCAGAGGGTAATGGCCATATTGCAGAATTCTTCCGCCGACAAGCTTTCCGCCAACTGGCAATAGTCATCATAAATGTTATGGGTACGGCAAAAGGCCAGCATCTTCTCAAAGCGCGGATGGCTTTTATCCCACAGCTGCAAGGAGTGCTTTTTCAAGTAGTCCTCGTAGTCTTCCCTCAGTTCCTGAAGGCTGGCCCGACCCACGTTGACCAGTTTCACCTCGGTCTCACTACTGGTCATAGCAGCCTCGCTTCCCTCCACTATATTCTGTTTGCCGCTACGGGCTGCCTGATTCATCTGGTCGACGGTGCGGTCGCCATACAGGGGCAGGAAACGTTTACAAAACACATCTGTCAGCATCACCAAGACTTCGCTCTTCTGATAGAGGTGGAGGCTTTTGTAATCTGGCACTCGGCGGAAGATGCTTTTCGGCTGGGTGGGCATGATGTTTCTTTTTTTTAATTTCTAGTAAAGCTAGTAGTGCTAGTATTGCTAGTAAAACTAGTATTTCTAGTAGGACTAGTGGGACTAGTGATACTAGAAATACTAGATACTAAATCAGTTATTACCACAACTGGGCGCGGCACTCGGGTGACAAGTACATGGCGCAGCCGGGCTGGATGCCGAAGGCCTCGAGGAACTCGGTGACGTGCGGCAGGGTGGCATTGACGCGGTTCTCAGCCAGGCTGTGGACATCGCTGGCGGTGAGCTGCAGCTTCGCCTCTTCGCGGATGTTGCTGGCCCATACGCCGGCGTAGGCGAGGAAGAAACGCTGGGCAGGCGTAAAGCCGTCCATCTTCTTCTCGTTGACCTGACGCTTGGCGATGGCGTTCTGCAAGGCCTGATAGCTGATGTGTAGGCCACCGTTGTCGGCAATATTTTCGCCAAGGGTAAGCTTGCCGTTGGCGTAGGTCTCGGGGTCGTCGCTGACCTTCACCTTGTTGAACCAGTCGACCAGCACCTGTGCGTTCTGTTGGAAGCGGGCGGTGTCCTCGTCCTCCCACCAGTCGTTGAGGTTGCCGTCCTTGTCGTAGTGGCGGCCCTGGTCGTCGAAGCCGTGGGTCATCTCATGTCCTATGACCACACCGATGGCACCGTAGTTGAAGGCATCGTCGGCATTCATGTCGAAGAAGGGTTTCTGGAGGATACCGGCGGGGAAGCAAATCTCGTTGGTGGTGGGGTTGTAGTAGGCGTTGACGGTCTGCGGAGTCATGCCCCACTCGGTCTTGTCGACGGGCTTGTCGATTTTGGAGACCATGTAGGCAATGTCGAACTGGTTGGAGCGGACAACATTGGCAAAGTAGCTGTCCTTCTTGATTTCCAGTCCGCTATAGTCGCGCCACTTGTCGGGATATCCGACCTTGACCATGATGGTGGATAGTTTCTCGATGGCGCGCTTCTTGGTGGCATCGCACATCCAGGTGGCCTCGTGTATGCGCTGTGCGAAGGCTTCCTTCAGGTTGTTGACCATCTCTACCATGCGGTGTTTGGCGGCGGCGGGGAAATACTTCTCGACATAGAGCTGGCCCAGAGCCTCGCCCATGGCACCGTCGACGGTGTTGGTGACGCGCTTCCAGCGGGGACGCAGCTGTTCGGCACCGCTGAGGGTGCGGCCGTAGAAGTCGAAGTTGGCGTTGACGAAGTTGCTGCTGAGGTAGTTGGCGGCGGAGTTGATGACGCACCAAGCATAGTAGGCCTTGATATGCTCAAGGCACTTGGCCTCATTCAGAGCCTTACCCACCTCAGAGAAGTATTCGGGTTGGCACATGTTAAAGCTGGTGAGGTTGGGCAGACCTATTTCGGAGAAGTAGCTCTTGAGGTCGAGACCGGCAGCACGTACGGCGGCGGTATCGAAGTTCATCTTGTTATAGGTCTTGAAGGGGTCGCGGTTGTCCTCGTTGCTATACTGTGCCTTGGCAAGACGGGTCTCGAAGAACATGACCATCTCAGCAAGACGTGCAGGGGTAGTGCCACTGAGCTTGTCGTAGCCGGCGTTGGCAAACTGGGTCTCCATCAGCTTAATGTAGGCCTTGCGCAGCTCAGGCTCGCGGCCTTTGCTCTCAAGGTAGTAGTCGCGTTCGCCCATGCCTATGCCGGTCTGGTAAAGCCAAGCGATGCACTGGTTGGCATCAGCTGCGTCAGCCTCGTTGAAGAGGGCGAAGAAGGGGTTGATACCGATAGCATGGAGGCGGCGCATCGCGGGTTGGAGTTCGTCCACTTTCTTGATGGCGGCAATCTCATTCAAATAGGGCATGATGGGTTCGGCACCCTGCTGCTCGATAGTGGCAGTGTCCATACCCACAGTGTAGAAAGTGGCAATCTTGTCGCCATAGCTGCCGGGCTGGTTTTGGTTGTTCACCAGCGAGTCGATAAGCGTGCGGAGCTGCTCTTGGTTGGTCTCTGCCAGCACGTCGAAGGCGCCATAGCGGCTGTGCTCGGCATCCAACGGGTGGGCTTTCAGCCAGCCGCCGCAGGCATAATGGTAGAAATCCTCGGCGGGGTTGACGGTAGTGTCTAGATTGTCCAGATTGACTCCGGAAGTCAGTTCGGGGCCTTTGTGACATGACGTCGCAGCAAAAAGCGTGAGAGTCATAATTGTTAATACGGTTTTTTTCATTTGTTGATGATTATTATTTTACTTTAATTAATGTCATGAAGATTTTATTTCAAATACCACTTGTTTTAACAAAAATCAAGTACTTTTTGCAACAAAATACACTCTATAATTAACAAATATTTAATATTAATTCATTAGCCATAATACCCACAATAGTTGCAATTGCCATACTGATGAGCGAACCCAAAAGGACATACTCGGTCATCTTGGTTTCTTGTCCCTCTTTTAAGTCTCCGAAACGGAAAATAGACTTGGCAGCCAAAAGGAAACCTATACCTTGCAAATTGTTCATCAAGATAAAAGATAGAGCAATAACTCGTTCGCAATAACCTATCCATGCACCGGCTTGAGCTAACGAGCCATCAGTCTTTGGCTGACCATCGGCACTGATAGCTGTCTTCTGCCGACTGTCGTCATTCTTATGTATGGCATCCCGCCATCGCTTAGTGAACATGGCAATAAGCAAACCTGATGGTTTTAGAACCAGTATATAAGAGATGGCTATCAACCAGTATTTATTATAATTATCGGTGGCAAAGAACACTTTGGAAGTGGGAACCTGGTCCCACATCCAATAGTAACAACATACGGCGAGAATAAGGAATGAGACATGAAGAAACTGATCAAGAAGGAATGGCACCACTCCGCTATTGTTGGGATTGGGACAAAAACGATTGGTGAAAACAACTTTGACCCAATCGGTCAGTATGTGGGTTATAAATATGAATAGGGGAATAAACCAATTGTCCCATTGTGCCAACAATAGGTAAGTGACAATGGCATGAATAAAGCCATGCAGAATCAGGAACAAAATACCACGAAATCCCCGGCAATACTTTCCTTTGTTGATACAATCAAATTGGAGGAAGAAATCAGCGACAATGTGTGCCGCAAAAAGACGGAGAATCAAGTTTATCATGACAATAAAGAAGTGACAATATTTTCAAATCGGGCTAGGAATGGAAGGACTAAAGGGATTTTTGCCGTATGATATATTTGATTTATCCGCTGGGCAGTAACCCTCAACTTCCGAGCAATGGCCTGTTGTGTGGGAACTTCGGCTTGGAAATACTGATACGCAACAAATGCTTGATTCCTTGACCAATGAGACACAATATCGTCAATAAAAGCACCTTCTATCGCCAACTCCTCATTAACGAAATCCGACGATGACAGGAACGAAAGGCGGGCTTCTTTCATGTCATCCAATCGGCGACCCGATAGGCGAAATGCCTCACCATCCGATTTGCCAACATCTTCGCCCACATAGGTTTCTTCGCCTACCCCTACCGAAATACGAGCATCCCATAGAACACTCACTTCAGCTGGCGTATTGTGCATCAAACCACTTCGAATATTCAACGCTACACGCGCTGCTTGTCCCGGTTGGTTTAGCTTTATCTGGAAGCTGTCGCCTCTAAAAATAGCCGAATTACGCTCTCCAAGCGGCACAGAATTAGCCAAAAGTGTGTTCAACACAGACAACAATCTATCCCTATCAGAAACTGATATATTTGTAGATTTAACGATATCACCAGTTACAACACCTATCAATCCCATGTACTATTTTTTTTGCAAAAGTACACTTTTTTTCTGGAATCGTGACAAAAAAGTATTGATTTAACATAAATCAAGAGGAAAATGCAACATGTCGTTCTGCTTTTGTTGGCAAAACAGGGAAGGACTTCACATGGGGCTTTCACCTATTCACACCCTCTTTTGCCTGTCAGCCTTCGGTATTCTCTGCGGGCTTTTTTCATCAGCCGCTGGAAGCGTTTGTCGGCATGTAGGCGGGCTATTGCGGCACTGGCGGCGAGGCGGCCCGCATCCACGTCGCTCTGCCAATGATAGCCGGCTATCACACGGCTCTCACCGTACATATATCCCCGAGCCAATATCGTGTCGGCGTGGTCGGGATTAAGCTCCGTCAGCAGTAGCGCCGCACTCCACCCCTCGATGGTGTGTCCCGACGGATAGGAGCCGTTGTGGCGCAGTTCCTCCTCATCTTTGGGGTAAATGGTCGGCTCGCCGTAATAGGCGTAGGGACGCGTGCGATGGTAGAAGTCTTTGGGCAGCTTGCCCACCTGGTCGGTGGAGATAAGCGCCACATAGAGCAACTGGTAGATTGCCGGAGTGGCCTCTTTCGAGAGGGTGATGCCAAACGGTTTGCTAAACTCACGGCAGATATAGGTGATGGTCCAATCGGCATCGCGCACCGCGATGGCAAGCCTCGTAGAATCAAGCCGCTGCGCTTTGCCCCATCGATATTGTGCTTTGTCGTACTCGAAAGCGGCGGAAGCAGTATCTGGAGGAGGCGGCAGGAAGTGGACCGGGTTTGGCATCTGCTGCGGTGAGAGCAGGGGCAGCGGCTCCTGCGAGCGGACACTGAGAGCCACCGCCAACAATAAGAAGAAACAGAACCCACGCATATTACAGATAACATTTAGGCTCTGCCCCATCGACACAGGCGTAGAGCTCTATATACTCCTTGGCAGGGCTAGAGTTGATTTTGGGCAACAAGACCTCCTCTATCTGGAAGAAGCCCACCTCCGCCGACATCTGCACCACAATCTGGATAGGACGTTCCTTGCCTTTCTGAATCAGCACACGGTCGATAGAATTGGCGGAATACTTGTGTATATCGCCCATCTTGGGGGCTGTATGTATCTCAATAGGCACACGTGCGCGGCCTTTGGTCATGTCGCAGCCGTCGGCACTGAGGATAATGCCCGCCTCTATTGAATGGATTTTGCGGGTACCCATGTGGCCGAGGATGCCCTCCATAGCAGTGGAACGGATGACAACACGGCGCATCAAGTCGCGCTCGTCGGGCAGGTTCTTCAGCAGGATGCGGTCGATGGTGTTGTAGGCAAGGATGCCTGAATAAAGCTCGTGGTCTTGGCGGCCTATGGTCATGCCAAAGTCATGGCAGAACGATGCAAGGACTACGGCAGTAACGCTGTCGTCAAATGTGCCCACCTGCTCCTTTTGGAGGCTGGTGGGGATGCCGGCGATGTACAACAATTTGAGCATTCGCAAGGCGTTGTGACACACCGTGCGCATATGCACAGGGCCGTGGTCGTTGAAGCCGAGGCGGGTGATGGAGACTTTGTTGGCATAGTCCTGCACAGCTTGTATCTCTTTGTCGTTGATGAGGTCGTGGATGACGTGCATGGGTAGGTCGTCCACGTCAGGGGTGATGTCGACAAGTTCCTGCGTCAGCCGCATCAGCCACTGCTCAACCGTTATTTCTTTAGGCGATTTCATGGTGCAAAGATACACAATTATTGTCACATTGCGAAAAAAACATTCCCGTTAATAATGCAAACACACTAAACGTTAGTGGCTTTCATTCAATAGCCGTAAGCAAACTAGACATAAAAAAGGGAGCCCCCAATCGGATGCTCCCTTTCATTATTTGCGCTCCGCGAACACGTGGCGGCTTAGTACATTCCGCCCATGCCAGGGTGTCCCCTCTTTGGTCTCAGAAGATACTCATCGACGGGATGGCGAAAACTTGACTCGCCAAGTTCGCCTGTCCTAGCACACTCTCAACAGCCTTCGACAACGAAATAGAAATTACACATTGATATAAATAAATTTTTCCACATCTAATATTTTTCATATCTTTGCATTGTAAAAATAAGTATTAATAGAATGAGAATTGTTTCAAAAAAGGCGATAAGTCAATATGTTGTAAACAACCCACAGGCAATGAAGCCTCTTGACGACTGGTATAAAAAGACGAAAGAAGCCGACTGGCACAATTTTGCCGACATACGTCGCACCTTCGCTACAGTGTCACAAGTGGGGAACGACCGCTATGTATTTAACATAAAGGGCAACGACTACCGCTTGATGGTAATCATTCTCTTCACACCACACACTGTATACATCCGCTTTATCGGAACACACGATGAATATGACAAAATCAAAGACATACAAAACATTTGAGATATGGCACATATTAAGAACGAAGCAGCCTACGAGGCAGCAATGGCAAGGATAGAAGAACTACTGAAAGTGGTGTCGGACGATATGCCGTTGACCGACCCGCGCATGGCCGAACTGGATATGCTTTCTGAACTCGTGGAAGAATACGAGGACATCAACTATCCGTTCCCCCCGCCAGAGATGATGCTTACCGAAGCAATCAAAGAGAGCCTCCACAAAAAGAAAATGACTCAGCGCGAAGCAGCTGCCCTGCTAGGCATATCAGCACCACATTTCAGCGAGATTGTGCGCGGCAAAACAGAACCATCCCTGCCGCTGGCGCGTAACATCAGCCGTAAGCTCGACATCCCTGCCGAGATTGTGCTGGGAGTGTAGAACATCTGTCAGCAGTCGATTTCTCGTTCTTTTGCTAAATCCTCGTACACTCTTTTATTCTCAATACTACTCTTTGATTACTTGCGTTGGAATTAACCGTTATTCATTATACTTGAAGGTCGTAGTAAAAACCCGTATCACTAATGTAAAGGGAAAACAGCCCACGCGAAACACGTGAAGTCGTCAAACCACCCTTGTGATACTTTGATAATTTGCTACGTTCTCAAGTACAAGGAAGCATAACGCTTCTAATTATAAATACTTTCGGTATGAGTTTATATCCTCAAAACCGACTGCAAAATCACAACAATTTTCTCATTTCACAAAATATATTTCTCCGTATCGAGTTTTTGTCGTATTTTTGCAAATCGAAAACAATGTGAATTATAATGGAAAATAAACTCAGAAACAATACTATTGAAATCGACAAGGACAAGTTTCGGTTCGATGTGGATGTGTATATCTTCAGGGAAGAGAAACACATGGCAGCCTATTGTCCATCACTCGATCTCGCCACTACAGGTAACGACTTTCAGGATGCGGTAAAGAATTTCTACGAGTGTCTGCAACTGCATGTGGAGTGCTGCATGGAGATGGGCACGTTTGAGGAAGATTTAAAAGAACACGGTTGGAAAGTAAGCCCCAAACGTGTGGTTCCACCGTCGTTCCGAACCCAACTCAAAAGCCCACAATTGTCAGAACTGATGCAAAGCAACACCAATTTTGAACGTATCTCTGCTCCTGTCAGAATAGCTGCCTTCGCATGAAAAAACTATCAAACACCTCTTTGAAAGAGTTTCGTTCCGTACTAACAGTTCTTGGGTTACACAAAATGCGTACAAAAGGAGGACACGAAGCTTGGGTACGAGAAGGATTGAAACGTCCTGTAATCATTCAAACCCATGTGGATCCAGTATCTGAATTAGTGGTAAGAAAGACCATCAACGATCTCGGCCTCACCCGTGAGGAGTTTATCGCCCTACTAGAGTCTCTTTAAAATGTATATAGCAGAAACAAATAAAGGGTGCCGCTTAGACACCCTTTATTATTTATTGCTCTCCGCGAGCACGCGGTTAGTACATTCCGCCCATGCCGCCCATGCCGGGGTTGGCGGGCATCGGGGGTTCGGGTTCCTTGATGTCGCACATGACGCACTCGGTGGTCAGCA
>JAEEGJ010005838.1_pt1 | contig 37908 bp, 37 predicted proteins | sample 8958761 | NCBI WGS metagenome assembly JAEEGJ01 (sample SAMN16246546, study PRJNA631951) | gut metagenome | biome: gut microbiome; feature: rumen; material: RS-attached | host: Bos | place: Iran: Karaj | collected 2018-10
CCTTACTGACAAACTGCTCTTGCAGGAATATCCGGGCCAGGGTGATGTTTTCTTCCATGGTCAGCTCGTTTTGCAGGGCAATGTCATAGCTATAAGCAAGCTGGGCCTTTGGATTCTTCTCCACCTGCTCCACGGCATTCCAGAGGGTTTCCCGGTCCGCATACTCCTTTGGTACATGGGGCGGCAACAATACCCCTGAACAGATCACGCCGCCCTTCTTCGTGTAATCCGCATCGTTGCCGTAATAATCACAGTGCAGGTTTTCTCCGGCGCGATAGGCTGCGGCGGCCACTGCGGATTGGCCCTTGGAGCGACGGATGAGATCAGCATGGAAATGATACAGGGCCATTAGCTGTCATTGTCCCGTGACCGGGATCGAAGGAAGGAATGAAGGATGTTTCGAGCGGCATCCAGGCTCAAAATCCGTTCCATGAGGGAGAAGAAATCCTTCTCCGATAGGTCTTTGACCTCCGGCCAGAGATGCTCCACAGCGGCCCCACGGGTGATAAGGCGGTGACTTCGCTGACGGCGCTCAGCTCCCTCCAGATAGCGGATACGGTTTTGTAATTGCTGCTCCCGGTGCTGAAGCTGTTCCAGTTGCTTCTGGCCATGGGCGTGCTTAGCCCGGAGTTGTTCAAGTTCGGGGTTGGGTTGAACCATAAGGTTGACCTCCTTTGATGGAATGAAAAAAGACCGCTCTGCCGGTGTTAGCGCCCGGCAGAAATAACCATTTCGGGCTCAGCAGAAATCGCCAAAAGCGGATCATTTAAAATAGCCAAACAACCCAGATTGTGAAATCTGTTAATCTGCCGGCTCGTCTATCGGCTCTATGGCCTTAACCTTGCCGGTCTGCAGCGAGACGGTCTCCAGATGCTTTCCGCGAAAACTCTCGCCGCGGAGCTTGAAGACGGTTGCATCATCAAAGATTCGGTCCAGGGCACACAGCAGTGTGGCGTCTTCATCGAAATCTTCCCGCCAAAGCGCCGGATTCTTGTTGCTGGTGAAGATCGTATTGAAGTTGCCTTCCTTGTTGTACCGCCGGTCGATCAGATCGAAGAACAATCGCGTATTTTCCTTGTCGAAGGCGCAGTGCCCAATCTCATCCACAATGAGGCAGCTCGGCCGCACCAATCCGGAGAGACAGGAATCCGTTTTCCCGGCGCGCCGGGCCGCTGTAAAGCGATCCCTCAGTTCGGAGGCCTTTATGAAATAGGTCTTCATCCCGTGCTGGCAGCAGGCATAACCGAACGCTTGGGCTAGATGTGTTTTGCCCGTTCCGGCCGGACCTATGAAGGCAAGGTTCCTGTGAGAGTAGATTGCTGTCAGCGAAGGCAAGGCTTTCAGACGATCCACATCTTTGCCCTTCAACAAGGAAAAGTCGAAACTCTCAAAAGTTCTCGGCTCCTTCGTCGGCAAGCGGCTCATTTTCAGCAACGTCATCACTGTGGTTTGCCGTTTCTTTTCCTTGAGATGGGAAAAGACCGCCTGTACCGCGTCAATCGCATCTTTGGAAAGCTCACGCTCCACCGCAAAGTTTGCAAACTCTTCCGAGGAAAAATCCAGCTTCAGAACAGACGCTGCATCCGCGATCGTCTCAAACACAGTTTCGTTCATACCGGCTCCTCCTCGTCAAAGTCAAACTTGGCAAAGGAGAGGTCGCCTTGCGGCTTGGGAAGCCAGAGGATCTGCGTTTTGACCGGTATCGTCGGGAACTCCTCCGGCTGGGGAAGCTCCTCGTACTGTCCCTCACAGAAGCTGTCATTGGGACTCCACGTCACGTTGTGCGTGACCAACAGAATCCGCAAATCCGCTGAGTAGATGTACAGGGTGTCGCCGCTGCGGGAGATCCTGGCTGTTGCGCCGGGATAGCTGTACGGAACACCGAAGCGGCGGCCTTCGTAGTTGACAAAGCCGTCAAAGGAGATTTTGCGTTCCGGGCAGAGATAAAACCGTACCGCGTCCGTCTTTGGCAGTTCCCGCAGCAGGGCGGCGCACTTCTCCATGTGGATCTGCTGCGGCACGCCGTCAATCGCCCTGTGGTAGACATTGTTCTGGCGATTGCACCAATCCAGCGCCTGCCAGTTCAGGTCGGTAATATTGCTGAACACCCGGTCAACGAGGAAGTTCTCTTTTACAAAGCGAATGAGACGTTCAACTTTTCCCTTTGTAAAGGGATGCCGGGGTTTGCAGAGCTTCGTTTCAAAGCCCACCGTTTTCATAAAGGCCTCATAGTCCTTCTGCCAGACCGGGTGTCCTTCCAGGTCCCTGTGCAGAACGACGCTCTTCATGTTGTCTGTCAGGACAAACCTCGGAATGCCCATGTACTGAAAGGCATGGACCATGCCAATAAAGAGGTTTTCCTGCCTGGCGTTGGGGAAGAATTCAACGTATCGCTGCCCGCAGTGGTGGCAGATCATGGCAAAGCATGCCACGCGGAAGGAACGGTTGTCATAGTCCAGGACGTCGGTAAAGCCCCAGTCCATCTGGAATGCCTCACCGGGTGCCGTTGTATAGCGGCGGCCACGATTTCCCTGGGGCGCAACCTGCTGCCGCTTGGCCGGAATGAGATGCTTATGCGCAGCGATGTATTCCTTTACGATCGTTGCGCCGCCCTCAAATCCGGCTTCCCTAAGCCGTTCCAGAATCACAGAAGAATTCTTGATTCCCTGTTTCAAAAGTGCGTCAATCATGCCGGTATAGCCGCTGAGTTTCGTGGTCTTGTGCTTGCTGCCCTTGGTGATGCGGGGAAGCTCCTGAAAGCCGTTCCGCTTGAGGCGGCGAAGCTTTCCGCGCGATATGCCGCACCGCCTTTCCAGCTCGGCCAGATTGATCCGTTCCAAGGAGAAAGAATTTCCTTGCTCCCTCTTCATTTCTTCAATGGCATGTGCTATACTAATCACAGAGCCATTACTTGTTAACTCTTTCATCATGCTCCTTCCTACTGGGTTGTTGGCACTTTCCAGTATACAGAGCGTGAAAGAGTTATGGTAGTGGCTTTTTCTTTTCCGACTACGTTTGGTCGTTATCTCCCGACATTTTGAGGTTAGTTACTCCCGACCCGAACACCATTCATCGTTCAAATGGCAATTTGAACGATACATCCACTTTCAACTTTTCATTTTCAACTTTCAACTTTTTTGACATGCTGAAAAGCCCACCCTGGGTAATTCCGGGGCGGGCTTTTTGCAGATATATCAGTGTCCGAACAGGCTCTTCAGCGCGTTCACCGCGTTTTCCAGGCCCTGGACGGCCCGGTCGATGCTCTGAATGACGCCGTTCAAGGACTGAATGTCCAGGCCTTTCAGGGTGTCGGCGGCGTCCTTGAGGGAGACGATGGCCTCGTTCATGGATTGGATATCCACGTCGGCCAGGCTTTCGGCGGCTGCCTTGAGGGACTTGGCGGTGTCGTTGAGACGGGAGATGTCCACGTCGGCCAGCCGGTCAGCGGCTTCGCTGAGGGAGGCGATGGCCGTGTTGACCTTGTCCATTTCCAGCGACTCCAGATCCGCCTGTACCAGATCCAAACCCTTTTCCATGCGGCGCGCGGTCATGCCCACCACGAGCACCAGGATCGCCAGCAGGACAAGGACCGAGGCCAGCAGGAGGGTCTGCACCTTGACCCAGCCGGAAACCCGCTGGGCGGGCCGGCCCTGGGGATCAGTCATGGTAGACCGCCTGCATACCCTTCATGGTCATGTAGCAGTCCAGCTTGGACACGATCTCCATGGGGGCGTGCATGGAAAGCACGGGCACGCCGGCGTCCAGAGTGTCGATGTTGCGGTTGGCCATGTAGGCAGCCACCGTGCCGCCGCCGCCCTGATCTACCTTGCCCAGCTCAGCGATCTGCCAGACCACGTTGTTGTCGTCAAACAGGCGACGGATGCGGCCCATGACCTCGCCGGAGGCGTCGGAGCAGCCGCTCTTGCCCCGGGAGCCGGTGTACTTGCACAGGGCGATGCCGTAGTTGACCTGGGAGTTGTTGCGCTTGTCGCTGACCTCGGCGTAGATGGGGTCGAAGGCGTTGGAGACGTCGCAGCTCAGGCAGAAGGAACGCTCCAGGCAGCGGCGCAGCTGGCCCTTCTGGCACTCGCAGATGTCGGCCATGAAGGTCTCAAAGAACTGGCTCTGCATACCGGACACGCCCACGGAGCCGATCTCTTCCTTGTCCGCCAGCATGCAGACGGCGGTGTGGGTGGGAGTCCCCATCCGCAGCATGGGCTCGAAGGAGGCCCAGGCGCAGACCCGGTCGTCGTGGCCGTAGGCAGCGATCATGGAGCGATCCAGGCCGACCTCCCGGGCGTTGTCCGCGGGGACCATGGTGAGCTCAGCGGAGAGGAAGTCCTCCTCGATGAGGCCGTACTTCTCGTTGAGCAGCTTCATCACGCCCAGCTTGACCCGGTCGGCGCCGTCGTCGTCGGCAATGGGCTCGGAGCCGATGAGGATGTTCAGGGACTCGCCGGTGACGCCCTCGGCCAGGGTCTTCTTCATCTGGTCGGCGGAGAGGTGGATCAGCAGGTCGGTGACCATGAAGCAGGGGTCGCCGGGCTCGTCGCCGATGCGAACGGTGATGACGGAGCCGTCCTTCTTGGCCACCACGCCGTGGATGGACAGGGGAATGGTGGTCCACTGGTACTTCTTGATGCCGCCGTAGTAGTGGGTCTTGAGATAGGCCATGCCGGAGTCCTCATACAGGGGATTGGGCTTGATGTCCATGCGGGGGGAGTCGATGTGGGACGCCACGATCTGGGCACCGCAGTCGATGTGCTCCTTGCCGATGACGGCGAAGATGGCGCTCTTGCCCCGGTTGTTGCGGTAGATCTTCATGCCGGGCTTCAGCTCCATGCCGGGCTCAAAGGCCACGAAGCCGGCGGCCTCCGCCTTCTCCATGGTGTAGCTCACAGCCTCCCGCTCAGTCTTGGCGGCGTCCATGAACTTCATGTAGTCCTTGCAGTAGCGCTCCATATCGGCGCGATCTGCGGCGCTGATGCGGTCGTAGCCGTTCTTCGGCGCCCGCAGCAGGCTCTTTCTCAGTTCTTCGGTTTTCTCACTCATTGTTGTTGACCTCCGTTCGTTACTTTTTATGTTGATTTTTGCTTTTTCTGTTTCATTCGGCTTGTGGAGCTTCTGTGCAAATACGCTGTGACATTGCTGCGCGAAGGCCTCCTCCGTGCCGTTGTTTTCCAGGGTCAGATCCGCCCGGGCGGTGTAGAATTCCACAGGCTTCTGGGCGGCGATCCGGGCCCGGGCGTAGTCCTCGGAAATGCCGTCCCGGGCCATGAGCCGCCGCACCCGTACCTCCGGGTCCGCCACCACGGCCACCGTCAGGCCGCATTTCTCTCCCAGCCCGCTCTCAAAGAGCCCGATGGCGTCGATGACGGCAAATCCTGTAGCGCCGGCAATCTGCCGGCCCGTCGCCTGTTCCAGAGGGGTATCCGGGGACGGGGGGACGGATTCTTCGCGCTGCTCAGAATGACAGAAACGGATCGCACCCGTCGTAGGGGCGGCCATTGGCCGCCCGCCCGCCGCAGCAGCGCAAAGCCTTCCCCCTGGGGGGAAGCTGTCACCAGGGCGCACACTGGTGACGGATGAGGGGTGCTCCGACCCTCGAATCTCTTCCATCACCCGTTTCGCCACCAGGGGCTGGGTGATGGCGGTCAGCTTTTCCAGCCCGGCGGGGTCGGCAAACACTCTTGCCCCCAGGGCCTTCCGATCCAGGGCGTAATTCTTCACCGCTCCGGGGAAGGCGGCCTCGATCCGGCCCAGCAGCTCCCCGTCGGTTTCCAGCATTTCGTGGTAAACGGCGTCGCAGTCAAAGACCCGCCCGCCCATGGCTTCCAGCACCCGCAGAGCGGTAGTCTTCCCGGCCCCCGAGGGGCCGGTGATGCCAATGATGTACATGGTTCCCAGTCACCTGTTACTTGTCACTTGTCACTTGTTTCCGCGTTTACGATGTGAAATCCCGCTGATTTCCGCAGCCGGTTCCGGGTGGCCACATTGATGCCGCCCCCGGTGGGACAGCGGGCGAAGATGCGCTTGACCTTACCCTCGTCCAGGGACCGCAAGGCGTCAAAGAGCCCGGCAGAGAGGGAAGCGGGGTCGCTTTCCCAGCCGTAGGCCGTGGGATTCAGTCCCGCAAAGCATTCCAGCTCCTCCGCAAAGCAGAGCACCGCGTCCCCGGGCTGAAAGCGTTCCCGGACGTAGCGGGCGGCGGCCTCCGTGCTGCCGTTTACGATCAGCACCTCCGCCGCCGGGGCGTAGTGCTTGTATTTCATGCCGGGGGCCCGGACCACGGCGTCCCGGGCGATCTCCCCGGTGACAGCCTTGTCGATCTCCAGCGCACCCAGCAGTTCTTCCAGCAGTTCGGGGCCGATGCCGCCGGGCCGCAGCAGCCGGGGAACGGGGCCGGTGAGATCCACAATGGTGGATTCCACCCCCACCCGGCAGGGGCCGCCGTCCACGATGGCGTCGATTTTTCCATCCATGTCATGCAAAACATGGGCCGCCGTAGTGGTGGAGGGCTTGCCGGAGGTGTTGGCGGAGGGGGCCGCGATGGGTACCCCGGCCAGCCGGATGATCTCCCGGGTGGCGGCGTTGTCGGGGCAGCGCATACCCACCGTGTCCAGCCCCGCGGTGGTGGTCCTGGGCACGCAGTCCCGGACCGGTAAAATCATGGTGAGGGGGCCGGGCCAGAAGTGTTCTGCCAGCAGCCAGGCCTCCTCCGGCACCTCCCGGCAGTAATCCCGGAGCTGCTCCGGGTCGTGGATGTGTAAAATCAGGGGATTGTCCTGGGGCCGTCCCTTGGCTTCGAATATCTTTTTGACCGCGTCGGGGTTTAACCCATTGGCCCCCAGGCCGTAGACCGTCTCCGTGGGGATGGCCACCAGACCACCGGACTTAATCAACTCGGCGGCTTTTTCGAGATCCTGTTCCGTTGTCGATAACAGTTGCGTTTTCATGGAAGCCTCCGGTGCGGAATGAAGTATCGCCTGACGGCGATATGAAGTATTCCTTGCGGAATATGAAGTATCTCCTTTGGAGATATGAAGTATGTGCTTTGCACATATTGCGGTATCTGTTAATTCTGCGAATAAACAGATGAAAAAGAAATGAATTGATCAGTGGGGAAAGCTTCCCGTTGTGTCAAATATGGCGCAGCCATACTTCATAAGCGAAGCGTCTTCCTGTGCGAAGCACACTTCATATCCGCGCCAGCGGATACTTCATGCCTCCGCTCCTCCCGCCTGCAGACGCTCAGCCTGGGCTGCGTTAGTCAGCGCGTCGATCATGCTGTCCAGGTCGCCGTCCATGAAGCCCTGGATGTTGTGCTGGGTCAGGCCGATGCGGTGATCCGTGACCCGATCCTGGGGGAAGTTGTAGGTGCGGATCTTCTCGTTCCGCATTCCCATGCCCACCTGGCTTTTCCGGGTGCCGGACACCGCCGCGTCCAGCCTTTCCTGTTCGATCTCGTAGAGCTTGGAGGCCAGCATATTCATGGCCTTTTCCCGGTTCTGGAACTGGCTCCGCTCCTCCTGGCAGGCCACCACAATGCCCGTGGGCTTGTGGATCAGCCGGACGGCGGAGGAGGTCTTGTTGATGTGCTGGCCGCCCGCGCCGGAGCTGCGGTAGACCTGCATTTCGATGTCCTCGGGGCGGATGTCCACCTCGGCGGCCTCCATCTCGGGGAGCACCGCCACCGTAGCGGTGGAGGTGTGGATCCGGCCGCCGGATTCTGTCTCCGGCACCCGCTGGACCCGGTGCACCCCGGACTCAAACTTCATCCGGGAGAAGGCGCCGTCGCCGTTGATCAGGAAGTCCGCTTCCTTGACGCCCCCCAGCTCGGTTTCGTTGTAGTTCAAAAGCTCCAGCTGCCAGCCCTTGGAGGCGGCGTACATGGAGTACATCCGGAACAGGCTGTGGGCAAACAGGGCACTTTCCTCCCCGCCCACGCCGCCGCGGATCTCCACGATGACGTTTTTGTCGTCGTTGGGGTCCTTGGGCAGCAGCAGGATCCGCAGCCGGTCTTCCAGCTCTGCGGCCTCCTGCTTGGCGGCCTGGTACTCGCTCTGAAGGAAGTCCTTCATCTCGGGCTCCTCGCTCATCATGGCCAGGGCCTCCGCCATGTCGGCCTTGGCCTTCTTCCAGCGCCGGAAGGCGGTCACCACCGGCTCCAGCTCCCGCTGGTCCTTCAGATACTTGGCCGCCAGCTTGGGATCCGCGTAGAAATCCGGCTGCTCAGAGCGGGCGCAGAGCTCTTCATATTTATTTTCAAGTTGACATAACTTTTCTTCCATGGGAATCTCCTACCGATGCTGCTGTAGGGGGCGGCGCCTCGACGCCCCGCGCGTCACCGAAACAGACAGGTTTGGGCTGTCGGGGACGCCAGCCCCTACGCGGGGAAACCGCCGAGGCTACAGCATATTATACCACAAATCTATACCAAGTTTCAATCTTTTTCTGCAAATATTTAGGATGCAAACTAATTTTTCTGCGGGACTGCTCTCTGCTTCGGCGGGGCGGGTCTGCCTGCCCCGGACTGTAGGCGCAGCAGGGCAATCTACGGCCTGCGCCAGAAGGCTTCGATCTCCGCCCGCTTTGCTGCCACCCGGCCCTGGGCGAAGTTGGGCTTGCCGCCGCCTCTGCCGTTCAGGGCGACGTTCATGTCCTGGACGAAGGCCCGCAGGTCGCCGTTTTCCAGGCCGAGAGCATAGGCGTAGCCGTCTTCGTCGCTGCCGGAGAAGACCGCGCAGCGCCCGCCGCAGACCGCCATGAGCTCCACGCAGAGACGGCGAAGGGAATCGGGGCTCAGCCCCTCCTCAAACAGCAGCACGTCCCCCGCGCCCCGCAGGGATTCGGAAAGCGCGGCAAAGCAGCGGCTCTCCCAGCGGGCCTTCTCCTGCTTGACCTGGTTCAGCTCCGCCAGGGTGCGCTCTACGGCCTTTGCCGTTTCCAGGGGCTTGGCGGAGAGCAGGCCGGAGACGGCCCGGTTCTGGGCGGTGACGGCGGCCAGGTATTCGTAGGCCCGCTTGCCGCAGACCAGCTCGATCCGCACCCCCTGGTGGAACTTCACCACGCTCAGCAGCTTCACCAGGCCGATCTCTCCCGTCCTGGCCACATGGGTGCCGCAGCAGGCGCAAATATCCACGCCGGGGAACTCCACCAGCCGCAGCCGCCCATCGATGGCCTTCTTGCTCCGGTAGTCGATGGGGCAGGCTGCCTCGCTGTCGTAGTAGCTGATTTTGGTTTCCAGATCGGCCCAGATGGCGGCGTTGACCTGGGCCTCCACCACTGCCAGATCCTCCATGCGAAGCACCTTGTCGAAGTCGATGGTGATGAGCTCGGCTCCCATGTGGAAGCCCACGTTTTCCACGCCGTAGAGCCGGTGGGCGGTGCCGGAGATCAGATGCTCCCCGGAGTGCTGCTGCATCAGGTCGAAGCGGCGCTCCCAGTCGATGGCCCCGTGGACGGTGCCGGAGAGGGGGGCGTCCACGGTGTGGATCACCATTCCCTCCCGGGCGTGGACGTCCAGCACCCAGGCGCCCCCCAGGGTGCCCAGGTCACAGGGCTGGCCGCCCCCCTCGGGATAGAAGGCCGTGCGATCCAGCACCACGGCGTAGCCGCCCTTGCCCGCCTCGCAGGAGAGCACTTGGGCGTCAAATTCTTTCAGATAGGGCTTGTTTTCATAGAGCTTTTCGGTTATCATAGTATCACCTGATCCAAATATTGTAGCGCGGGCAATCTGCCCGCCGTGCAAGAACGATGTAGCGCGGGCAATCTGCCCGCAATTAGGGAACTTTTTCGTTTTTTGTTCGTCTAACGGATGAACAGGAAAGGAGGCATTCCAAATGAAAGGCAAGAATAAATGTAAGATTCTGAAAGAGATCCGCCAGAAGATCGCGGATGAAAACGATATCCCCTACGTGACCCGGGAATGTACCTACCAGGGCGAGTGCACGGGTACCTGCCCCAAGTGCGAGGCGGAGCTCCGCTATCTGGAGCAGGAGCTGGAAAAGCGCCGGAGCCTGGGAAAGACTGTGGCCGTGGCCGCTGTGGCTGCGGGGCTGAGCCTTTCCATGGCCGCCTGCGTCCCCGGCAAGGGCTCCGGCAGCGCCGGAAATAACGATCCCTCGCTCCCGGTGCCGAATCCCCCTGTCTCCACCCAGGAGGTGCTGAAAGGGGAGTTCCCCCAGGAGACGGAGGAGCCGCTGATAGGCCAAACGGAGTCCGAGGAGTTGGAGGGGGAGCCGGTGGAGCTGATCGGAGATGTGGCATATCTGCCCGATTCGTGTGCGCCCGATGAGACCCCAGAGACCACCGAGGCCCGATGAGCGGCATGGAGGAACGGATCCTTCGCTGCGCCGCGGAGCAAGTCCCTCAGGGCGCGCAGAACGACGGGAAGGGGATCTGTAGGGACGGCACCCTGCCGTCCGCGACCTCGCCGCAGGGAGAGCGGATCCTTCGCTGCGCCGCGGAGCAAGTCCCTCAGGGCGCTCGGAATGACGGGAAAGCGCCTTGCTACCCCCTGCTGGGCCTCTCCCGGCACCGGATGGAGGTGGACGGGGAGGGCGTCACGACCCTGGTGGCCGGCGCGGGCTGCCCCCTTTGCTGTGCCTATTGTATCAACAAAAAGGTCCTTCGGCAAGCCCCAACTTGGGTCACGGCGGAAGAATTATTGGAAAAGACCCGGATCGACGACCTGTATTTCCGGGCCACCGGAGGCGGCCTCTGCTTCGGCGGGGGAGAGAGCCTGCTGCACCTGGATTTCTACGAGGCCTTCCGGCCCCTCTGCCCGGATTGGCGCTTCACCGCCGAGACCTGTCTCAACCTGCCGCCCCGGGATCTGATCCGGGCCGCCGCTGTTTTTGACGCCTTTATCATCGACGTGAAGAGCCTGGATCCGGCGGTCTACCGGCGCTATACCGGCAGGGAACAGGGCCCGCTGTGGGAGAATCTGCGCTACCTGGCGGAGCACTTCGACCCGGTGCGCCTCCACCTGCGCGTCCCGCTGATCCCGGGCTACAACGACGAGGCCGACCAGGCCAAAACCGAAGCCGCCCTGCGAGAGCTGGGCTTCACCCAAATCGAGCGCTTCCCCTACGTAGTGCGGGAAGAATAACAACGCAGCGCGGGCAATCTGCCCGCAAACCGGGTGCGATATTCGGAGTGTTTCCGATATTTTGCATTTTGCACTTTGCATTTTGCATTCAGCGTCCGGGCGGGGTGGGCGGACAAGCACTGCTTGTCCCTACGGGCGAGGCGTGCGGACGGCAGGGTGCCGTCCCTACGGGCGGGGGCCTGTGCCGTGGCGCACCGGTGTGCGCCGCTACCGGAGAGCAGATGGAAAAACGAAAAACGGGACGCCGGATTTGCTCCGGCGTCCCGTGGTTTATCTGGAATTACTTGCCCATGTTCATCTGGGCGGCGACTTCGGCGGCGAAGTCTTCCACCTTCTTCTCAATGCCCTCGCCCTTCTCGAAGCGGACGGCCTTGACGAAGCTGATCTTTCCGCCCAGAGCCTTGGCGGCGGAGGCGATATAGCCTTCCACGGAGCCCTGGAACAGATCGGCGCGGACGAAGTCCTGCTGCAGCAGGCAGTTCTCCTCGTAGAACTTGTTCAGCTTGCCGGCAGCGATCTTCTCCTTGACCTCGGCGGGCTTGGAAGCCATCTTGGGGTCGGAATCCATCTGAGCCACCAGAACCTTCTTCTCCTCCTCCAGGACGTCGGGGGTGACGTCGCTCTTGTCCCAGAAGCGGGGGTTCAGGGCAGCGATCTGCATGGCAATGTTCTTGCCGATCTCGGTGGCGTCGATGCCGCCTTCCACGTTCAGGTTCACCAGAACGCCGATCTTGCCGCCGGCGTGGACGTAAGCCACGGAGGTATTGTCGCTGTAGCGGGCGAAGCGGCGGATCTGCAGGTTCTCGCCGATGGACATGACCTTCTCAGGCAGAACGCCTTCGACAGTCAGGCCGGTGCCGGGGAAGGGGCACTTCTTGAGGGCGTCCACGTCGGCGGGGTTGGACTCCACCACGACCTGGGCGATGCCCTTGACGAACTCCACAAAGGGAGCGGACTTGGCGCAGAAGTCGGTCTCGCAGTTGACTTCCACCACGGCGCCCACGTTGCCCTCGACCACGGCGTAAGCCATGCCCTCGGCAGCGATGCGGCCGGACTTCTTGATGGCCTTGGCCAGGCCCTTTTCACGCAGCCACTCGATGGCCTTTTCCATATCGCCGTCACACTCGGTGAGGGCCTTCTTGCAGTCCATCATGCCCACGTTGGTTCTCTCACGCAGGGTCTTCACATCAGCAGCGGTAAATGCCATTTGTATTTCCTCCAATTATAAGTTTTATCGAAAATGGGGCCGATGTAGGCATCGGCCCCTACGTTGCTTACTTTTCTTCCTCAGCGACAGGCTCGGCGGCGGGGGCCTCCTCAGCCATCTCCAGCTGCTCGCCCTGACGGCCCTCGATCACGGCGTTGGCCATGGTGGAAGCGATCAGACGGATGGCGCGGATGGCGTCGTCGTTGCCGGGGATCACGTAGTCGACCTCATCGGGGTCGCAGTTGGTGTCAACGATGGCAACAATGGGGATGTGGAGCTTGCGGGCCTCGGCGATGGCGTTGCGCTCCTTGCGGGGGTCAACGATGAACAGGGCGCCGGGGAGCTTCTTCATTTCCTTCACGCCGCCCAGGTACTTCTCGAGCTTTTCGATCTCGCCCTGGTGCTTGATGACTTCCTTCTTGGGGAGCATGGCGAAGGTGCCGTCGGTCTCCATCTTGCGGAGCTGAGCCAGACGGTCGATACGGGTGCGCATGGTCTTGAAGTTGGTGAGCATACCGCCCAGCCAGCGGGCGTTGACGTAGTACATACCGACGCGCTCGGACTCTTCCTTGATGGCGTCCTGGGCCTGCTTCTTGGTGCCGACGAAGAGGATGCTCTCGCCGTTCTCGGCCAGCTGACGCACGAAGGCGTAAGCTTCCTCGAGCTTCTTCACGGTCTTCTGGAGGTCAATGATATAGATACCATTGCGCTCGGTGTAGATGAACTGCGCCATCTTGGGGTTCCAGCGGCGGGTCTGGTGGCCGAAGTGGACACCGGCTTCCAGCAGCTGCTTCATGGATACGACTGCCATTTTGTGATTCTCCTTTTTTGTTTTTCCTCCACCCCGATCATCTTTTCGGCTGACCGCCCCCAGGCGGCACACAGACGAAAATCCCCGGGTGTGTGAGTTACAGTGTCACGGCTGATTCACCGTGCCGACACATTATACATGATTGGCTCCCGGATTGCAAGCATTTTTTTGCGAAAAAGCGGAAAAATCAAGAAAAAATCAAGAATAATCGGCAGCCCGCGGGCGTTTTTTCCGCGGGCTGCCGAATGTGTCGAAGCGCGGGGGAAGGGCGCGGCGAGCCGGGGGCTCAGCGCGGCTGCTCCCCAGAGTCGTCCGGAGCGCTCTGGGCCTGCCGTGCGGCCTTCTTTTCACGCCGCTTGTGCTTGAAGCGCTTGATCAGAACGATCAGCACGATCAGCGGGATCCCCAGGAACAGCAGCAGGTAGGGCAGGAAGATGATGAAGTCGCTGAAGAGCTCCGTCACGAACTCCCACAGACCCTTTAAGCTGCCCAGGATCCCGTTTCCGATGTTCTCCCAATAGCCCGGCTCCTCGGTGGGGGTGAAGACCTCCACCTGGGTGACCTCAATGGTAGCGGTGGCGTACTCCACCTGGTTGGACAGCGCCCGCAGGGAGCGCTCATAGCTCTCCAGCTGGTAGCGCACATAGGTCATCCGGTCTTCGATCTCCAGGATCTCAGACAGGTTTTCCGCCTGGCCCAGGAGCTGCAGCAGCCGATCCTGCTCCGTGCGAAGGGCCGCGATGTGGCTCTCGGTGTCCGCGTACTGCAGGGTGACGTCCTGCTGGGATTCGTGCTTGTAGGTGACGTTGCCGATGCCGGAGACGCTCTCGGTGAGGGTGCTCAGCTGGTCGGCGGGAACGCGGACGATGATGGTCGCCCTGGGCGTTCTGCCGGAGTTGCTGGCCTCCATGTCTTCGATGTATCCGCCCAGCGCCAACAGCTTTGCGGTGATGGCGTCGAGAAAGGCCTGGTAGTCGTCGGTCTCCACGATCAGGCTGATCTTGCGGATGAGCTTCCGGCCGGTCTCCGCGGCGGGCGTTTCGGTGCTGCGGTCGGTCGCGCTCACGGGTGTCTCGTTGTAGCTTTTGCTGTGGGAATAATAGGAATAAGTATTCAGGTTTTCGCCGGAGGCAGCATTGCCGTAGAAGACGTCGTCGCTCACCTCGTACTCCGCAACGCGCTGGGGGGCGGAGGTCTCGGCGTATACGCCGCGGGTCTTTTCGGCCGCCTCATTGGCTTTGCAGGCGCTGAGGCCCAGCAGCATCAGAACGGCAAGCAGAATGCAAATTCGTTTTTTCATGGATGATTCCTCCCTCATCTGGATGGGGGTTAGACGATGAAAAACCGCATTTGTTCCCGCTATTTTTTCATGTTTTTTGCGTTCTGCATTCTGCATTTTGCATTTTGCATTCTGCATTCACCCTCGTGGCCTCCGCCATTCCCGGCGCACCCGGCAGCCGGAGAGCTCCACGTCCACCAGAATGATGTCGTCTCCGGCGCGCCGGATGCAGGACCAGGGAATGCGGTAGTACCCGTCGTGACCGAAGAGCCCCAGCCAGCGCCAGGGCCCCGGCACCCAGATGGCGCAGACCCGGCCCTCGGGGAGCTCCACCTCCACATCGCAGACACAGCCCAGCCGGCACCCGTCGCAGACGTTGATGACTTCCTTGCATCTCAGATCCGTATATCTGCATGGCGGCATGATCATCCCTCCCGGTTCTCATCCTATGCGCGGGGCCGCCGGGATATGTGCGGGGGGAGCGGGCGCGCACCGGGGATATTATTTGTGCAAATCGGAGAAAAGGATTGAAAAAGGAGCGAGATTTTGGTATAATCGAAAAAGGAAAAGCCGTGTTTGCCGCGGCAGACCTCCGGCTTCCCCAGGCTGCCGGGATCCATTACCACACTCTTGAGGAGGAACAGCTATGAACAAACGCTCTGTAAGTATGCTCCTTATCCTTGCCATGCTCGTTACGCTGCTCAGCGGCCTGAGCCTGACTGCTGCCGCACAGGAGAGCATCGGCGCCCCCGTTTGGGAAGATGGGGAGGCGGAGGAAACCTCCGAGGACATCGACATCTACTTTGTGGACGAGATGGACACGGATGGCCTGTACGTCTACTGCTACGACGGTGCCGTCGGAGACGGTATGATGGAGACTGCTGAGGATCTTGGCTATCCCGGCGGCCCCATGACCGAGGCTGAGGGCACTGAAATGCGCGGCCATAACTACTACAAGATCACCCTGAACACCGAAAGCGCCAACACCGTGATGTTCGGCAACGGCAACGGCACATTCAGCCTGGAGGCCACCGACGCCCATACCGCGCCCCTGTCCTTCGTGGACGACGCCATGCGCCCCGCTCCCGACGAGGAATCCGAGGAGAACGCCTTCGTGGTCTACGCGGTCAAGCTGGAGAACGGCGTCTTTGTGGCGACCAAAGAGGACGACGTCTGGCCCGCACCCATTCAGATCATTGAGGAGCCCGGCTGCACCACGGAAGGCAAACAGGCCTATGTGGGCCTCCGCACCGGCGCACTGGCAGGAGAGGAGACCATCGCAAAGCTGGGGCACGACTGGGACGACGGTACGGTGCTTCAGGAAGCGACCTACCTGGACGACGGCTCGATCATGTATAGCTGCCGGCGCTGCCACGAAACCAAAACAGAAACGATCCCAAAGAAGGAGAATCCCTTCGTGGACGTTCTGGCGGGAGACTACTTCTTCAAGCCCGTGATGTGGGCCATCAGCCAGAAGCCCCCTGTGACCAAGGGCACGGATGATACCCATTTCTCCCCCCACGCCGACTGCACCCGCGAGCAGATCGTGACCTTCCTCTGGGCTGCCAACGGCAAGCCGGAGCCCCAGACAACGGAAAGCAATTTCAGCGACGTGACGCCCAACGACTGGTTCTTCAAGGCTGTTATGTGGGCCTCGGAGAATAAGATCGCAAGCGGCATGGGCGGCGGCATCTTCGGCGTGGGCCAGAGCTGCACCCGCGCCCAGGCCATGACCTTCCTCTGGGCCTCCGAGGGCAAGCCCGCACCGAATTCGACGGAGAGCCCCTTTGACGACGTGACGCCCAACGACTGGTTCTTCAAGTCGATCCTCTGGGCCGCGGAGAACGGGATCACCAAGGGCGTGGGCGACGGCCTCTTCGGTGTGAACAACACCTGCACCCGCGCGCAGATCATGACCTTCCTCTACAAGACCTCTCTGCTTGAGGACTGAGACAAAAAGCATCTGTCCCGATCCAGCATAATCAAGGGTCTGTTCCGGGTCGTCAGCGACTCCGGAGCAGACCCCTTTTATTCTCGGATCCGGGTTTCTTATTCCTCGGCGCGGGCCAGCTCCACGCCGCTGTAGTACCATTTGAGTATGGTCTCAAAGTCGTTCCCGGCCCGGGCCATGGCAGCGGCGCCGTATTGGCTCATGCCCACCCGGTGGCCGTTGCCCCGGGTGGTGAACACAACGCCATCGGCTGAGAGCGACAGCGAAAAGGCGGTGGAGCGCAGGCCGAACGCCTTGCGGAGGGCCGTGCCCCGGAAGGCTCGTCCGCCCAGTGTGACGGAGGCCACGCCGCCCCCGGCGGTGTACTGCACGGCTTCCGCCCAGGCGCAGGGATCGCCGGAAAGCTGCACTTCATGATCCAGGGCCTCCAGCTTTGCCTGAAAATCCGCCAGGGAGACCCGGAGCTCGTCGGTGTAATGGGCCGCGTCCTCCTCCCCCGGACTCTCCACTGCCTTGAGATAGGGCAGCTCGCTGCCCCAAACCGCAGCCGCGTCCTCCGTCCTGCCGCCGGAGCAGGAGAAAAACGTGGCGTCAATGAGCCTGCCTTGATAGAGAAGCACCAGCCCGTCCGTGTCCCGGACGGCGGCCTCCGCCTGGGCCCGGGCCTCGGGCTCCGCCTCCGCCGGGTCGCGCCAGGCCTGGCAGCAGTGAGAATCGGTGCAGACCGCCGCCTCCGTGTGCCGCGGATTCCGGCAGCGGCTCAGCGTGTAGGTCCTGGACGCCACGGCCTGGGCCTTCAGCGCCTCCCGGCCGAAGGAGACGGGCATCTCCGCCAGCAGTACGCCGGTGAGATAGCGCTCCAGATCCATCCGCACCACGCCGTCCTCGGTCAGCACGGCCAGCTGACAGCCAGTGTCAAAGGCCGCCGGCTCCGCCGGGGCGGCGCAGAGCTCGGATGCGGGCGGCGCACTGGACTCCGTGGTCGCTGCAGCCTCCGGCTCCCGGGTGGGAGCGGGGAGCGGATCGCTGCCGGAAGCAGACTGCCCGGCCGGAAGCAGCAGCAGCGCAAGGGAGGCCCAGAGCAGGGCCGCGGCCAGAGAAGCAAGAACAGATTGACGCATTTTACCTCCTGTTTTTGGAAAACCATTGACGAATGGCTGTTTATGTGATAGAATGAATACTAATAAGGGGAAGAACCGATCTCCCCAGACTCTATGCGGGACTTGTCCGGCGTAGAACTACCCTGCATTTTGAAGGAAAAACCAGCTGAATGGAGTGGTACTTTCATGAAAACAAAAAAACCTGATATTTTCCTCGGCATTACCATGGGTATGCTTGTCCTGGCCGCGGTTCTTTGCATTCTGATCCTGAAGACGCAAAAGAGCAAGAACGAAACCACCACCACGGAGCCGCCCCAGATCGCCAGCACGGATGCCACCAACCCCTTCCCGGGCGGCAGCGAAGCGCCGAACAACACAGAGTCGGTGCCTTCCACCGAGCATCCCACCCAGCCCCCGAAGGATCTTTCTCCCATCAACGACGCGCAGCTGAAGAGCGAGCTGGATGAATCCCTCCGGGGTCTGACCAGCGAGTGGCAGGTCATGGTGATTGATCCCGCATTCAACACCGAGATCGGCTCCGCCGTCAACTGCCGCGGGGAAGACTGGATGACGGCGAACCGCATGGCCCAGGTGTTTATTATGGGCACGGTGTTCCAGCAGGCCGCCGACGGCAAGCTGGAGCTTGCTTCGGTGCTGGACGACGTCAAGGCCATGATCAATACCGACGATACCTACGCGGCCGACCGGCTGACCGAGACCATCGGCTCCGGCGACGCCTCCAAGGGACGCGAGGCAGTCAAGGCCTTTGCTGTGGCCAACGGCCTGCAGCTGGGCTTCAACCGCTCCCTCAGCGGCTCCGGCAGCCAGAAGAACTACGTCAAGGCGGAGCAGACCGCCAAGCTGCTGAACATGATCTGCCGCGGCGAGCTGGTCAGCGAGGAAGCCTCCCGCCAGATGCTGGAGATCCTTCTGACCCCTGTGGATGGCCTGGAGATCGAGACCGGCCTCCTGGGCGAGGATCTGCGCTACGGCTTTGTGGTGGATGTGGAGTCGAGCGTCTGCGTCTGCGCCATGGGTGTGGTGCAGAACGCCAACCGCAGCTTTGTGATCAGCGTGGTCTGCAACGGCCCCGTCACCATCGAGGGCGCAAAGAACAAGGTCACGGAGCTGATCAAGCTCACAGCCCCGTACTTTGCCGAGTAAACAACAGCAATCAAAAACGAGCTCCGATCCGGAGCTCGTTTTTTTTGCTTTTTCATTCTGCGTCCCGGGTCCAATGCCTTCTGCGGGGGCGCTGGAGCCGCAGGCGCTCAAAGAATTCGCTGAGCAGGGAAGCGCAGTCCGCCTCCAGGACCCCGCCCTGCATTTCGGGCCGGTGGTTGAAGGGCAGGGAAAACAGATCGATCACCGAGCCGCAGCAGCCGTTTTTCGGGTCGGCGGCTCCGTAGACCACCCGCGGGATCCGGGCGTTGACAATGGCGCCGGCACACATGGGGCAGGGCTCCAGCGTCACGTAGAGGGTGCATTCCCAGAGCCGCCAGCCCCCAAGGGCCTTGCAGGCGGCGTCGATGGCCTCCAGCTCCGCGTGGCAGAGGGCGTTTTTGGCGGTCTCCCGGCGGTTGCGGCCCTCGCCTACGATCCGGTCGCCCAGCGTCACCACGCAGCCCACGGGCACCTCTCCCTCTGCTGCCGCCAGCCGCCCCAGCTCCAGGGCGCGCTGCATAAAATCTGTGTCAGTCAAAGCAATTTCACCTCCCGGGGGTTCTTGATTTATCCTAATACATGGCGAGCGGTTTTACAAGAGAAAAAGCAAAGAAATTGTAAAATAATCGGAAAAGGGCTTGCCAAGCAAGGAAGATTGTAATATAATGAGTTGAATTTCCCGGGGGCCTGTTTGCCCAGCGCCGAAACGGGTTACCCTTTCGAATGATACAAAGGAAGTGTATTATGTCTACCGCAAAGAAGAATTCAAACCCTGCTATTGAGGCGTTAACCGGCCCCATCACCGCACTTGTTGCAAAGGGCAAAAAGGAAGGCGTTCTCCTGGCCAGCGAGTTGAACAACGAACTGTCGAAGATCCCCTGCACCGTGGAGCAGATCGAGATGATCTATGAGACCCTGGAGGGCATGGGGATCCAGATCGTCGGCGCTGAGCTGGATCTGGACGACGACGCGCCTCTGGATCTGCCCGGCCTGGAGGAGGAAGAGATGATCGACCCCGTGGAGCTCGCCGCGGAGTACAATCTCGACGATCCCGTACGGATGTACTTAAAGGAGATCGGCCAGGTGCCCCTGCTCTCTCCCGAGGAGGAGATGGAGCTGGCCCAGAAGGTCTCCACCGGGGATAAGGAAGCCAAGAAAAAGCTGACGGAGGCCAACCTTCGCCTGGTGGTTTCTATCGCGAAGAAATACTCCGGCCGCGGCCTGCATATCCTGGATCTGATCCAGGAGGGCAACACCGGCCTGATCCGCGCCGTGGATAAGTTCGACTACACCAAGGGCAACAAGTTCTCCACCTACGCCACCTGGTGGATCCGCCAGGCCATCACCCGCGCCATTGCCGACCAGGCCAGGACCATCCGGGTGCCGGTCCACATGGTGGAGGTCATCAACAAGGCCACCCGCTGCAACCGCAAGCTGGTGCAGGAGCTGGGCCGGGAGCCCACCCTGGAGGAGATCGCAGACGAGCTGGGCCTGCCCATTGAGAAGATCATCGAGGCCAACCGCACCGCGGCCGACACCCTCTCCCTGGATACCCCCGTGGGCGACGAGGAGGACACCACCATCGGCTCCTTCGTGGAGGACGACAACACCCCCGGCCCTGCCGAGTCCACCTCCAATACCATGCTGGCCGAGGCCCTGGCAGAGATCCTGAGCACTCTGACCCAGCGGGAGGCCGACGTGCTGAAGATGCGCTTCGGAATGTACGACGGCCGCAACCACACCCTGGAGGAAGTGGGCCAGAAGTTCGGCGTCACCCGGGAGCGGATCCGCCAGATCGAGAACAAAGCCATCCGCAAGCTCCGCCACCCCAGCCGCGCCAAGAAGATCAAGGATTTCTATTGCTGAACGAAGAACGCTGCCCGCCTTCCCACGGGCAGCGTTTTTGATCCGGTGGGAAAAGCTGCAAACGTCAATCGGAGTCGAGGAGGCAGACCCATGGAAAAGGTCAAATACTCGGTGGTCATTCCCGCCCATAACGAGGCCCAATATATCGGGAAATGCCTGGATTCCATCCATCAGGCCGCCCGGACGGTTGGGCCGGAGACGGTGGAGATCCTCGTGGTCGCCAACCGATGCACCGATCAAACCGCTGCCATCGCCGAGCGCGGCGGCGCCAGGGTGCTGGTCAACGACGACAAGTGCATCGCGGCCATCCGGAACACGGGGGCCAGAGCGGCCAGAGGGGAGATCGTGGTGACCATCGACGCGGACAGCCGGATGGGGAAGGAAGCCCTGGCGGAGATCGGGGAAAAGCTGGACGGCGGGCGCTATATCGGCGGAGGAACCAACGTCAAATTTGACCGGATGTCCCTGGGAATGGCCTGCTCGGCGCTGTACGTGGCGGTCAAGCTGCTGCCGATCATGCTCCGCAACGGCGGCTACCTCAGCGGCGCCATGTTCTGGTTCCGCAAGCGGGACTTTGAGGCCATCGGCGGCTTCAACGAGAGCCTGGTGAGCCTGGAGGATATGGATTTTGCTGCCCGGCTGAAGAAATACGGCAAACAATCGGGCCGGAAATACGGAACGCTGAAACGGTCCCAGGTGCTGACCTCCGCCCGAAAATTCGACGAGTTCGGAGACTGGTATCTGATCAAAAACCGCGCGCTGACCAAGCGGATCTTCACCGGAAAGGATCGGGAAGCTGCGGATCAGTTCTATTACGACGTCCGCTGAGGCGCCCGCAGGGGCCCGGGCCGGCGAAGCTGCTCCCACCGGGGCGAAGCTGTGCAAAAAACAAGCTGAGAAAGGGTCAAAGGACCGTTTTCTCAGCTTGTTTTTCTGTGTGCGGCACGGCTGCCGCCCATTACGCCCGCCTGCGCCTTGCGCCCCACAGGGCGAGGAAGATACAGCACAGGTACAGGGCCGGGTAGAGCCCATAGCTCACCCAGCCGGGGTAGGGCAGGGAGCGAAGGGGCAGGATCAGCAGCCGCAGGGCGCTGAACCAGGCGGCGTAGCAGAAGAACAGGCCGCCGGGGCGCTTGTCTCTTGCCCGGCGGCGGCAGATCGGGAGGCCTGCCAGGGCCAGGACCAGCTCATAGAGCTGGGTGGGATGGACGGCCGGGGCAGGGAAGCTGAACAGCGCCCGGGGCATCAGCCCGGCGTCGGAGGGAAAGACCACGCCCCAGGGCAGATTCGTTTTAATCCCCCCGCAGCAGCCGTTCAAAAAGCAGCCCACCCGGGCGATACAGAAGGCCAGGGCAAAGGGGAGCACAAAGGCGTCCAGCACGGCCAGGGGCTTTGCCCCCGCCAGCCGCGTAGAGACCAGCAGGGCAGCCGCGGCTCCGGCGATCCCGCCGTAGAGGCTCAGACCGACCATCCGCGGGCTGTACCAGGGCCGCTGGGGCCCGTAGGCCTCCGGATAGATCGCCACGTTCCACAGCCGGGCCCCGATCAGAAAGGCTGCGGCCATCGCCAGCAGCGACAGGAGGGCGGCCCGGCGGGTGTAGCCGCAGCGGCGCAGAGGGGCCCACACCGTGGCGGCGCAGACCAGCGCCGCCACGGCTGCACACAGGGAATAGCTTCTCAGCTTCAGACTGAGCAGGGTAATCTCCGGCAGCATCTCAGCTTTCCAGAGGCTTGCTGCCGCTGATGCCGATCACGATGCGAATGCCCGCGTATTCGCCGCCGAACTCCTCAATGAGCTGGCCGGAGACCCGGACGCCGCTGTGGGCCTCGTCGGCATAGACGCAGTTGAGGGTCATGCTGACAGTCGCCTGCTCGCCCTCGGAATCCATCGTGAAGGGCTCCAGCAGCAGGACGCCGGTCTTATCGTCGTAATGGATCACACGGTCAGCCAGGAAGTTTCCGTCCTCGTCGCCGGACTCAAAGCGCATGATCGCACCGTCCGGGCCGGACTGCTCCAGGGTGAAGGGGAGCGACCGGGACTGCCCGATGACTTCGTTGGGGTCGATGTTGATATCGCAGCCCTCGCCGTCTTCGCTCTCGCTGTTTTCCTTGGCGGCCTTCATGGCGTCCAGCAGCTCCTGGGGAATGTAAAAATCCTCCACGGTGAGCATTCCGTCCTGGTAGTAGCCCACGATCTCCTCCAGGGTGGGATACTGCTCGCCGATCAGCGGGACTTCCGTTTTGGGGTAGGCAAATTTGACCTTCACCGAGAAGGCAAGCTTGTTTTCCTCCAGATCCTTTTCCGTCTGATACAGGTCAACCCGGTCGGGCATCCCGGCCAGAATGTAGGCGATCACCCGCACCTTGACCGAGGCCTTGCCGTCCTTGTCCAGCTTATCCGTCCAGGAATCCTTGTGGGCCTCGGCATCCTTGGACAGGGGGGCGAAGCGGAAGAAGTAGCCGGCGTAGGCGGGCTTTTCGTCCTCCTTCAGCTCCTCGTAGAGCTCGATGGTGGCAAGCTGGTTGAGCTCGTTCTTGACCTCGTTCATCGCCTTCTGGAGCTTCGCCTGGATCTTGCGGAGGTACTCGTTCTGCATCTCCTTGAGGATCGCACCGGACAGACGCTGATACATCCGCTCCTTGTAGCGGGAGATCAGAGCCTCCTCCTCCGCCTTGGTGAGGACGCCCAGACGGCCGCCGGAGAAGTGCTCGGCAAATTCGCTCTGGATCTCGTACTTGGTGTCCTCCGGAAGGGCGAAGAAGCGGCGGGCGTATTCGTCGATGTTGTTTTCCAGCATGGTGCGGAAGCTGTCCTCGTCGCCCTCGGAGGCCTTGACGCAGTCGGCCACGATCTGCCGCCACTCCTTGGAGGTGCGGGCGTGGTGCTGGCCGAAGTTGGCCTTCTCGTTGTAGTAGAGGTAGCAGTTCTCCATCCGCTCCGCCACGTAGCCTCTGGCGGCCTCGCCGAAGGACTGGATGGACTTGTCCAGCAGGGTCACGCCCACCAGGGCGGTGCCCATCGCCGTGTCGCCCACGACGTTCAGGGCGTACAGGCCCGCGTCCTTGTAGATGTTCATGATCTCGCCGTCGGTCTTGTTGGGCTTCATGATCTCCACGCCCAGGTTGATGGCGCCCAGGGCCAGGCCCACCTGGCTCATCCGCTTCCAGAAGGTCTCGTTGGCCTTGGCGTATTTCTCGGTGAAAAAGAACACGTCCGAGAGCTGTAGGGCGTTGCCCACGTTGCCCACCACGTCGTTGCCCTGGTTGGCGGACTGGAGCAGCACGTCCTCAAAGAAGCTCTGCATGGCCAGCTCCCCCAGCTGGTAGCAGTTCTGGCCGTAGGAGCCGCCGTTTTCCGCGTACTCCGACATGGCCGCAGCGGACTTCTGCAGATCCACCAGCTGGCTCAGACTTTCCAGATCCACGGTGACGCTGCTGATGTAGGCCGAGCGCATACCGGCCTTGCGGACCGTGAAGCTGGCGAACTTGGAGCAGTGGTCGGTGTGGATGACGACGCAGCCGGCCTGGGTGTCCACGTCGTAGAGCACGTCGTCGTCCCATTCGCCGGTCTCCTCGTTGAAGTAGCGGGCGGCCACGCACTGGGCCGCGTCCTCTCCCGGCTCGAGGAAGGAGGCGTCATAGGGGATACGGATGTCGATCCACGCGTCCAGCTCATGCTGCCCGCCCAGATCCACGTCGTAGACGGACTGCTTCCAGTCGCCGTTGTCCGCGGTCTCGGTGCCCAGGTCGCTGATGGTGACCGGGCTCTCGTCCTCCGTGTAGTCAAACAGGAAGGGGGACAGGGTGACCTCCACGCCGGTTTTGCTCTGCACGGTGGGGTTCTCCGCCACCGCGGAGAGAGATTCGATCTTGTCCGGGTCGGTGGGCATCTGGGGCACGGAGGGCTGGGTCACCCCCGGCTCGTTGGAGGGCTTGCTTTCCAGGCTCTCCCCGCCCTTTTTGCCGATCACGCCGGTCAGAAACAGGGTCAGCACAGTTCCTGCCGCCAGCAGCAGAACGATCAGCGTGACGATCAGCCCCGTGTGGCTCTTTTTCGGCTGCCGGGCCGGAGCCTGGGGATAGGAGGATTGGGGTTGCCGGTAGGAAACCTGTGGATTGGGCTGCCGGGGTTGGGCCTGCTGCCGTGCCTGCGGAGCAGGCGGCTGTCGGTACTGCGCCTGGGGCTGTTGGGCAGGCGGCTGCTGGGCCCGGTTCAGCGGTTTGCCGCAGAAATTGCAGAATACCGCCCCCTCCGAGACCTGCTTGCCGCATTTGGGACAGAACATAGCTCATTCCTCCTTTCATGGTAGTTTCATTATATAGGAAAGCAAGGGAAAATGTCAAGATACCCAGGCACTCCGGAGGGCGTGACGAAAAAATTTTGGCATTAGTCGCAAAGTGAGACTTGTTAATCAAAAAAACAATTACGCCGACGGAGGCATCAGTGAATAGGCATACTCCGTGACTCTTCGAGTTCAGGCATCAGGCACCGCCTGCAACTGCGTCTGTTCCTGTGGGTATTTGCCCCGTTCGGAAACTGTTCAGCGGTCACTGCGATCATACTGAGCGATTACACTATTTGGATTACCTCTGATATGAAAGCACCATCGAACGGGGTGTGGGGCTTCGATGGCGCTGTCCTCTATAAGCGGTGCCTGATGCCTGATGCCTGGTGCCTATTGCCCGGTACGAACAGCGCATCGTGTGATTGTGTTTTCCGGGTCCCCAAATTGCAACTAACATAAAAAATGAAAAATACTACTTGACATATCATACTGTGTGACGTATAGTATAACGCGTAAGGGGGTATCGAACATGGACGTTCAACTGAAACGCGGTCTGCTCGACGTTTGCGTGCTTGCCGCCATCGAGCAGGAGGACTCCTACGGCTACCAGATCATCAAGGATATGCAGCCCTATGTGGAACTCTCAGAGTCCACGCTGTATCCGATCCTGCGGCGATTGGAGTCGGCTGACTGCCTGAGCGTACGCTCGGCGGAGCACAACGGCAGACTCCGAAAGTATTACCACATCACGCCCCAAGGGCGACAGCGACTGTCGCAGTTCCTCACAGATTGGAAGGAGCTGCAGGCGATCCACGATTATATTGTGAACAGGGGGATTTCGGAATGAATCAAGAGATTTTTTTGCAGACGCTGCGCCTGCGGCTCCAGGCCCTGCCTGAGGCGGAGCGGGAGCGCTGCGTGGAGGACTACCGCGGCATGATCCTCGACCGCATGGAGGACGGCGCCTCGGAGGAGGAGGCCATCGCGGAGCTGGGAAGCCCGGAGGAGATCGCCCGGCAGATCCTGGACGAGGTCCCGCTGACCACCCTGGTGAAGGAGCGGGTCCGGCCCAAGCGCAGCCTGCGGGGCTGGGAGCTCGCCCTGCTGATCCTGGGCGCGCCGGTGTGGCTGCCGCTGATGATCGCGGCCTGCGCGGTGGGCTTCAGCCTTATCGTTACGGTGTTCGCGGTGCTGTTCGCCGTGCTGGTCACCGGCGTTGCCGTGGCCATCAGCAGCGTTGCCGTGGTGCTTTACGGAGAGGGCGACCCGCTGATGATCGCGGGGATCGTCATGACCCTGATCGGCCTGGGCACCCTGCTGGGGATTGCCGGATGGGGCCTTGGCGTTCGCTGTGCGAAGGGCATTTCCGCGCTGGTCCGGAAATGCTTTCTGAAAAGATCGGAACAGAACAGAATGGGGGAGATCGTATGAGCAAGGCATTGAGAATTACGGTATTTGCAGCCTCTGTGCTGCTGGTGGTGGGCATCGGCCTTTGGGTCGTGGGGGCGTCCAGAAGCGGCAGCTTCCTGCCCACGGCAAAGGCCTTTGAGAAGGCGGAGCAGAAGGAACAGGTCGTCGAGGAGGCCTTTGACCGGATCGTGATCGACGAGATCTCCGCGGACGTGGAGCTCCGGGCCGCCGAGGACGGGGTATGCAGGATCGTCTATTCCCAGACGGAGCGGGAGCCCCTGGAGATCTATGTGAAGAACGGCACCCTCACCCTGGAGCGCAGGACCAAGAAAAACCTGGGGCTGATCTCCATCGGCTCCGTGGGCGGAGACCTGGGGACCACCACGATTTACCTGCCCGAGGCGGTCTATCAGACCGTCAACGTGCAGACGGTCAGCGGCGAGCTCAGCCTGAAGCCCGGCCTTTCGGCGGAAAAGCTGGAGCTGGAAACGGTCAGCGGTAATATCAGCGTTTCCGAAATGAGCCCCGATCTGCTCACCCTGTCCAGCGTCTCCGGTGACCAGCACCTGGTTCGGGTGACTGCGGGCGAGATCCGCTGCGAAGCCACCAGCGGCGAGATCGTTCTGGAGGCCTGCGACGCAGGGCAGCTGGATCTGGAGACCATCAGCGGCGACGTGACGGCGACGCTGCTGACGGAGAAGGCCGTCAGCACCTCCACCACCTCCGGCGAGGTGACCGTCCCCAACAACCGCGCCGCCGCAGATCCCTGCCGGGTGGAGACCGTCAGCGGCGATATCCGCGTGGAGACGCCGTAACAATGAAAAAAGCATCGGAGCCGCCCATGGGGCAGGCTCCGATGTTTTTTGCGAAAAAACCGCCTCCGGCAGGCTTGCCGAAGGCGGTTGGCAGTTTGGATCAGTCTTCCACGTAGGGGAGCAGAGCGATCTGACGGGCGCGCTTGATGGCCACGGTGAGCTGACGCTGATGTGCAGCGCAGGTGCCGGTGGTACGGCGGGGCAGGATCTTGCCGCGCTCGGAAGTGAAGCGCTTCAGCTTCGCGGTGTCCTTATAGTCAATGCTGGTGACCTTATCCACGCAGAACAGGCAAACCTTCTTGCGCTTGTGGGGTCTGACTCTGGTTTCATTCGCCATGAGAGGATCCTCCTTCTTTCAGTATTTCAGTCTTGCGGAAAAATTCAAATCAGAACGGCAGTTCACTGTCTTCGTCCTCCAGCATCGCAAAATCAGACGCTGCGGGGGCGGCCGGAGCCGCGGGGGCGTTGTAGCTGTCGTTGTAGGGTCGGCCATTGTTGTAACCATAGCCGTTGTTGCTGCCGCCGGCGAAATTGCCGTTGCCGCCGGCATAATTGCTGTTGTTGCCGCCGGCATAGCTGCTGCCGTTGTAGGAGCCGGTGCCGTCGCCGTCGCGCTTGGAATCGCCGAAGTAGACGTTGTCTGCTACGACCTCAGCGGCGCGGCGCTTGTTGCCGGTGTTGTCCGTCCAGCTGCGGATCTGAAGCCGCCCGGAGACGACTGCCATGCGGCCCTTGGAGAAGAACTTGTTGACGAACTCCGCGGTCTGCCGCCAGGCGACGATGTCGATGAAGTCCACGCCACGCTCGCCGGTCTCTTTGTTGGGGACGTCGTGGTCCACCGCCAGAGAGAAGGACACAACGGGAACGCCGGACTGGGTGCGCCGGAGCTCCGGGTCACGGGTCAGACGACCCATGAGAACGATGTGATTGAGCATCCGATATCTTACTCCTCTACAACAGTGATCAGAGAACGCATGATGCCTTCGGTGATCTTGAACACGCGGTCGAGCTCAGCGGGAAGCTCGGGCTTGCTCTCGATGTTCATGAGAACGTAGTAGCCCTCGGGCTTGTCGTTGATGAGGTAGGCCAGCCGACGCTTGCCCCACTCCTCAATGTTGGTCAGGGTACCCTCTGCCTCAACCAATGCCTTGAATTTCTCCACGAGCGCTGCAATACCTTCTTCGCCCAGATCGGGATCGATGATGTAAAGAACCTCGTACTTCGCGGAAATCTTTGCCATTTGTTTGCACCTCCTTTTGGTCTTTCGGCCGCTGAATCCCTCAGCGGCAAGGGGATTTTGCCTGCAGCTCGCAGGCTGATATATACTACACGAAAACCCGACGATTGTCAAGTGTTTTCTGCGTTGATCGGGAGATTTTCTGCGGTTATCTGGAGATATGATCGAAGTGCCGGTCCAGCTGCTGGCTCAGCTCCAGCGCCGCGTTGTAGCCCAGGCGCTTTTGGCGGTTGTTCATGGCGGCCACCTCCAGGATCACAGCCAGATTCCGCCCGGGGCTGACGGGGATGGTCACACAGGGGAGCTTCACCCCCAGCAGATCCACGGTCTGATCCTCCAGACCCATGCGGTCGTAGTGCTTGCCGGCCTCCCAGGGCACGATGTTCACCACCAGGTTGACCACCGCTTCTTCCTTGACAGCGCCCATGCCGAAGAGGTTCGCCACGTTGATGACGCCGATGCCCCGCAGCTCGATGTAGTTGCGGATCAGGCTGGGGGCGCTGCCGGTGAGCTGGGAGGAGGAGGTCATTTTCAGCACCACGGCGTCGTCGGCGATCAGCCGGTGGCCGCGCTTGAGCAGCTCCACGGCGGTCTCGGATTTGCCGATGCCGCTTTCGCCGGTGATGAAGATGCCCTCGCCGTAGACCTCCATCAGCACGCCGTGGCGGGTGATGCGGGGGGCCAGGGCGCTTTTCAGATAGGAGATCAGATTGGAAATCACGTAGGAGGTGGTCTCCTGGGCCAGCAGGATGGTGATGTTGTGCTTTTTTGCCATGTCGATGCACTCGGGATGGGGCTGCTGCCCCCGGGAGATCACCAGCGCGGGGATCCGGTAGGCAAAGAGCCGGTCAAAGATCTCCAGGCGCTTTTCCGGCGTCTGATCCTCCAGAAAGGTCATCTCCACGTAGCCGAGCACCTCCACGCGCAGACGCTCAAAGTGTTCAAAAAAGCCGGTCAGGGGCAGACCGGGGCGGGAGACCTCGTCCACCTCCACGCAGATCGTGTCGTAGTCCGTGGACTGGTAGGCGATGGAGAGCTTGAATTCCTCCACCAGCTGTCTGAGCGGAACGCTTCGATTGTTCATGGCCGTCCTCCGTGAAAAATAATGTGGTGCGCACCGCGCGCCGTACCTATTATTATACCAAATTCGGAGGCTCAAGACAAGACTTAGAAAAAATTTTGAAAAAAATGTAATTTCCTCTTGCTTTTTTCGCTTTCATCTGCTATCATATAGCCCGATGCGTTAAGCGCAACCCGTTTGCGTAATATCACCGATGGATTGGAGGTGCAGCTGATGGCTAAGTGCGATATTTGCGGCAAGGGCGTGACTTTCGGTATCAAGGTCTCCCACTCCCACAGACGTGCCAACAGAATGTGGAAGCCCAATGTCAAGCGCGTCAAGGCGATCGTCGACGGTACTCCCCGCCATGTATACGTTTGTACGAGATGTCTCCGCTCCAACAAGGTTGAGCGGGCTATCTGATAACGATGCAGAATCAAGCAGTGTGCGAAAGCACGCTGCTTTTTTCGTCCCGCGCAGACGCTGATTTCCGGAAAAAGTCAGGCAGCCCCGGATCTCGGGACTGCCTGACTTTGTATGAACGCGCAGAATAACCCTGCGCCTATTTGTTGATGTGAACGGTCCACAGCGGATGCTTCAGAGAGTTGATCCCGTCTGCGATTTTTTTGGTTGCTTTCATCAAAAACGGCTTGCCGCTGTGATACAGATTCAGCTCCCACTTGTCGCCGATTTCGTAGTAGTCAAATTCGACCTTGCCCTTGTAGCCGTCGCGGTACACCAAGCCCAACTGCTCTCCTACTTCGTCCATCACAGTCAGCATTGTTTTTCTGTCCTGCATTCGGTTGATCACGCTGGCCGTGATCCGGTCACTATTTTCCAGAAACCAGTCGATGAAAGCTCGGACCTTCCTTTCGTCGACGTCTACGTTTCCTGATTTTCCAAAGAGGCCCATCATTCCACGCCACCTTTCTGTGCTTTTTGATTGTTATGATAATTATACAACAGAGGCAAGTAAAAATCAATCATAATTATCTAAAATGAACGAACTTTTGTCATGGTAGACATAAGATAAGCTAATCGGTGATTATGGTACAGGGCGCTGTCAGTTTGGGCAGTTTGGGTCATAAAGAAAAACCCGCGTCAGTCGAACAGGCTGATCTGGCGGAAAGGCTCCGGCAGCTCCCGGATGAACCGAAAGCAGTCCTCCGGGCTGGCCAGCAGGCCGTTTTCCTCGCAGATTTTGCGAAACGCGGCCCGAAGCTCCCCGGCACGGGGGCTGGGCAGCTCGTAGGCGTTTCCGTATTCCCGGATATAACGCTCCTTGAGCCCGGGAAAGTGCTTGTCCAGGGCCGCGTAATAGTATTCACGGTCTCCCTCCCGCAGGGTGAGGCCCATGCCGAAGTCGATCACGCCCTTCACCCCCACCCGAACGCATTCCTCCAGGATGGCTGTGACGTTTTCCACGGTATCATTGAGATAGGGCAAAATCGGAGTCAGCCAGACGATGGTGGGAATGCCCCGATCCCGCATTTGCTCCAGCACCTGGATCCGCCGCTTCGTGTTGCAGACCTTGGGCTCCAAAATGCTGCACAGAGCGTCGTCATAGGTGGTCAAGGTCATCTGCACCACGCATTTCGCGCTGCGGTTGATCTCTTCCAGCAGGTCGATGTCTCGCAGAATCCGGTCCGATTTTGTCTGAATGGCCACGCCGAAGCCGTATTGCCGGATGATCTCCAGGCATTTCCGTGTCAGCCCCAGGGAGGCCTCGCAGTGCATATAGGGGTCCGACATGGCCCCGGTGCCGATCACGCACTTGCGTTTTCTGGAACGCAGGGCCAGCTCCAGCAGCTCCGGCGCGTTCCGCTTTACCGCAACGTCCTCGAAGGGGTGGGTAAACTGATAGCACCGGCTCCTGCTGTCGCAGTAGATACAGCCATGGGTGCAGCCCCGGTAAATGTTCATCCCCCAGTAGTCTCCGCTGCCGGTCAGGATTCCTTTCGCGTCCACAAAATGCATAACAGCCGCACCTCCTTGACGATATGGGCGAAAACCAAAAAAGCAGCGCCTTTTCAGGTGCTACTTTTTGTGAAAGAGCGCGTAAAAGTGCACCAAAGCATAGAAAGAACGCCTAAAAGGTACATGGTGTGCAGCGCTGCAGACGAGGGCGCGTCATTGCCCCATCATCTCTATGGCTTCATCAAGGGTAACGGCGTCGACAAGCTCTTCCCAGACGTCTTCATTATAATACCGGACGGTGGTTTCACCTGTCATGTAATCATTATCAAAAGTGGAGTTGGTGCCCGCGGGAATGATCACATCGAAGCCTCTTTCAAATGCGGATTTCACGGTTGCGTCAATGCAGTAGTTCGTCTGCAGGCCGATGATCATCAGGCGCTTATCCTCCTGCTGCTCCATGTATGCTTTGAAATCTTTGTTCCCGAAGCAGCTGTTGATGTTCTTGACGAAGACTTTTTCTCTCGGTTTGGGCTGCAGCAGATCAATGATCTCAAATCCTTCGTCGCCTGCGGACAGACCGCTGCCGGGGCCGGCGTCATGCTGGACGAAGATGACTTCAACTCCTTTTTTTCTGGCAGCGTCAACGAGCCGAACGGTGCTGTCTACAAAGATGTCAAAGGCATACAAGTCCTCATCCACAAGGGCTTTCTGCATATCGATCACCAATAGAATCATTAGGCGTTCCTCCTGTTTTTTTCTGTGACAGGATCATTATACCATAAGCCATCGGGGAAGTAAACACAGAAACCTCTTTTGCCTTAGTAGACAAAAGAGGTTTCTGTGTTGGTACGCCGGAAGGGACTCGAACCCCCGACCTACTGGTTCGTAGCCAGTCACTCTATCCAACTGAGCTACCGGCGCATACCGCGCTTTCAAGCGCTAAATTATGATAGCACATCGGATGGAAAAATGCAAGCATTATTTTCGTTTTTTGAAAATTTTTCTTCGTTTTTTGAGAATCTTTCTTTTCCGCAGGCGGCAGCCGCCCCTATGCCTCATTGGCGGAGTCGAAGAGGGCGCGGATGCGTTCCATCAGTGGCTGGTATTCGGGCCGGGCGGGGAGCTCCTGAGCGGTGACGAAGTCCGCAGCGGCGGTCTGAGCGTCCTGGAGGGTCTGCATGTCCAGCTCCAGGCTGCCCACCTTGAAGGCGGGCAGGCCGTGCTGCCGGGTGCCGAAGAAGTCGCCGGGACCCCGCAGAGCCAAGTCCTCCCGGGAAATCTCAAAGCCGTCGTTGGTTTTGCACAGGGCTTTCAGACGCTGAATGGTCTCCGCGTTTCGGTTGGAGCTGAACAGAACGCAGTAGGACTTGTCCCTGCCCCGGCCCACCCGGCCCCGGAGCTGGTGAAGCTGACTCAGGCCGAAGCGGTCCGCGTTTTCAATCACCATCAAAGTGGCGTTGGGGACGTCCACGCCCACTTCGATCACGGTGGTGGCAACCAGAATGTCGAATTCCCCCCGGGCAAAGGCGGCCATGGTGTCTTCCTTCTGGGCGGCCTTCATCTTCCCGTGAAGCAGGGCTACCCGGAGGTCCGGGAAGACAGCCATTTGCAGAGTCTCTGCCCAGGCCTCGGCGGAGCGGAGGCTTTCGTCCTCCCCCTCCTCAATGGCGGGGCAGACGATGTAGACCTGGTGACCCTCCGCCACCTGCTTGCGGATAAAGGCGTTGATCCTGGCCCGCTTGTCTTCGCCTACCAGGAAGGTATCGATGCTTTGGCGGCCGGGGGGCAGCTCGTCGATGATGGAGAGGTCCAAATCCCCATAGAGAATCAGCGCCAGGGTCCGGGGGATGGGGGTGGCGGACATCACCAGCAGGTGGGGATCGTCCCCCTTTTCCGCCAGGGCGGCCCGCTGGGCCACGCCGAAGCGGTGCTGCTCGTCCGCAATCACCAGGCCCAGGTTGGCAAAGTCCGTGGCCTCGGAGATCAATGCGTGGGTGCCGATGATGAGATCGGCCTCGTGGCCGGCAATGGCGGCCCGGACGGCCTTCTTTTTGGCGGGGGTCATGGAACCGGTGAGAAGAGCGACCCGAAGCCCCAGCTTGCCCAGCAGCATTTCCAGCCCCTTGGCGTGCTGCTCGGCCAGGATTTCCGTGGGGGCCATGAGAGCGGACTGCTGGCCGTTTTTGGCGGTGATCCAGGCTGCAGCCGCCGCCACCACGGTTTTGCCGCTGCCCACGTCACCCTGGACAAGGCGGTTCATCACGCTGCCCCCGGCCAGATCGGCGGCAATGTCGCCAATGGCCCGCCGCTGGGCGCCGGTGAGGGAGAAGGGAAGCGCGGCCTCGAATTCGTCCAGCTCCGGGACCCGGAAGGCGGGGCGCTGTTTCCTGCCCCGGCTGGACCGAAGCAGGGACAGGCCCACGGAGAAAATAAAGAACTCCTCGAAAATCAGTCGGTGCCGGGCCTGGGCCAGGGCATCAAAGGAGGCCGGCGCGTGGATGTTCCGGTAGGCGGTGACGGCGTCGCAGAGGTCGTATTTGGCCCGCAGCTCCTGAGGCAGCAGCTCCGGCAGCTCCTCCAGGCAGGCGTCCAGAGCCTGCTGCACGGAGCGGGAGATCAGATTGTTGTGGACTCCGGCGGTCAGCGGGTAGATGGGCATGATCCGCCGGGTCAGCACTCCGGGCTTCTCCACAGGCTCAAAGATGGGATTTGTCATCTGATAGCCCATGTAATCCCCGCTGAGGGTGCCGTAAAAATAGTATTCCCTGCTGTACTCCAGGTTGTCCGCCACGTAGCTCTGGTTGAAGAAGGTGAGATTCAGCCGGGCGGTCTCGTCGGCTACAGTGAGCTTGGTGAGGTCCAGGCCCTTCCGGATGTGGGCCGTTCTGGGATGGGAGGTCACAAAGGCCCGGAAGCAGGCGGGCTCGTCCACCTGCAATTCCGAGATGGGCCGGATCTGGCTCCGATCCTCGTAGGCTCGGGGGAAGTAGGAAATCAGGTCGTAGAGGGTGCTGATTCCCATGCCCGCAAAGGTTTTGGCCCGGGCCTCGCCCACGCCCTTCAGGTAGCGCACGGATTCAAACAATCTGGACATCGGCAGTACCTCCTCCCCAAAGTTTTCTCCATTATACCAGATTCTTGGGGGAAGGACAAGATTATTTTGCGTTCCGCGTTTTGCATTTTGCATTCCCCCGGCGCATAGGGTGCAGCGAGGTGATTTTGGGTGGCGATGTCCTGGATCTGGGTGTGTATGCTGGCCCTGTCCCTGTTCTGCGGCCTGCTGAACGGAAGCGCGGACCTGGGCGCAGCGGCCATGGAGGGGGCGGGGAAGGCGGTGACCCTCTGCGTTTCCCTGACGGGAAGTCTCTGCCTGTGGAGCGGCTTCGGGGCGGTGCTGGAGCGCTCCGGCCTCCAGGCGGGGTTGGCCCGGATTCTGAGCCCAGTGCTGGGGCGGCTCTATCCCACGGCCCGGCGGAATCCCAAAACCATGAGCGTCCTCTGCGGCAACGTCACCGCCAACCTGCTGGGCCTGGGCAGCGCGGCCACACCCCTGGGGGTGGAGGCTGTCCGGCGGATGCAGGCGCTTTCCGGTTCCACCGCCGCCACCGACGAGATGTGCAAGCTTGTGGTGATGAACACCGCCTCCATCCAGCTCCTGCCCACCACCGTGGCGGCCCTGCGGGGGAGCCTGGGCTCGGCCGCGCCCTTCGATATTCTTCCGGCGGTGTGGGTAACCTCGCTTTTTTCTGTCGGCGCGGGCTTGCTGGCGGCGGCCTTCTTCCAGCGTTTCGGCGGCCTGGGGGATGGGAGAAGTAAGTAGTAAGAAGTAAGAAATAAGAGGGAAGAAGTAAGAGGTAAGAAGTGTTTCTGCTGTCTGCGGCTTCTTACTTCTTACTTTTTCCTTCAAGCACAGGATTTGCGGATCGGAGAGAGGAGAGGGATTGTGAGTATGTTGATCCCTGGTTTGCTGCTGGGCGTCTCCGCTCTGGCCCTGGGGCGGCGTGTGGACGTCTACGACGCCCTCCTGGAGGGAGGCAAGCGGGGCCTGGAGCTGGTGAAGACGATCCTGCCTGCCCTGGTGATGCTGCTGACGGCGGTAGAGCTGCTGCGGGCCTCCGGGGCCCTGGAGGCCCTGACCCGGCTGCTGGCCCCCGCGGCGGCCTGGCTGGGGATTCCGCCGGAGACCCTGCCCCTGGTGCTGGTCCGGCCTCTGTCCGGCAGCGCGGCCCTGGCGGTGGGGGCGGATCTCATGGCGGCCCACGGGCCGGATTCTCTGGTTGGCCGCACCGCCGCCATTATGCTGGGCAGCACGGAGACTACCTTTTACACGATTTCGGTCTACTTTGCCGCCGCCGGAGTCAAACGAACCCGCTATGCCATTCCCGCCGCCCTGATTGCCGACCTGACCGGCTTTGCCGCCGCGGCCCTGACGGCGAGGCTGCTGTGATACGCCTTCCCTCCATTGCCTTCCCCTTGAGGGGAAGGTGCCGAGCATCGCGAGGCGGATGAGGTGGGATTGGTTGATCTGAGCGCTTCTCCGATGGCGTACTCGCGTCGAAGCACTCCCTCATCCGTCATCCGGCTTCCGTAAGCTGCCGGATGCCACCTTTTCCCCAGGGGGAAGGCTTGCGGGGAGCTTTAAGCCTGGGCAATAAGCCATGATCCCAAATGAACCCTCAAAATATCTTTACTTTTTCTGGCTTCTTTGCTATAATATACTGACTTTATTAGAACCGGGTGATACGAATGGAAAAAATTTTGAATCTGATTTCGGAAAAGGTCTCCGCGGCCTTTGCTGCCGCCGGCTATGACGCCGCCTACGGCCGGGTGACGGTTTCCAACCGGCCCGACCTCTGCGAGTACCAGTGCAACGGGGCCATGCCTGCCGCCAAGGCCTATCACAAGGCCCCCATCCAGATTGCCAACGACGTGGCGGCCAAGCTGACGGAGGAGCCCGCCTTTTCCGAGGTTCAGGCCCTGGCCCCGGGCTTTCTGAATCTGCGGCTGGCTCCCGCCTTCCTGGCGTCCTACCTGGAGCAGACCCGCACCGCCGAGCGTTTCGGCGTGGCCGCTGATCCCAAGGCCGGCACCGTGGTCATCGACTACGGCGGCGCCAACGTGGCCAAGCCCCTGCACGTGGGCCATCTCCGCTCTGCCATTATCGGCGAGAGCATCAAGCGCATCCAGCGCTTCTTCGGCAATGAAACCATCGGCGACGTTCACCTGGGAGACTGGGGCCTGCAAATGGGCCTGGTGATTGCCGAGCTGCAGGTTCGGCGGCCAGAGCTCTGCTACTTTGACCCGGACTTCCGGGGCGAATACCCCGCCGAAGCTCCCTTTACGATCTCTGATTTAGAGGAAATCTACCCCGCTGCCTCCGCCAAGTCCAAGGTGGATGAGGCCTTCGCGGCCAAGGCCCACGACTATACCGTCCGGCTCCAGCAGGGCGAGCCCGGTCCCTACGCCCTTTGGAAGCACATTATGGCGGTCTCCGTGGCGGATCTGAAAAAGAACTACGGCAGGCTGGCGGTCAGCTTCGAGGCCTGGCTGGGGGAGAGCGATGCCCAGTCCTATATCCCGGACATGCTCCGGGACATGGAAGCCCAGGGCATCCTGGAAACCAGCGAGGGCGCCCGGGTCATCCGGGTCCAGGAGGAGAGCGACACCAAGGAGGTTCCTCCCTGCATCGTCATGAAGTCCGACGGCGCTACCCTCTACGCCACCACGGATCTTGCCACCATCAAGCAGCGGATGCAGACCTGGAACCCCGGCAGGATTCTCTACGTGGTGGACAAGCGCCAGAGCCTGCACTTTGAGCAGGTCTTCCGCTCTGCCCGGAAGGCCGGACTGGTGAGGCCCGAAACGGAGCTGCGGCACATCGGCTACGGCACCATGAACGGCAAGGACGGCAAGCCCTTCAAGACCCGCACCGGCGGCGTCATGCGGCTGGAGACCCTGATCACGGAGATCAACGATTTTGTCCGGGCCAAGGTGCAGGAGAATAACCTGGTCACCGGCGAGGACGTGGAGGACACCACCGCCAGGATTGCCCTGGCCGCTCTGAAATACGGCGATCTGATGAACGCCCCCACCAAGGACTATATCTTCGATCTGGATCGCTTTGCGGCCTTCGAGGGCAACACCGGCCCCTATATTCTCTATACCATCGTCCGGATCAAGTCCATCCTGGCCCGGTACGGCGCCTGGGAGGCGCTGCCCATCGTTCCCCCGGAGACTCCGGAGGCCAAGGACCTGATGCTGGCCCTGACCCGTCTGCCCGACGCGCTGGAGCTGGCCTATCGGGACTGCGCGCCCAACGCCATCTGCGCCTATGTCTACGAGCTGGCGGGCTTCGCCAACAAGTTCTACCACGAGACCCGCATCCTGGCCGAAGCGGACGAGGAGAAGCAGAAGGGCTATATCGCCCTCATCGGCCTCACCAAGCGTATCCTGGAGACCTGCATCGAGCTTCTGGGCTTCGAAGCCCCGGAGAAGATGTGACTGAGAAAACCGAAAATCGCGCCCGGAACGTCGGTAAATTGTCGGCGTCCCGGGCGCGATTGCTGCGTTGTGGGACTTCCCGCAGAGGCGCACACCGTGCGCCCGCATTCCGCACCCGCCTGAAGGGACGGCACTTTGCCGTCCGCATTCTGCCCCCGCGTCCAAAAACCTCCCCTGTCAAGGGGAGGGGG
>JAEEGJ010005840.1_pt1 | contig 37897 bp, 22 predicted proteins | sample 8958761 | NCBI WGS metagenome assembly JAEEGJ01 (sample SAMN16246546, study PRJNA631951) | gut metagenome | biome: gut microbiome; feature: rumen; material: RS-attached | host: Bos | place: Iran: Karaj | collected 2018-10
AAGCGTCACCGAGCCACGTGCGTCGGTGGTCACGGCGATGCTATCTTTGTCTTGCTTTGCCAGTTGCAGCAAAGTCTCCGTAAATGCTTTTCTACAAGCTTCCATATTAAAAAAAATTTTTCGGTTTGACGGAATAACGTTATGACGTTATGACGGCATAACGATTAACAACTCACCCGAGCGCCTTGATCCGCTCATCAATCTCGCTGAGCGCCTGCTCATACTGCTCCTGGGTGGGCACACCGTGGTGCCATTTGGCCACGTTCTCCATGAAGCTGACGCCCTTGCCCTTGGTGGTGCGCGAAACGACGAGATGGGGCTTCCCGTTGCTGTAGTCGATGGCGCGGAACGTGTCGAGAATCGACTGCATATCGTCGCCGTTCATCTCGATGACATCCCATCCGAAGGCCGTCCAGCGGTCGCGCACGCTGTCGAGTGCCATCACGTCCTCGGTGTTGCCGCTGATTTGCAGGTAGTTGCGGTCGATGACAGCCACGAGATTGTCCAGATGATACATATTTCCGGCCATGGCAGCCTCATAGATGGAGCCTTCGCCCTGCTCGCCGTCGCCCATCACCACAAAGGTCTTGTAGGCCTTGCCGTCCATCTTGGCCGCAATGGCCATGCCCACGCCGATGGGTAGTCCGTGGCCCAGCGCGCCGGTGTTCACTTCGATGCCTGGCACCTCGATGGTGGGATGGCCCGAGAGCACCGAGCCAAACTGTCCGAGGGTGTCGAGCACACCGGGCTTGATGAAGCCGCGGGCCTCGAGCACCGTGTAGAGTGCCTCCACGCAATGGCCCTTGGAGAGCACGAAGCGGTCGCGCTCAGGCATCTTGGGGTCGTCGGGATTCACGTTCATGATGTCGAAATAGAGTGCCGTCATCAGGTTCATCACCGAGAGGTCGCCCCCCGTGTGACCGGCACCGGCCTTGTAGATAATCTCCATCAACCTGCGGCGGTTGACTTCCGACTGCTTAATCAAATCTTTTGTTTCCATGTTTTATATGCGTATTCTTCTTTTATTATATTTATTTATAGACGCAGAGAAAGCTGAAAAGTACCCACCTTTTTCATCCTATTTACATTTCTGCCATATACACAATTATTACATTGCCGCCATGATGATAAATGTTACAATGTTACAATGTTACATGTTACATTAAGCCTTTTTCAAGAGACTATATTTTATATATTTATATATATTATAATATATATAAATATATAACTTTTCTATGGCGTTTACGCATCCACTGCAAAGACCCTTAATGTAACATGTAACATTGTAACATTGTAAGATTGTAACATTGGTCTAAAACCTGCACGCCGAGCACCCAAAGTCTGCACGCGATGTGCGCGAAGTCTGGAGCAAAAACCGGCAGACTTTTTTTCGCGTTTTTCGCCCAAATGCTTGCAGATGTCGGAGATAATCCGTACCTTTGTATCGAACTTATTAACAACTTATTCATTACTCGATTTTTAAAGCTTTTATGAAGAAAATTCTTTGTATGGCGATTGCCGCCATCGTAGCACTGAGCGCTTCGGCGCAAGAGAGATTTGCCTGGCAGAACCCACAGCTGCCACGGGCAGAACGCGTGGAAAGCCTGATAGGCATGCTCACACCCGAGGAGAAAGTGGGACTGATGATGAACAAGAGTATCTCCATCGAACGGCTGGGCATCCCGTCGTACAACTGGTGGAGCGAGGCCTGCCACGGTGTGCGCCAAGGGGGCTATACCGTCTATCCGCAGCCCATCGGCATGGCGGCTGCCTTCAGCGAGCAGCTGGTATTCGACGTGTTCTCGCAAGTGAGCGACGAGGCCCGCGCCAACTGGAACCGCTCCGACCACAGCGTGAAGCACGTGGGCATGGGCGAGACCTACTATCCCGGCAATCCCGAGCTGACCTTCTGGTGCCCCAACGTGAACATCTTCCGCGACCCGCGATGGGGACGTGGCCAGGAGACCTGCGGCGAAGACCCCTACATGAATGCCGTGCTGGGCGTGCAGACCGTCTTAGGCATGCAGGGCAACGACCCCAACTACCTGAAGACCCATGCCTGCGCCAAGCACTACGCCGTGCACAGTGGACCTGAGCCCCTGCGCCACTCGATGAACGTGGACCCATCTAACCGCGACCTCTGGGAGACCTATCTGCCCGCCTTCAAGGCCCTGGTGAAGAAGGCCAAAGTGCGCGAGGTGATGTGCGCCTACCAGCGATTCGAGGGCAAGCCCTGCTGCACCAGCGACCGCCTGCTCATCGACATTCTGCGCAACAAATGGGGCTACGACGGACTGGTGGTGACCGACTGCGACGCCATCAACAATTTCTATAACCGCGGACAGCACGAGACCCACAAAGACCCGCTCTCGGCATCGGTCGACGCCGTGCTCAACGGCACCGACCTGGAATGCGGCAAGGTGTTCATGAGCCTCACCGAAGGACTGCAGAAAGGACTCATCCAGGAGAGCGTGCTCGACCAGCATCTGCGCAAGACGCTCATGGGGCGCTTCGAACTCGGAATGTTCGACCCCGCCGAACGGCTGCCGTGGGCAACGCTCGGGGAGAATGTCATCAGCAGCGAAGCTCACGACGCGCTGGCCACCCAGGCCGCACGCGAGTCGATGGTGCTGCTCGAGAACCGAGGCGTGCTGCCCCTCTCGAAAAACATCAGGACGCTGGCCGTGGTGGGACCCAATGCCGACGACGTGGAACTGCTGAACGGCAACTACGGCGGCACGCCCACCAAGGAGCACCAGCACTCGCTGCTCGATGGTATCAAGGCAGCCGTGCCCGGTGTCAGAATCATCTACCGCAAAGCCTGTGAGCTGAACGACGACTACCAGACCATCCACCACCTGCAGGACTTCAACGACGGCAAAGGCGCCTTCGTGGAGTTCTGGAACAACAAGGAACTGAAGGGTGAACCCGCCAAGAGCGGCTACTACAACGAACTGAACTTCTCCACTTTCGGCGCCTGGGGCTTTGCCGAGGGCATCAACAACGACTCGCTCTCGGTGCGCGTCAGCGGACGATACAAGGCCACCTTCACCGGCGACATGAAGTACACGCTGATGACCGACAACGGCTACACGCTGAGCGTGAACGGACAGGTGGTGGAGGAAGCCCAGCCGGGCGGACGCCGAGGTTTCGGATTCGGTCGCCGACAAGTGGACTACAAGTCGTTCCCCGTCACCGAGGGACAGACCTACGACATCTTGATAGAATACCGCCGCGGCAACGGCAACTTTGCCATGCTCCGCGGTGACATCTGCGAGCGCAAGCTGGCCGAGTTCAACGATCTGGCAGCCGAAGTGAAATCGGCCGACGCCATCATCGTCATCGGCGGCATCTCGGCACAGATGGAAGGCGAAGGAGGCGACAAGCAGGACATCGAACTGCCCCACGTGCAGCAGCGCCTGATTCAGGCCATGCACCAGACGGGACGCCCCGTCGTCGTGGTCAACTGCTCCGGCTCAGCCATCGCCTTCGGCAGCGTGGAGGGACAGTATGACGCCCTGCTGCAAGCCTGGTATCCGGGACAGGGAGGCGCACGCGCACTGGCCGACGTGCTCTTCGGCGACTACTGCCCCGGCGGCAAGCTGCCCGTCACGTTCTACCGCTCGAACAACGACCTGCCCGACTTCCTCGACTACTCGATGAAGAACCGCACCTACCGCTACTTCACCGGACAGCCGCAATATGCCTTCGGCTACGGACTGAGCTACACCACGTTCAGCGTGGGCAAGGCCCGTCTTTCGGCCAAGCGCATGAAGAAGAACGGGCGGGTGACCGTCAGCGTGCCCGTGACCAACACCGGCAAGCGCGAAGGCACCGAGACCATCCAGGTGTATGTGAAGGCGCTCGACGACCCAGGCGCACCCATCAAGTCGCTGAAAGGCTTCCAGAAACTGCTGCTGAAGCCCGGCGAGACCAAGACGGCCACCATCACCCTCGACGGCGAAGCCTTCGAATTCTACGACGAAGCCATCGACGAGCTCAGCACCCGTGCCGGACGCTACCAGCTGCTCTGCGGCACCTCGTCACTCGACAAGGACCTGCAGCGGCTCAACTTCACCGTGAAGTAATCAGACCTAAACATAACGATATGGGTGACAGCCAACCAGCTGCCGCCCATTTTTTTTGGCAGTCATGCGACAAAATCGCAAGCCCCCACCCTGATTTGTCGTGGTAAGCCCCAGTTGTCGCAAATACTTACCAAAAAAAAGACAAAAATGATTGCACACCTATTCTGCTTAAAGTACCTTTGCAACGTCTGACGAAAAGGCTTTGCATCATCAGCCGACAAGCATCAGTACATTAACAAATTTTAAATACACAACGTAGCATCTCTAACCAGAAAAAGATTATTTTTGCAACGTATTAACTCTTTGAAAACTATGGGCAATATCCCCAAAACCCTCAAGAACCATAAGAACGTGGTTATCATCATTGCAGCGGGCTTACTGATAGAACTCTTTTCAGCTGCCCAGTATTACTATGCCCATAACCTGCTGGAAGAAGAGCTGGATCACCGCGCCGAAAGCGAGCTGAGGGTGAAAGCGCTCATGATCAGGGGAATCCTCAAGACGATGGAAAAAACCGTGAGCGAGCATATCTGGGACATCAAGCGCAACATTGCCTATCCCGACTCCATGTTCGATGCCACGGCAAGAATCATCGAGAACACGCCCGAGGCTATAGGCAGCTGTCTGGTATTTGCGCCCAACTTCTATCCCCAGAAAGGCAGGCTCTTCGAACCCTACGCCTACAAGGAGGGCAACGACGTGAAAGTGAAACAAATCAGTCAGGAAGGAGTTCACGACTATACCACCCATCCCGCCTATCAGGAGGTGCGCCGCAGCATGAAACCCTTCTGGAGTGACCCCTACCAGTACGAGACAGATTCAACCACGCTCTCGCTGACCACCTATTCCTATCCTCTGACGGACAAGGACAATCGCTTCATAGCCATCTGCGGTCTTGACCTGTCGCTCGAACAGATTGGCGATACGCTCAATGCTCGCCATATCTATCCGTCATCGTTCAACCTGCTGCTGACATCAGGGGGCAAAATCATTTCCGGCCCTTCGAAAGGTCATCCCAAGACACACGATGTGCAGCAAGTGATCCGCATGATCAACGACAGTACCGTGGAGCGTACGTTTAGCCGCAGCGGCCACTCGAAATGCATTAATTTCGTAAGCGAGGCCGACAATGCCCATGGGTGCATCTACTATGCCAATATGAGGAGAAGTGCCCGCTGGCAGGTGGCCGTGGTGTGCTATGACGACGAGGTCTATGAAGACCTGTTATGGATGCGCATCAAGATATTCTTCCTGATGCTGTTAGGCTTCGGCGTGCTCGGATTCATCATCCACCGCTTTGCACGCAACGAACGGAAACTAAACAAAGCCCAAATCATACAGGAACGGCTGGGCAGTGAACTGCGCATCGCTCAGGAGATACAAATGGGCATGCTGCCCAAGGAATTCCTGCCCTACCCCGACCGCAACGACCTGCAGATATCCGGTTCGCTGGTGCCCGCTAGAGAGGTTGGCGGTGATATCTACGACTTCTTCCTGCGCGACGAAAAGCTGTTCTTCTGCATCGGCGACGTCAGCGGAAAGGGTGTCCCCTCTGCCATCATCATGGCCGAGATCCATTCGCAGTTCCGCATGGCTACAGTCCACGAGACCAACCCCGCTCACATCATGCAGACGCTGAACATCGCCTCATGCGATGGCAACGAGAAGAACATCTTCATCACCTTCTTCATCGGCGTGCTCGACTTGCCCACGGGAAGGTTCCGCTACTGCAACGCCGGTCATGACGTTCCCTACCTCATCGCCAACACCGCGTCTGAGCCAGTGCTCCTGCCCGTCATTTCGAACATCCCAATAGGCCTGTTCCCCGACTTTGAATTCAAGATGCAGCAGACCATCATCGAGAAAGACACCACCATCTTCCTCTACACCGACGGACTGACCGAGGCCAAGAATCCAGCCCACAAGCAGTTTGGCATCGAACGCATAGAGAAGACGTTGACCGGTCATAGCGATGATTCGCCCGAACAGATGATTGAGCGGATGAACCTGCAGGTACATGCATTCATGGAGCAAGAAGAGCAGAGCGACGACCTCACCATGCTCTCCATCAGATACATGCCGAAGCGCAACGAATACGATCACGAGGAAGAGTTCATGCTGACCAACGACATCAAGTATGTGGACGACCTGAACAAATTCGTGGATACCATCACCACTCATCTGAACTTCGACAAGTCGAAAGCAGCCAATATCAAACTGGCCGTCGAGGAAGCTGTGGTCAACGTGATAGAATACGCCTATCCCCAAGGCACCAAGGGCGACATCAGCGTGCAGGCCATGTATAACAAGCGGAAGCTGAAGTTCGTCATCACAGACTCGGGCGTTGCATTCAACCCCACCAAATCCGAATTGGCCGACACCACACTCTCAGCCGAAGACCGACCGATAGGCGGACTCGGAATCCTATTGGTCAGGGAGTTGATGGACTCTATCAACTATGAGCGCATCGACAACAAGAACACGCTGACGCTCATCACCCATTACGAAGCAAAGGAATAATTCAACAATAACAAACATTTATTATGGTAGCAACAATCCAAGAATTAGAAGACAAGTACGTGGCAACCCTGAAAGGCGAACTCAACACCGCCGCAGCCGTGGAAGTAGAAGAAGTATTGAAACCCCTGTACAAAAGCGACGGGCGCGATGTAATCATCGACTGCACCGAACTGGAGTATATCGCCTCAAGCGGACTCCGTATCCTCATCAGCATTCTCAAAGGAGCCAAGACCAACGGCAGCAAGGTGATTCTGAAGAACCTCAACGACGACATCAAGAACGTGTTCAAGCTGACAGGCTTTATCAATCTTTTCGAATTCGTATGAACCGCCTTGCTCTTCACGCCTGCATGTGGGGCCTTGCCCTGATGCTTCCCGCCAGCCTATGCGCCCAGGAGAAAGATTCTCTTGGGCTGTCGGCCACGAAGGAGAACACGCTGAAGGTAGATCTCCAGATACTCACCCACGGCGAAATACGCAACGGCGGAATGGCACCGACGGCAGATGACAACAAATCGCAGTTCCTGATGAACCGTGAGCGACTCGTGATAGGCTTTGAAAGGCCTGGCCTCGAAACAAAGCTGAACATCCAGCACAGCGGAATCTGGGGACAGTCGGGCAAGGGCTCGTTCAACGTCTTCGAAGCCTGGGCAAGAATGAAAGCCAAAAACGGACTCTTCGCACAAGTGGGACGCGTGGCACTGGCCTACGACGACGAGCGTATCATCGGTACCAACGACTGGGCCATGGCTTCGCTCTCTCACGACGTCATCCGTGCAGGCTACGAGGGCAAGGGTCATAAAGCTCATCTTATACTGTCCTACAATCAGAATAGCGAATGTCTGACCGAAGGCGGCAACTTCTATGCCAACGGAGCCCAGCCCTACAAGTCGATGGTCACCACATGGTATCACTACGACTTCCCACAGTTCCCGTTGGGCGCTTCGGTATTGTTCATGAACATCGGTATGCAGGGCGGTGAGAAAGACAACAATCCCCACACAGAATACCAGCAGTTGATTGGTGCATATCTGTCGTACAGGCCAAACCACTGGGGGGTGGAAGGTTCTTACTATCATCAGTTAGGAAAGAACGAGGATACCATGACGATCGACGCTTGGATGGCAAGCATCAAAGCAGGCTGGTCGCCGACAGAGAAGTATGGCTTCGAGGCCGGCTTCGACTATCTGAGCGGCGATAAGCAGTTTGCCGTTCCCCCCTCGGGCGCGATTGGCATGACCCGTCACGACAAGTTGAGGGGATTCAACCCCATCTATGGTTCCCACCATAAATTCTACGGCGCCATGGACTTCTTCTACGTGAGCACCTACGTGTTCGGATTCACACCTGGACTTCAGAACGCCTTTGCGGGTTTCCATTTCCAGCCCATAAAAAATCTGACGGTGAAAGCCGACTACCACTATATGGCCACAGCCACGAAACTGGCTAATATGGATATGACGCTCGGCCATCAAATCGGAGTAGAAGCACGATACGTGTTCACGAAAGATATCCGACTGTCGGCAGGCTACTCCTTCATGACGGGCACCGATACCATGGAGAAACTGAAGCGAGCCAGCGACAACGGAAGCCTGAGATGGGCTTGGTTTTCGCTCAGTATATCTCCCAGAATATTCGCCACTAAATGGTAATAAACATAACTATTTACTCATTACAATACAACCAAATCTTAGCAATATGAAAAAACATGCACCATTATCAAAGGTTCAGTACGGCATCTACGTGGAATGCGCCAGCCGTATTGGTGAAATATGCTATAACCTTCCTTATGTATATGCGCTCGACAAGTCGCTCGACGAAGAGCGGCTGCGCACAGCCGTCATCGACACCGTGGAGGCCCACCCCACCCTGTTCACACGCATCGAGCTCACCGACGACGGTGAACCCATGCAGACCATCGACATGGACAACGAGCATTTCGAACTGGAAATAGAAGACACCACAAACATCGAGAAGAAGGCTGCAGAACTGGTACGGCCGTTCGACATCTACAACGACCGGCTGTTCCGCATCCACCTCTTGCGAGACGACGACCACCTCTACCTCTTCATCGACTATCATCACCTCATCGTCGATGGCACTTCCATGAGCCTGCTGCTCCACGACATCAACGATGCCTACAACGGAAAGGCCGTCAGCGGAGAGAGCATGACGCTGGCCGATGTGTGCGCCGAGGAAGAAGCCTTGCGCCAGTCGCCGGCATTCGAAGAGGCCAAGCAGTGGTATGCCAAGAATTTTGACTGCAGCGACACTTTCACCCAGTTGCTGCCCGACCGCGAAGAAACCGAACTGAAGGAAGCCAGTCTGCTTCGCACCCTTTCCGTCGACATGGACCGCGTGGAGCAGTTCTGCCGCGACAACGGCATCTTCAAGAGCACGCTGTTCACCATGGCCTACGCTTACCTGCTGGCCAAGTTCAACAACGACCAGGAGGCACTCTTCAACACCGTTTACAACGGGCGCAAGACCAAGCAGCTGGCTCACACCGTGGGCATGTTTGTCAAGACACTTCCCGTCTATGCGAAGTTCGCTGCCGATACGACGGTGCTCGACTACCTGAAGGCAGGACAGGAGCAGACGAGCGGATGCCGCGAGCATGATGTGTATTCGTTTAGCGACATCATGGAAGACCTGAAACTACAGAGCAACTCGATGTTTGCCTGGCACGGAATGCTGTTCTCCGACGACGAGATGGGCGGCAAGCCTATGAAGGCCCGTCGCATCGGCAACAGCACGCTCGAGGCTTCGCTCTACCTGAAGACCTTTATCCTTAACGGCCACTATCAGGTGAAGGCCGAATATCACGCCAACGAGTATTCCGAGGAAATCATCGCCCAGTTCCTGGAGAGCTTTGAGGCCATTGTCGAGGGATTCCTTTCTACATCGTTGCTGAGTGATATCAGCATCTCTACTTCCACACAAGTGGAAACACTCGACTCCTTCAACCAGAACGATGTCGACTACGACGACTCGCAGACCATCGTATCGCTCTTTGAGCGTCAGGCTAAGCTGACTCCCCAGAACATAGCCGTAGTCTACAAAGACCACAAATACACCTATGCCGAGGTGGATGCCATCAGCAACCGCATCGCCGCATTCGTCTTGTCAAAAGATTTGAAACAGGAAGATGTTGTTTCGGTGCTCATCCCCCGATGCGAGTGGATGGCTATCGTATCGCTGGGTGTGCTGAAGGCTGGTTGTACCTATCAGCCGTTAGATCCCAGCTATCCGAAGGAGCGTCTCAACTTCATGATGCAAGACGCTAATGCTAAACTGCTGATAGCTGACGAACAACTGCGCCCCATCGTAGATGAGTATCAGGGCGAGGTACTGCTGACGAAAGATATCCCACAGTTACCCATTTCACAAATCACTAACACCCAACACCCATCACCCAACACCCTTTTCATCCTGCTCTACACCTCGGGTTCCACGGGTGTCCCCAAGGGTTGCCAGCTCACCCATGCCAATCTGGTGGCCTTCTGCAACTGGTATCAGCGTTTCTACAGCCTGAAACCCGAGCACAAAGTGGCCGCCTACGCCAGCTATGGTTTCGATGCCTGCATGATGGACATGTATCCCGCGCTGACCTGCGGTGCATCGGTGCATATCATTCCCGAAGAAATCCGACTCGACCTCATCGCCTTGAACGATTATTTCGAGCAGAACCATATCACCCACTCGTTCATGACCACGCAGGTGGGCTATCAGTTTGCCACGAGCATCGAGAACCACTCGCTGCTTTATCTTTCCACGGGTGGCGAGAAACTGGCTTCACTCACACCGCCCACAGGCTACAAGTTCTATAATGTATATGGCCCGACGGAGTGTACGATTTTCACGACCATCTATTGCGTGGAGCGCAAGATGAAGGAAATCCCCATCGGAAAGTCGCTCGACAACATGCGGCTCTATGTGGCTGACGCCCAGGGACACCGGCTGCCTATCGGTGCTGCTGGCGAGCTGTGGGTGGCCGGACCGCAAGTGAGCAGGGGCTATCTGAACCGTCCCGAAAAGACGGCAGAGGTTTACATCACCAATCCTTTCACCTCCGACGAAAAATACCAGCACACCTACCGCACGGGCGACATCGTGCGCTTCTTGCCCGATGGCAACATCCAGTTCGTGGGACGCCGCGACGGACAGGTGAAGATTCGCGGTTTCCGCATCGAACTGAAAGAGGTGGAGAGCATCATCCGCGAATTCCCCGGCATCAAGGATGCCACGGTGCAGGCTTTCGATGAAGATGGAGGCGGCAAGTTCATTGCAGCCTACGTGGTGAGCGACCAGCCCGTTGACATCGAGGCGCTCAATCAGTTCATCCTCGACGAGAAACCGCCCTACATGGTGCCCGCCGTGACGATGCAGATTGATGCCATTCCGCTCAACCAGAACCAGAAAGTCAATAAGCGCGCGCTGCCGAAGCCTGAGAAGAAGGCGGCCGTCGTGGAAGAGTCGAATGTGCCCATGAATGTCCTGGAAGAGGAACTCCACGAGATGATTGCCGGCATCGTCAACACCACCGACTTCGGCATCACCACCGTATTGGGCTATGCCGGACTGACTTCTATCTCGGCCATCAAACTGGCTGTGCAGGTGAACAAGCGCTATGGAGTGGCGCTCGATTCCAAGTCGCTGGTGAAGAGCGGTACGCTCCAGAGCATCGAAAACGAGATCTTAGCTGCCATGCTGAATGGACAATCGGCTACACAGCAAAAGGCAGAAAAAGATTCTTCACTCTTCACTCTTCACTCTTCACTTAAAACCGTGCCCCTGTCGTATGCCCAGACGGGTGTTTACTTCGAGTGTCTGAAGAATCCCACTTCGACCATCTACAACATCCCCTATCTGCTCACCTACCCCGCCGGTACCGATGCCGACAGACTGGCCGAGTGCGTAAAGCAGGTGGTCGGCCAGCATCCCGAGCTCAGCGTTCACTTCACCACCGAGGGCGACACCATCGTGCAGACCACCGAGGGCAGCGTTCCCGTGGAGATACCCTTCAGCGTGATGAAGAAGGAAGAACTGGATGAATACAAGAACGAGTTCGTAAGACCATTCAATTTGCAGAAGGCTCCGCTCTACCGCTTTGAAATCGTGAAGACCGACGACACCGTCCACCTGCTGATGGACATTCACCACCTGGTGTTCGACGGCGGCTCTGCCGACTTGCTGATTCGTCAGATAGGCACTGCTCTCGAAGGGAAGTCCGTTGAGAAAGAGACCTACACCTATCTCGACTTCGTATGCGACCAGCAGAAGGCTGAGGAGAGCGAGGCCTTCAAGGCTGCCCAGCAGTTCTTTGCCGAGAAGTTGCAGACTTGTGAGGGTGCCAGCGAGATTCCTGCCGACCTGCCCAACACCGACAACCAGGGATTCATCGGCGAGGCCATCTGCCCCACCGACTACGAAAAGGCCGCAGCCTTCTGCCGCCAGCAGGAAATCACACCTGCCCATCTGTTCCTCGCTGCCACAAGTTATGTGGTATCGCGCTACACTAACAACCGCGAGGTCTATCTGAGCACTATCAGCAGCGGCCGCTCCAACCTGAAGATTGCCGATACCGTGGGTATGTTCGTCAACACGCTTGCCCTCGGCCTCAAGATTGACGATGTGACGGTGGCCGAATATCTCCACCAGGTGAGCGACACCTTCGACGAGACACTACGCCATGAGGACTATCCCTTCGCACGCATCGCCACCGACTACGGATTCCATCCCGCCATCGCCTACGCTTATCAGGTAGGTGTGCTCTCAGAATACAAGGTCAACGGAAAGCCCATCCAGCAAGAACTGCTCGAACTGAATGTGCCGAAGTTCAAAATCAACGTCAAGATTGAGCCACGTGGTATTCTGGTGCAATACGATGATGCCGTCTATTCTGCAGAATTGGCACAAGGTCTTGCCGATAGCATCGCCGCCACCGTCGAGCACATCATGGCCCAGCCCAATGGCAAGGTGCGCCAGTTGTCCATCGTCAGCCCTACCCAGGAAGAGCAGTTGGCTCTTATCCGTCAGACAGGAACTGGCGAGGCACCTTTCAAGCTGTTCTACGAGAGCATCATACACCATGCACAGACGCAGCCTGAGCGCATGGCCCTCATCGCCAGCGACGCCCGGTTCACCTATCAAGAGTTCGACCAGGCCACCAACCGTATTGCCAATGCCCTCCGCCAGCGTGGTGTTCGCGAGGGTGACCGTGTGGCCCTCCTGTTGCCGCGTACGAGCCGCCTCATCCTCTCCATGTTCGGTGTGCAGAAGGCAGGTGCCGCCTATATCCCTTGCGACCCTGAATATCCCGCCGATCGTGTGAAACTCATTCTCGAGGATAGTGGTGCCAAACTGATCATCACCCCTGAGGTGGCCGAGGAACTGCTCCAGACGGAAGATACCACACTGCCACAGACATCGCTCACCCCCGACGACCTCGCCTACCTCATCTATACCAGCGGCTCAACGGGTCGTCCCAAGGGTGTGATGCTGCGCCACGAGGGAATGTGTAACTACGCCACGGCACTCCCCGCCAACGTTGAGGCCTATGCCGTAGCCAACGCTGCCGAGAGCATACTGGCTGTCACCACCATTTCGTTCGACGCCTCGCTCCATGAGATTGCCATCTCGTTGTTCAATGGCCTCACCTTAGTGTTGGCCAACGAGGAACAGACCAAGAACCCGCTCGACATGGCCGCTCTCATCCACGAGCACCATATCGGCTACGTGTCGGCAACACCTTCTCAGTGGCAGACATGGATATATAGCACGGAGTTCGTCGAAGCCATCCGCACCGTTCCCGTCATCCGCTTCGGTGGCGAGAAACTGCCCGAGAGCCTCCTGCACCAGATGCAGCAACTTACTCCGTCTCGCATCCTGAACACTTACGGTCCCACCGAGACCACCGTGTCGTCAAACATCCAGGAACTTACCCATGCCGACCGCGTGACGGTAGGCCGTCCGCAACTCAACGTCAAGGAATTCGTCGTCGACAGCGACGGCAACGAACTGCCTGTAGGCGTCGTTGGTGAACTATACATCGGCGGTCGCGGTGTTGCCCGCGGCTACAACAACCTGGATGACATGACGCGCGAACGCTTCATCGACTACCACGGCACCCGCATCTATAAGTCAGGCGACTATGCCAAGTGGGCACCCGACGGCGACGTGTTCATCCTCGGCCGTAAGGACCACCAGATCAAGCTCCGCGGTCTCCGCATAGAGCTCGGCGAAGTAGAGAACGTCATTGCCCGCGTTGAAGGAGTGAAGAACGTAGTCATTATGATCCGCCAACTTTCTGGCAAGGAGCACCTCTGCGCCTACTTCACCGCCGACCGTCCCATCGACATCACCGAGATGAAGGCCGAGATCAGCAAGAGCCTCACCCAGTACATGGTGCCCACGGCTTACCTGCAACTCGAGAAAATGCCCATGACGCCCAATGGCAAAACCGACCTCAAGGCTCTTCCTGAGCCCCAGTTGGCCATCAGCGGCGAGTACGAGGCACCTGCCAACGACACCGAGCGCACCTTCTGCGACATCTTCGCCAAGATTTTGCAAATGGACCGCGTTGGCGCAACCGACAACTTCTTCGAACTTGGTGGCACTTCACTCGTTGTCACCCGCGTCATCATCGAGGCCGACAAGGCCGGACTCCACGTATCGTATGGCGAGGTGTTCGCCAACCCGACTCCACGCAAACTCGCCTGCCTCATTACAGGAGAATCCGAGATTACCAGACAGGCCGACGATCCTGTGGCCGCCTTCGACTACACCGCCATCAACAACCTGTTGCAACGCAACACACTGGGCTTCTTCCGCGCAGGCGAGCGTCATCCTCTTGGCGACGTCTTAATCACTGGTTCTACGGGCTATCTGGGAATCCACATCCTTCGCGAACTGATCGACAGCGATGCCCAAAACATCTACTGTATGGTACGTGGCAAGAGCCAGGAAGCCGCTGAGAGCCGCCTCCGCACCCTGCTCTACTACTACTTCTCCGAGTCCTTCAAGGAACTCTTCGGAAAGCGTCTCCACATCGTTCTCGGCGACGTCACCCAAGACATCGACGAAAGCCTGAAGGTGGACACCGTCTTCAACTGCGCTGCCGTGGTGAAGCACTTCTCTGAAGGCACAGAAATCGAGGACGTGAACATCGGCGGTGCCCAACATTGCGTTGACTTCTGCATCAAGACGGGCGCCAAACTCATCCACATCTCCACTGCCAGCACCCGTGGCATCTGGGCAGGCGAGATCAAGGACGACGTGTTCACCGAGAAGCGCTTCTACATGGGCCAGTATCTCGGCAACAAATACATCTACTCGAAGTTCATGGCCGAACGGCTCATCCTCGATGCTGTTGCCCTTCATGGACTCAATGCGAAGATCATGCGCGTGGGTAACCTTGCCGCCCGTTCTACCGACGGTGAGTTCCAGGCAAACTTCTCCACCAACTCGTTCATGGGTCGCATCCGCATATACAACATGCTGGGGTGCTGTCCCTATGCCCTGCGCAACAAGCGCGTGGAATTCTCACCCATCAACGAGGTCGCCCAGGCCATCTGCCTGCTGGCAACCACACCGAAGGAGTGCACTGTGTTCCATCCCTACAACATCCACGGACAGTTCCTTGGCGACGTACTTACTGGACTGACCTCTGTGGGACAAGGCATCCAGTTTGTAGAGCAGGAAGATTTCCAAAAGGCTATGGACGAAGCCGGACAAGACCCGCAGAAAGCCAAGCAGATGGCTGCCCTGCTGGCCTACAAAGACATGGCGCATGGTCAGAAGACCGCCGACGTTCAGCGCGACAACGACTATACCACGCAGGTGCTCTACCGTCTCGGTTTCTCCTGGTCGCCCACATCGTGGGACTACGTCGAGCGCATGCTCACTGCCATCGGCGGATTCGGATTCTTTGAATAAAAAAAAGAAAAAAAAGACTCTCCCCCTGCCCCTCCCTGAAGGGAGGGGAGTAATTACCAATAATAAAAAAGAAGATGAAAGACGAAATAAAAGAAAGCGAAAAACAACCATCAAAAGTATCTACTCCCCTCCCTCACAGGGAGGGGCAAGGGGGAGAGTCTGTAGGGCGTGGGTCTCTAGGGGGAGAGTCTGTAGGGTCTTCTTCCATTTCCTCTCTCTTTTACAGCTACCTCGGTGCTTACATCCTGGTAGCGCTCTCGGGCTGCTTGGGTAATGTGGTCGACGGCATCATCGTAGGCAATCTCATCAGCGAAGACGGCGTCAGCGCCATCAACCTTTCGAAGCCCATCAACCAGTTCATCTATACCCTCCAACTGCTCATCAATGCCGGTGCAGGCATGCTCGTGGCCTACGCCCTCGGGCAGAAAGACATTGCCCAGGCACGCCGGTTCTTTACCCGTGCACTCATGCTCAGCATCGGCGTCAGTCTGCTGCTGTCAATATTCGGCGGCATCCTCTTTCCCGACGAGACGGCCCGGATGCTCTGTAGCAATGAGCAGATTCTCCCGCTGGCCCGCGATTATATGCAGGTGCTCCTACTGGGCAATCCCGCCTTCATCCTCATGTGGGGACTCTCCACCATGGTGGGCGTCGACGGAAAGCCCAAGCTGGTGTCGGCAGCGGTCATCATCGACAATGCGGTGAACCTCTTGCTCGACATTGTTTTCATCCAATGCTTCGGATGGGGCATCACGGGTTCCTCGGCAGCCACCGTCGTGGGCCATATCGTCGGAATAGCCATTCTCCTCAGCCATTGGTGGAATCCCGCCAACAGGAGGCTCACACCCATGTTTAGTTTCGACGGTCTGCTGTCTTCGTGGCGGCGCATCCTCTCACAAGGCGCCCCACTGGCCATCGCCTCCATCTCACTCACCCTGCTGATGCTCTCGGCTAACACCATCGTCCTCTCCACCCTCGGACGCACGGGCATCTTTGCCTTTGCCGTCTGCATGAACCTCCTGCAAGTCTATAATCTGTTCTTGTCGGGAACGTGTCAGACGCTCCAGTCGCTGGGCGCCATCCAGGTGGGAAAGAAAAACGAAGAGGGCCTCCATACCATCTTGCGCCGTGCTTTCCGTTTTATTACCGCAGCCATGGCCGTCACCTGCATCCTCGTATGGGCATTCCCGGAGTCCATCGCCAGGCTGTTCGGTGCCGAAGAAGCAACGATGCTCGCCGAGTGCATTCATGCGCTCCGCATTTTTGCCCTGAGCTTCATCCCCTTCTGCTACATCTACGTCATCATGATTGTCTACAAACTCTACGGACAGCATCGCATGGCGCTCTTCATTTCCTTTGCCCTTTCACTAACGGTCATTCCAGTGCTTTGGCTCATGGCCCGCTGGCAGCCCTCCATGCTCTGGTACAGCTATCTCATAGCCTACCTCATCGAGGCCATTGCCATCTTCACGCTCCATCGCCTCAGCCACGTGGAGCTGAGATTGAGAAAATGAGAAATGGAGAAATTTCGTGCAAACGAAGGCAGAGCCAAGCTTGCTTGAGCTATGCTGAGTGCAGCCGAAATTCATGAACGAAGTTCATAAAATGAGAAATGGCGTAATCGTGGAATTGTAAAATTGTGAAATAGTAAAATCGTAAAATAGTGAAATCCTAAAATCGTCAAATAAAAAAATTCTTCACTCTTCACTCTTCACTCTTCACTTTTTTTCGTATCTTTGCAGCCGTAAGCAAATAATATGAGAATAGACATCATCACCGTGCTGCCAGAGATGATCGAAGGATTCGTGAGGGAAAGCATCCTGGCAAGAGCACAAAAGAAAGGACTCGCAGAGATTCATCTGCACAACCTGCGCGACTACACGCTCGACAAATGGCGTCGTGTGGACGATTATCCATACGGCGGTTTTGCCGGAATGGTCATGCAGATAGAACCCATCGACCGCTGCATCTCAGCGCTCAAGGCCGAACGCGACTACGACGAAGTTATCTTCACCTCACCTGACGGCGAGCAGTTCAACCAGCACGTGGCCAACGACCTCTCGCTCAAGCAGAACCTCATCATCCTCTGTGGCCACTATAAAGGCGTGGACCAGCGCGTGCGCGACCATCTCATCACCCGCGAAATCTCCGTGGGCGACTATGTGCTGACCGGTGGCGAACTCCCCGCAGCCATCATTGCCGATGCCGTGGTCCGCGTGGTTCCCGGAGTCATCGGCGACGAGCAGAGCGCACTCTCCGACTGTTTTCAGGACGATCTCCTGGCAGCCCCCATCTACACCCGCCCCGCCGAATACAAAGGCTGGAAGGTGCCCGACATCCTGCTCTCCGGCCATGAGGCCAAAATCAAGCAATGGGAAATTGACGAGGCCCTGCGCCGCACCCGCGAGCTGCGCCCGGACTTGTTGGGAAATGAAGAAAATGAGAAATGGAGAAAATGAGAGATTAATCTATAAATTATGTTGCACGATAACTTTATAGCTGACTATACTGAAGATTTCGGATTGCGAATAGTCAATTTGTACAAGCATCTACGCAAAGAAAAGAAAGAGTACATTATGTCTATGCAATTGTATCGTTCAGGAACCAGCATCGGTGCTAATGTTGCTGAAAGCAAAAACGCTCAGAGCAAAGCCGATTTCATTAGCAAGCTAAGCATTGCTTTGAAAGAGGCTGGTGAAAGTGATTATTGGCTCAAACTTCTCTTGAAATCTCAAACTATCTCAATACATGAATATGATTCAATAAAAAACGATTTGAACATCATCATTGGAACATTAATTAAGATAATAAAAACAACAAAAGAGAATTTGAAGAAAAACGAGGAATAACAATTTCTCATTCTCTCATTTTCTCATTTTCTAAATTTTTAATAACATGAACAGAATAACAGAAAACATCTACTACATCGGAGCCGACGACCGCGAACTCGACCTCTTCGAAGGACAGTACGAAACGCCGGAAGGCATTTCCTATAACTCACACGTCATCGTGGACCAGAAGATTGCCGTCATCGACACCATCGATGCACGCAAAGCCGACGAATGGAAAGCCAATCTCGCCGAAGTGCTCGGCCAGCGCAAACCCGACTATCTCATCGTGAGCCACATGGAGCCCGACCACTCCTCGCTCGTCAAAGAGATGATCGATAGCTATCCCGAAATGCAGGTGGTATGCTCGGCCCAGGCCGTGAAGATGATGGCCCGCTTCTTCGGCGAAGCCGTAGCCCCCGAGCGCATCATCACCGTGAAGGACAACTCCACCCTTTCGCTCGGCGAACACACCCTGCAGTTCTTTACCGCAGGAATGGTCCACTGGCCCGAAGTCATCGTGGAATACGAGCAGAAAGAGAAGATTCTGTTCTCTGCCGATGCCTTCGGCAAGTTCGGAGCCCTCAGCTTCGACGATCCCGAAGGATGGGCCTGCGAGGCACGCCGCTACTACTTCAACATCGTGGGCAAATACGGTGCACAGGTGCAGGCCCTGCTCAAGAAGCTCAGTGGTCTGGAAATCAAGAAGATTTGCCCGCTCCACGGTCCCGTGCTCGATGAGAATCTGGAATACTACCTCAACACCTACAACACCTGGAGTTCCTACGAGCCCGAGGATAAAGGCATCTTCATCGCCTACTGCTCGCTTCATGGCAACACCGAAGAGGCAGCCCAGAAACTCGCAGAGATTCTCAGGGAGAACGGCGATACAAAGGTGAGCATTGCCGACCTGCGCCGTGATGACCTTCACGAGTGTGTGGAAGACGCTTTCCGCTACGACCGCTTGGTGCTCGCCGCCCCCACGTATGATGCCGGCGTGATGCCCATCATGGAAGACTTCATCCACCACCTCTCCATCAAGAACTACCAGAAGCGCCGCGTGGCCATCATCGAGAACGGTTCATGGGCACCCGTTGCCGGCAAGAAGATGCGCGAGGCCATGGAGGCCATGAAGCAGATCACCATCGTGGAGCCCATCGTCACCGTGGAGTCAACCGTCAAGGCCGACACCATCGAGAAGCTCCAGACGCTTGCCGATGCTCTCTTGGCAGAATAATCCCCCATAGCTTCCACCCATCAGAAGCATTGTTTCCAGAGTCTGGAAGCATCCTTTCCACCCATTGGAAACACTCCTTCCAATGGGTGGAAGTTTTTTCGAACAAGGAGGCAACTACCGAAATAATTTCGGTAGTTCGCAGAGTGACTTTGACAGATTCTTGGGTGAACTGCCAATTTTAGACGAATAAAGTGACTATGATTCTATAAGTCCAAATGTATCATTTGCGATGCTTAAGTCCATCATTTACGAGGAGGGTGTGTCAAAATAGGCACACCCTCTTGCAAGCATACAAAGAATGTCATTTCTTCTTTTTCTTCTGCTCTTTCTGGTAATCTTTCAAATAGTCCGAAAGCTTTTCTCCAAAGTTTTCAAAAACACCAATCAGACGGCCTATCTGCTTGAAACTACTATCGCCTTTCAATCCCTCAAACTTCAATATGAGCCTGACCTCGTCTGTGTTCATGTCTCTCACCTCAAAAACGCCATTGGCTTTAGCTTCACCTCCTTTAATTCCACCCAAACCGTATTTAACGGCAGGTCCGAAATCAATCATAGTAAGCCGGAGAACAACCTTGTAGTCTTTTCCGAGTTTCGTAAGTTTCAGTCCTTGTTTCACTTCGTCATTGTAATGCTCCCTGAAAGCCTTGTGGCATTTCTCTTTGTCTTTAGTTTCCCAATCGGTCGTCCATTTGTCGTCATCTTCATCTTGAACCTGCATCCATGTGGCAAAGTCAACATCGTCTTCATGGTTTTTGCTGTCTGTGACTATCATCTGAGAATAGTCAATGTCAAAAACAGCCGTCTTTTTCTGTTCAAGCAAAACGTCCAGACTGCCCTCAACTACGGTGAACAAATCATCTTTTGCACTCATACTTACAGCGGTTAATAACATGAGGGTAGCTACCCAAACCCTCTTTGGAAGTAGTTCTCTTGTTTCGTTCATAACGGAAAAGCTGTTTGTGCCAATCAATCCCATCAAATTGGCGGTTATCTATTTGGAACGTGGGACTTGCAGACCGTTGCCTGCCGTTCCTTGTTATTATTCAAATTGCAAATCTACAAAATCTTTCGTCCTTACTTTCCTCCTGCTGCGCTTCAGTGTATGAAAGTAAGGTTATGGTGTACGAAAAGCATGTTCATCTGTTTGCATTTCCATTTCCTTAGCCAGTTTGCTGAGTGCCTTAGTCGTAACTTTTATGCTCACTTTCCTGGTTGTTCCGAATTGGTTGACCATAAACGTAAGCAGTTGTTTGCTCGGCTGGATGCGAAGCACATAATCCGTATTCACCATATAAGTTTTTCCAACCAACACAAACCGCTTCCTGATGTCCTCAGGAATCTGCTCGTCCATCATTTTTGCTATCTCCGCCCGCTGATAGGTGAGCGTGTTGAGTACGCCCCCATCAGCAAGGTAGATGTCGCAATAGTTCCCGTCTGCCTGAATATACAGAATGTTGCTCAGGCGCAGGTAGAGCACTTCACTCTTATTTTTAATAGTCAGAACCAATTTTTAGAAATATATTGTGCCGTAGAACGAGGCGTATGCCTTATAGTTGAAATTATCGCGAATTTCCTCTGAATCAAACCCGCCTACAATGCTGGCTTTGTCGCCACAGTTACTCCAGCCGTTCTGTGTCTTGATGCTCAGAAGCCTAACCTCTTCGCCTCTGACACCCACCCTGATAGGCAGGGAGTACCAGTCATTTCCTTTTTTGTAATACCCCCTAAGTGTCACCTCCTGCATCTTGGGCCTTGCCTGCTGTTTTTGCCGATAAGGGGAACCGTAAGTGGGTTCGTAAATGGTGTACGGAGTTCCATACCCATAACTTGGAACACTTGACGTTTGAGGAACTTCTGCTGGTTGATAAACCGTGAACTGAGCGTTGGCACTCATGGCACCCAACAACATCATACTTGTAAACAAAATCTTCTTCATAATTCACTTTTGTTTTTAGGTTTTGATTTTTCGACAAGTGCAAAGTTACGAAAGATTCTGTCGACATCTACCCCTTCCACATGTGCAAATGTACAAAATACCCATTTGGCTGTACGAAATAAAACTATAGAAACGAAGTTCGCCTTTTTTTTGATGACTTCCCCATAATTTTATGATTTCATACATTAGAAGTGGGATTTCGTAACTTTTTCTTATCAGAATATTGCTTTTTTCAAAAACATTGCCTATCTTTGCAATGTTCCAAACGGAAATGTTATGGACTAACCTAAATCGTTTATGATTAATATGCAGAACCCATATTATATACAATCGGCATCTATTAGGGAGATGCTTAAAGAACAACTCCCAAACGGCCTTGAAACAACGGCTGATCTGCTTTTGGATTATATGAGTAAGAGCAAAGATGAGCAACAGAGAGACACTGCTGCATTCTTTAAAGCGTCCAAGAAGATGCCTGAGATGATTATGGTTTTCGATTTCGCCATGTCTTTGCTACAACACGATGTCATTCCCATTCGCGAAGCCATTTATGACACAGGTTTGAATGGAATCAAAGAATTGAATGACTATTTGGTTGACAAATACGGAAAAGATGATAGCATGAAAGTCAATGCAAAAGCCGATAACGTCATCAATTGGGTGACGCTAAAGCTTCCTGCAAAGGAAGAAATGATAAGACTGGGTTTAATATACTAACAAAAACTAACATCTATAATAATGGATAACTATTCTCAAAATGGACATATTTGCGAAGAGTATAAAGGCATAAAAATATGCAAAGTCCCGTCTGGACGGTATAACATTTACAGAGATGATACTCTCATAATGGGCGGTTTTGCATCTGCTATGTTTGTTCCTAATAACAACTATACACCTAACAAAAAGTATAAGTTCATTGTTTGTAAAAAATCTGTATATGATGAGGATAGAGAAGAATATATAAGAATATGGGATTTGTTTGACATTAAAGGGAATAAGCTTTTGGGAGATAACGAATGCACAAGTATATCTCTTCCTAATATAAGTGCACGAAATTATGACGATAAAGCATACGGAAAACCTTATGGCAATGTGTATGGTGATAATATTTTTATAATTGAGCGCAGGCATTGGAATTTAGGATTTCGTTACTCACTTGTGTTATCTAATGGGAATGCAATATATAATTCTGACACTATTTTTAATGTGCTACAAGTCGGTGACAAATTCATAATCGACTATGTGGCAAACATATACGTTCATGACAAAAAGAATGTATATGGTGTAGTTGACTTAGATGGTAACAATATTATTCCTTTTGTATATAGTTCTGTTAAACCTGTTTTAGATAAAACAAACAAGAAAAATGAATACAGACTTCCTTGGTCTTACGAAATTACTTCCCCAAAGAAATGCCCAAAGGAATCTGCTTTTTTGTTGGAACTTGAAAACGGGAAATCAATGTTTGTTACCAACGAAGGCTTTCCTGTAATAAAGAAAGGTAAAGAAGCCTTTATATTTCCGTACAATAGGACATGGATAGGTGATTTCAAGAATTCTATCGCACCTGTTTATGACAAGTACGACGGTCTTGTTACCATAAACAATGAACCCGTTATTATTTTAGATGATAAGACTCCAATTGTTCTAGATTCCAAATATAAAGTTGCTATAAGTCTTGCACCAAATATAGCCAAGGTGTTTAGAGATAAAGAATATTTGTATGACTTAGTTAAAAAGGCAGAATTGTGTTCTGGGTATGATGATATTCAGCTAGTTTCTGACCATATTTTTATTGCAGATAATTCCACACTAATAGTTCTTGACAATGATTGTAATGTCATAGTAGAGCGAACTTATCCCTCATGCAAACCGCTAACCTATAAAGATAAGCATTTCTTCCAAATTGGTAGCTCTGAATATAATTACAATTGTAAGTATGGGATTGTAGACGAAAAGGGCAAAACTATCCTCGAAACTATTTTTAAAAAGATTTGTATTAATGAAGACGGGTTCTTTGAATGCGTACAAGAGGAATATGAAAAGAGTTCCTATATGGCAAAAGGAGAAAAAACAGCGTATTTTTCAAAAGAAACTATAGAGTTCTTTAAGATTGAAGACGGCTATTTACCCAAACCATTAGGTTTTAAAGATATCAAGTATCTATATTATTCATTGTTTAAATATAGCAACAATGATAAATATGGTATAATAAACATCAAAGGTGAAAGTATCGTTGAGCCAAAATATGATTTTATCTCTGACTTTAAGAATGGCTTTGCACTTGTTTATATAAAAAAAGAGAATTGTTACACAGAATACTGGGGAGTAATCAATACTAGGGGAAATGAAATCATTCCCCCCTTGGCAAAACATATATCTTCCATTGATGTCCTTAACAATGGTTGGTTCGCATGTACTGATGAAGAATTTAAAACGTCTGTATATGATACATCAGGAAATGTGTTATGGGATTCACCTATGGGGAAAGTCAACTCTTTGAAAGGAACCGCCCAATTCTTCTCTGTAGGAGAACTTGATCACATAGGAGTTGTTGACGTATATGGTAAAGTAATTATCCCATTAGAATATCATGAAGTGATTTATCTTGATTCGCTATTATTTATAGTGATAAAACGAATTGAGAATTGGAAAGTAAATTATAGATTTGGTAATTATGAGGATAATAGTTATGAGTCAAGAATTTGCGGAATAAAGAACATATTTAATAATACTATATTAAAGCTAGAATATGAGGAAATTGACCAGATTCCTGAATTGCCAGGTTTTTATATAGCTAAGAATGATAGAATAGAACAATGTCAACTACTTCCGGAACAGGTTGCTGTTGAGCCACAATTGAATCATTCTCTACTAACATGTTCAGGTGAAGTTATTTATTCGGCAAGAAAAATAAGATATGTTGGCAATAACTTCTTTGTTGTAAGAGAGAATGGAAAAGAAGGTGTGATAGATATAGCTGGCAAGGTGATTGTTCCTGTCAAATTTGAACATGTCGGGAATTTCTATAACAGATTTTTCTGGGTAAGCAATGAACACTCTATTACTGGTTCTTTTTCTTTCGAATATGGTGAAAATGTTGAGGGAGAACATATTAGGAAAGTAAATTTGAAAGGTGAATTATCTGCGAATAACAATGGAAATACAATTTGGGTTCCATCGGAATATGATTGGGCAACGGATTTTGTTGAACAACTCAGTATTGTCAGAAAAAACGGCCACTTAGGAGTTATTAACTCTTCATGTAAATTGATTGTTGATACTAATTATGATAGCATAAGAATTCTTGATAACCATACTATCCTTGTAAATAAGCTGCAAGAAGACAAGAGCATCCTTAAAGGTTTGTTCGATTGGGACGGAAACGAAATCATTCCTGTAGATTATGACCATATAAAGCATATTTATCAAAACAGATATAAAATCGGGCGTGAGAATTATTTCGTAATTGTTAATCAAAAAGGGGAAGAACTAACCGAAAGCTTCTTAACAATACTAAATTTTGAATTAATATATGATGGTACTCAAGAACGTCTATGCGCTATTGTATACAAAAACAAAGAATTGAAGGATAATGGGAAATGGTATTATAAAGATGGAGGTGTAATTGATATTGACGGAAATGAAATATTGCCTTACACTTATGACAAGATTACATTATATCCTCCACACTACGCATTGTGTGTGAGAAAGGGTATTCACAGTATTGCAGATCTTAGCAATGGAAAGCAAATAAGGTTTCCAAATCTTAAAATTAAGCATACATGGGGAATTGATGCTCTTGGTCGATGCATTTTTAGTGAGGATTGTAAGTATGATAGCCATGAAGAGGAGTGGAAAGACGGAACAAGAGGGGTATTTGACATTAATGGCATATTAATCCCTTCTGGTAAATATTCTCAAATAATACTTGAGGATAGTGGGTTGATAATTGTAGGCGTAAATAATTCAGATTCAGATGATGATAACAAGAACGACGAATTCTCTCTAAATTTGTTGTGGGGTGTTGTTGACCAAGCCGGGAAAGAGATAATATCACCTAAATACTCTAAGATTTCGCAAATCAGAGGCGACTATTTATTGGTATACAAAGGGAAAAACTCTACACACTGTAATCGTAAGTATGAAGGGATATGGGCTGTAATGAATATGAGTGAAGAACTGATTAAAGAATTTGAATATGATTTTGAGGCTCAATCATATCTACAGAACTTGGATAAGGGTGAAGGTGTTGAGAATTGTCCCAACAATACTTCAACCTATTACTACTATGAGGTTCCAAAAGTTCTTTTGTCAGAGGCAATAAAGAGAAAAGAAAATAGAAGTTCTGTTTATTATGATGATAATCAGTTTGACGATGAGGAGGATTTGGTGGAAAGTAAATACGGAGAGTATAATGGATGGGATGATAATACCATCGATGAAGCCTTTGATGGGATTCCAGAACTAACATGGAATATTGATTAAAGAATATAAACAAGACTATGCAGGAAGAAGATTTCGATTTTGAAGAATATGAAAAGGCATTAAAGTCTAAGCCTGATTATATTTTAGATCAGTGCTATGATATGATAATGCATATTTCAGAAGATAGTATCATCAGTCTCTACACAAGTTTTGATAACTTTTTGTTTCAAGATATTGATTACGGAAAAGTTATATCCATAATGCCGAAGTGGGTAGCAGATACGGGTATAAGTCCAGAAAGTGCATGTAACAAAGATTCTTTTGAGAAATTGAAATCAACTTTCTCACATCCTTATCTTAATAGGTTCATATACTATTATGATGTGTGGAGCTTAATTGCTGCGGTACAAGATAGATTGCAAGCAGTCGAATACTTTATGCGAGATTTTTATTCTTCGATACCATGCTTCTTGAAATATGATAAGAAGAAATACACATCATGCATTAGGGTTGGAGGTATAAGCAGTACTAATGCATTGGTTTCTTTGAATAGCATCTTTGTGTCTCTTGCATCTGTGTTTGATTTGTTGAGTAAAATAGCAGTTGAACAATACAAGTTTGGTCAATATGATTTTTCTAAGTACAAAAAGATGAAAAGCGAGAGTGTCCTCTATAATTATACTTATAATGATATTAATCCAACGTTGAAAGGAAAAGGGGTTCTGTTTTCCGCTCCACTATGTGTTCGGGAAATCCTTACATTTCGAAATGAATATATCCACAACGGCCCTTGGGATTTGAGATGCAGTATATACGAAACATGTATTGAAGATAATCCAGCTGACATAATTGTGTATAGTCCAGATATGGATGAATATGGGAATTTCGTCACTTCAGGTTCTCGTGACAAGTTTTATTCGCAGGGCAATATGATAAACATCCAACTCCCTCATTTAGTAATGGACACTCTTGATGTTATCCAAAAAACTATTGATGAGATTGTGGTATTGTATTCACAGGAAACGACAAGAACAGAAGATGAAAATCTTACAAAGGAATGCATCGATGAGATAACTATGTACTACAAATCGTTAAAGAATGATACTTGTCAATTATTAACACCTAAAAAATAATATATGGCTAAATATAATTCTATATTGTCAGATGACAAAATTCAAAAAGTTTTCGACAAACTACAACCGCTTAATGCTGATTTTATCAGTTTTGGTGATTTCCTTTTTGGAAGTTGTATCGTTAGTTTTAAACAAAAAAATGGAGATATCTACAAATCTGGTTCTGTCTTAATTGACGAAAATGGTGAGATTATACCTATAAAGATAAATGGGAAATCTTATGATGGCTTGGATTGCATTGAACCTGGAAAAGAAGGCTCATCATTATTGCTGCTTGGTCATATTACAGATTTAGAAGGTAATAAGACCCAATACTTACATTACGCCATTGACATTCATGAAGAAAGGCATGACAAGCCATATTGGCATTGGGAAGAAGGTATTTTTGACAGAGAAACAAAAGGGGTCGCAATCTCTGATGAAAACCTCAAAAGCATTCAAGCGACATTATGGTCTGAAAAACTTATGTGTGTTTCATATTTAGATAATGAAAAAAGGAAATATGGGGTCATGGAAAAGGCCTGGAACAAATGGAGATGGCTGATAACAGCTAATTTTACTTTTATTGAGTATAAAAACGGACAAATCTATACATATAGCGAGAATGATATTTCTTTGTCAAAAGGATGCCTATATGAACAAAAACTGGAACCATATATAATTAAAGAAGAAGATGGTCTCAAAAAGGTCATAGGGACGGTCGTAAATTCTAAAGACTATCTAATTCGAAGTGGGTCTTTTGCTGGCAAAAAGTTTTCTGATATCAACTCGAATGATTTTGAAAACTATTTTAAAGAACACCTTTTCATTTCGGATGATGCACTAATCAATCACAGTGAATATCTTAGGGCTGTTAGAGATTCCATTATTATTGAAAATGAACTTTCGATCCTTCAAAAGAATCAAATAATTGATTTCCAAATTTCGAAATATATTGACAATGATGGTAACACTATTAATGTTACTTGTCCTATCAATGGTTGTAATTTTGAAGACGCTTTTATAAATCATTACCAATATGTTAATACTCTGATTAAATTTCAAAAATTGAAAGTTTGTGAACATGTATTTGACAAAATGCTATTAGAAGAGTATGCAAGAGATAATTATCCTAACAAATCAATAATCATTTCAGCTAAAACCAACATATATAATCTTTTAAGTAAAACTCAATTTCACAATCTTTCAGAAGAGATAGACCCTGAAGATTTTGACAAGTTAGATGTTAAGCGTGCAGGAAATGTATTAATTATTGATTATTCAGTGGATGATTTTGGGAAAGTTGAATCTGCTGATTATGGAATATACCCAAGATCTCTTGTTGTTAATCAAGATGGAGACGTTTTTTGTCAAGACTGTACCATGGTTCGATACATCTCAGATGACATTATTCTTTATGAAAAATGGGATATGGATAGAATATGGAATGAAGATAAATGGGATAATCCAAGCATTGGGCCAAGGCATAATGATTATCATAAAGATTATGTTAAAGTAGTAGAACAAGGAATCATTAATTATAAAGGAAAGGTCTTATATAAAGGTGAGTTGGGAGATTTGTCCGCAGCATCAGTGAAGTCACAATATTTATTATTAGAAAAGCCCAAATTCACAGAAATAGAGAGGGACAAAATTGAGTATTATTTATCTGAATATGGTGGAGAGGAGAAAGATTCTTGTAAATGCCCAGAATGTGGTGCACAGGCATATTGGGATGAAGATGAAGAATGTTACATTTGTGAAGACTGTGAGAATCATGTGCAAGGAGAACATAAAGACAAACAAAGTTGGGAGTTGTCTAAGACACAATCATTAGCTGCTGACAATTTTGAAGACGTTCTTTCTTCTGAGAAAGTTAATCATGGCCAATTTATTACAGAGACAGAAGAAGAGAGGAACGAGCGGGAATATTGGGAACAAGACCCAGAATGGCAAGAAGAAATGCGGGCAATGCAGGAAGAAAGAGAATTTTGGTCAGACGATGAACAGGAAGAAAATTATTTAGAAGGTAAATTGTACTCTCTATTCTCAATTTCTAAGAAATCATTTTTGATTCCTTTCCAAAAATGTAAAATATTAGTAAATCCTCATGGCTTTAATCCTGGGATATATTTGGTTGATGAGCAAAATGAAGAAGGACTTACAGCAGGAATAAGCATGCCGTTCGATCCTAAATTAAAAAAGGGAGAATGGGTATTGCAAAGAAGTTGTTGGAATGGTGAATACTATCATACCTTACGAGGAACCGTATTCCATACCATCTTTGACACTTTCCGTTATGGTCCGCTAACGGGAATGACCCTGTCATTAGCATTTAAGAAGGATTTTCAAACGTTAGTCAAATATCTTCAAAATGGTTGTGTTTTTATTACTACTAATGCATTAAAACAATTGTGCCAGAAATATCTTAATGAGCACCCCAAAGATATAGAGAAAATCATCTTACTCCGTGATCTTTCATTTGAATTTGAGGGAATTAAAGAGGGTAACGACATAATTGATGGAAAGGCTTCTTATTATGGTATTGTGGAATTTGGAAGAGATAGATTTTATGATCCTATCCAGGATAAAGGCTGGCACAATGGCGAATCGTTCAAAGATGTAGTGAATAATAACCCAGATTATATTATTGGTTTAATCAAGAACGACAAGATAGACGTTTCTAATAAAATTCTTTCAGATTATACTTATAATAAAACAATTTATAATCGATTGAAGAATGCTTTTGAAGTCCAAGAGAAGAAGAGAATGGAAGAGGGAAATCGTTGGCCAGACAACGAACCAGATTATAATGATTATGAAAGAGATACTTGGAATGCAATGACAGACGGACAATATGGAGAAATGCCAGAAGGGTTCGATGGAGATTATGATTTCACTGGTCACTAACAATCATAGAATTACTTAAGAATTCACGATGAAAGATGTTTTTTTCCTAGATTATCTAGATTATAAAGATTATGAGGGTCCTATTAACTTGTTAAAGAACCCTGAAAGTTCCCAGACGAAACAGAATGGTTGGAGTTTAGGTATAACAATGATGAACCACACTTGACAGGTGGGGACATTTTGTGAATGTGATATAATTAGGTAAGAACAAGACCTTACAGAGATATGGAAGATTAAACGAGAATTGAGGCATTGCTCAGTTATGAGTGAGTGCAGGCTAAATAAACAAATAACCAAATTGTGCTAAAAGAGGACTCCACTTTCACGGATAATCACTATCTTTGCAAATGCAATAGCTACAACCTAACACCACCCTACAAGTTGGAAAATACAGACGAGTTGTTGAGTGTATGCGAAAAATAGAGCGAGTGCTGGGGGCAAATGTAGAATAAAAGAAAAATAGTAATAATTTTATTTGTTTCATAATTGTTTGAATTATAGAATATAATCATTATTCATGCACAAAATCAACAACAGTATAAAATGTGCAAACATGAGTAAACTTATAGATCCTGCGGGACTGGTTTGACTTCAGGAAGTGGAACTGCTACTACGGTAACAGGAGCGGAATAATAATATATCTAGGTGTAGTATTTTCAAAGTGTTTCAGAAAAATAAATCACTTCACGAAAAGATGTAACTTGCATTATAGTAAGGGGTTGCGGTGAAGGGTTTGAAAACGTCCCCTATGAGCAGGGTGGCAGATGCCGGTTCCTGAACATCGCTATTCTCTATTTACAACCACAAAAAACATACATCATACATAAAAACCTCCAAATCGCCTGTGTTTATGGGCGATTTGGCGTATGTATGTTTGTTTTAAACATACATGAACATACATTCATGCGACCAGCAGTTTCCGTAGTTTTAAAGTCAGAAACTAACAGTTTTTCCCATAGAAACTAACAGTTTTTCCCATAGAAACCGTTAGTTTCGCCCATTAAACTGAACGCGAAAAATAATCAGGAGCGAGTCGTTTGTCATCAGCATAAACATACATTCTGAATGTATATAGGTTTATGTATGTTTTTGACAAACATACATTGCTGGCAATCCCATTGTTTAAATGGCTTCTCAGGTTTTTTATGTAGGATGTATGTTTTAGTCTTAGCACAAAATATACTTGAATAATTTAGCATTAATTTCTCAGTATTTTTCTAGAAAATTCTTTTCATCCGATGATACTTTGACCTCCGTTCGATGATACTTTGAAGGGCAACGGATGATGTTTTGAAGTCCTTCCGATGATGTTTTGATTCGCCGATGTGGAGGCCTGTACAAAAAAAGTGAAAGCAAACCAAACTTTTAGAATCCGCTCCCTCTCTCCGGGGGATGGAAGGGTGCGTCTCAGAACCCTTCACCGTAAAACGTTGAGGGGTAAGCTGTTGTGAGATATTGTGAATGGTTCAAAAAGTTTTCAACAGAGTAATAATATATATGGCAAGGTGGAAAATACAGACGAGTTGTTGAGTGTATGCGAAAAAAAAGAGCATGTGCTGGGGCAAGGGGGCTTTGAAGTTTAAATGACCAAATGAATGCATGCCAAATAACCAAATATAAAGTCTTCAAACAACCCAACAAATTATAGCCAAATAGCTAAATTGAGTTAAAAGATGATTGTCATTTGGTACAGCCAAGCTGGGATTTCGTACAAATGGCGGGGAATTGTTTGGAGGGGCGGGAGAAATAGAGTATATTTGCACCGTGACAACGTTGAGACATTCTTTTCGAAAAGAGATCATACTGAATGGGTAATAAAGTTCTAATCATATCAAATAGCAATGAACTGGTGCGGATCGTGCCGGCACGGGTTGTGTATGTTGCTTCGGATGGCAACTATTCCACGTTTGTGCTGCACGACAAGACGGAACAAGTGTTCACGATGAACCTGGCGCATTGCCAGCAGGTGATGGAGCGGCAACTGGGATCGGCGGCTTCGGTATTCCTGCGCATTGGAAAGTCGCTGATTGTAAACCGTGATTATATTTATAAGGTGAGTGTGACGCGCCAGCAACTGGTGATGGCGGATATGGCGCTGAATGAGGCTTTTGTGCTTTCTGCTTCGCGCGAGGCACTGAAGCAGCTGAAGGCTTACATGGAGAAAAACGGAAAGGAGGTGCTTGACGATGAGGAATGATGATTTTCAGGTATTAGGCGTTGAGAGAAAGAAAAGACAACGATACCGTTGGCTGGTCGTCATGCAAACCGTCGTCGCGGTAGGCATAGCCGTTGGCTTAGGCGTCTATTGGGCCACGTCTCCTAAAACGGTCAGGACGGGGAAAAGGATGGGCGATTCAACGATTGTACCAGAGCTGCAAGCAGTAGCCGACTCGCTGCTCAATGCTGAACTGACTCTGATAAACGGTCTGCAGGGACAGGCCATCGTGATGGAAGTGGAGACGGGTGAGATACTGGCCATGGTGGGAAGGGAGCGTAAGTTTGACGGATCTTTCCAACCTTGTGAGAATTTTGCCTATCAGCAGGAATTGGGATCTGTGGCAAAGGCTGCTTCTCTGCTTGCCGTACTTGAAACGGGAAAGATGAAACTGAGCGATGAGGTGGAAACGGCTGGTGGCGTATGGCCTGTGGAAGAAGGGCTGTTGATGAGAGACCACAACTGGCGGCGCGGAGGGTATGGCATTATTTCTCTTGAACGCGTGTTGGCGGTCAGTTCCAATATTGGCATGGGGCAGGCAGTTGACAAAGCGTTTCATGACAATCAGCAGCAATTCTTCGACTTGCTGGACAAGATGAGTTTTGGCCAGCCCGACAGCATCGAAGGAATCAGCGGGCTGAAACCATCGAGCTACAGTTCACCCAAGGATAGCGACTGGAGCAAATGGAAAATCTGGTGGAGTGCGATAGGCTTTGAACGCAAGATGGCTCCTATCCAGATGCTGACGTTCTATAATGCGATAGCCAATGATGGCAAGATGGTGAAGCCTACATTGAAAACTGGCAAGGTGGAAATCATAAACCCGCAGATTGCCAGCAAGGCTAATATCGACAGCATGCAAGTGGCGTTGGAACATGTGGTAAGCCAAGGCTTGGGGAAAAAGGCTGGTTCTCCGTTTGTCATGGTGGCAGGCAAGACGGGCACATCGCAAGTCCAGGTCTATGAGTTCGGAATGGATACTTCTGTGGATGAATATCTGCTGTCTTTTTGCGGCTACTTTCCTGCCAACAAACCGAAGTACAGCATCATCGTGAGTCTGAACAAACTCGGACTGCCTGCAAGCGGTGGCGGCATGGCTGGGGTGTTGTTCCATGACATCGTGGAGTGGATGATACAGCATCGGTCATTACTTAACGAAGGGTCAGATAAATAGCAATTTATATTGCAGGAATGAAGAGGATACTTTGGATTTTGCTGATTGGCGTTGTTGTCGGGTGCATCATCGTTTATCTGCTCTATGGATTGCGGCCTGAACCGCAGTTGGAGCAGAAGGATGAAGGCCGCCCTCAGACAACTGTCTATCTGCAACCATACGACAATTTCACCCAGAAAGAAGCTGAGCGATTGAAAGCTGAACTTGATAAGCATCTTGGGGATATTCTGGATGAGACATTCCGAGTAGTGGTACTGCCTAACAAGCCTCTTTCTGATTCTTTCTTGGGGGAGACTAAGACAAAGTACAGGATAGACAAAGTGATTGCTGATATGAAGGGCAAAGCCGACAAACACAACATCTACGTTGGCGTTACCCATCGTGATATTTGTATGCGAAATAAGAACGGGGTGAAGGACTGGGGCGTTCTTGGTTGCAGCATTTCAAGTAATCATGCCTGTGTGGTTTCTGACCATCGGTTGAAGCATAATAAAAGTGATTTGTGGAAGGTGGCAACTCATGAGTTCATCCACACGTATTATGCCTATCCTCATTGCCCGAAGGACAGTTCGCATTGCCTAATGAAAGACGCCAAAGGGCATGCCGACTTCAGAAACAAGAAAGATCTGTGTGGCTTTTGTAAGAATAAAATGTCTAAACTCCTTAACTCCAAAGATCTTGAGTGAAAGCGAGCGAAACTTGAATTGTCAATAATTATAACCCGTTACGGCCTTTCTGATACAAGTAACTCTGCTTTCCAAGTTGAACTCCATTTTGGAAATGGCGATAATCAGTATCACCAGTTTCACACTCTGCAACCTGTGGAATATCAGGTGCTTGCAGGTGAAACTGCACTGTCACTTCAGTTTCACTTTCGTCACTCTAGAAAATGCCGTAATTCGGTTTCACCGGTTTCACCTCTCATAAATACAAGGGCTTCAATATCATAGTGGTGAAACCGCGGTTTCATTCCGGTTTCACCACAATCGCATAACGACTCCCTCTCTTTGGGTGGGCAAAAGATAGGCTTTTGCGGAGTGATTAGAGCCTAATCACTCTTCAATCAGGCATCTCTTGCGTATTGAGGAATAGGGAGATGACATCCGTGGGAGGGTGAAACCGAAGTGCAACCGCGGTTTCACCTGCATGATTCTGAATGTTAATGGTTTTCAGGCAAGTGAAGGAGTGAAACCGATTTTCACATTGTTTTTTTATGAAATCATTATCATGATATTGAAGTGAAAGTGCAGTTTCACTCACATCACGCTGGCTATAACCCATTTACTCCGAAGTGAAACTGTGATACTGATTTATGTGTTTTTTTTCAAAGGGAATTGCCTGGATGGCTCGACAGCCGAGGGCTCTTCAGGAAGCAGGAGAAATTTTATTCCTGAAAAGGCGATACTTGAAAATTGATAAAACTGTCGTTATTTTTGATTTTTTTGCGGTGGGGGCGAAACAAGTATGGAGTTTTTTCTTTATATTTGCAGCAGATTATTAATTTACTAACAAAACAATCAAAACAATCGGAAAAACATGAAAGACTTGAAAATGTACATCAACGGCAAGTTCGTTGAAAGCCGTTCTGGAGAGTGGATTGAAGTGTTGAACCCCAGCACCGAGGAGGTTACCTCGCGTCAGCCGGCCGGAACCGTTGAGGATGTTCAGGAGGCTGTGGATGCCGCCTACGAGGCTCAGAAGAAGTGGGCTAAGGTTCCCGCTGCCGAGCGTGCCGTCTATCTGCACAAGATTGCCGATGGCATACGTGCCAATTTCGACAAGTTCCAGGAAATCCTTGTTCGCGAGCAGGGTAAGACACAGGCCCTGGCTGGTGTCGAGGTGGGTGTGACTGCCACTTATTTCGACTATATGGCTGAGTTTGCCCGCCGCATTGAGGGTGAGGTGATTCAGAGTGATGCACCCAACGAGACCATGATTCTGGTGAAGAAACCTATCGGCGTGGCTGCAGGTATTCTGCCTTGGAACTTCCCGTTCTTCCTGATTGCCCGCAAGGCTGCCGCTGCGCTCATCACGGGTTGCTCTATCGTTATCAAGCCCGCTCAGATTACTCCCGAGAATTGCTGCGAAATCTGTAAGGTGATTCACGACAGCGGACTGCCTGCAGGTCTTTTCAATGTGGTTACCGGTAAGGGTTCTGTGGTTGGCAATGCACTGGCCAGCAACCCGAAGATTGGCATCGTGAGCCTCACGGGTAGTGTGGGCGCCGGTGTGAAGATTATGGAAGCCGCTGCCCCGAATATCACCAAGGTGAGCCTCGAACTGGGTGGTAAGGCCCCGGCCATTGTATTCCCCGATGCCGACCTTGAACTGGCTGCTCAGGCTATCCTGGAGAGCCGTATCGGCAACACCGGTCAGATTTGTAACAATGCCGAGCGCGTTTATGTACACAAGGATATCAAGAAGGAGTTCACCGATATTATCGTAAAGAAGTTCAAGGCTGTCAAGTTCGGCAACCCGGCCATCGACAAGGATGTTGACATGGGCCCGCTGGTTGAGAAGGCTGCTCTGGAGAGCGTTACGGCCAAGGTGAACCATGCTATCGAGCAGGGTGCCAAGGTGCTCTGCGGTGGTGTGCCTGCAGGCGGAAAGGGTTACTTCTATCCCGCTACCGTGCTTGACAACTGTACCCAGGACATGGACATTATCCACGAGGAGACCTTCGGTCCGGTGCTGCCTTTGGTTGAGTTCGACAATATCGACCAGGTCATCGAATGGGCAAACGACTGCGAATACGGTCTGGCCTCTTCGGTGTTCACCAAGGACATTGACACCGCTACCCGCATCTGCCGTGAGATTGAGTTCGGCGAGACCTATATCAACCGCATGCACTTCGAGGCCATCCAGGGCTTCCACGCCGGTGTGAAGAAGAGTGGTATCGGTGGTGCCGACGGTAAGCACGGTATGGAGGAATACCTCGTTACGAAGGTTGTCTATCTCGACACACACTATGAGTAAACCATTTTTCGGTTATAAACAACAGGATATCCGTGCATTTGTAGGAATGCGCGGATATCTTTTGCAACAAGTGTCATGTTTAATATGGAAATAAAGACTATATTTGCCAAAGCAGCTGCGGCTTTTTGCCTTTTAATTGCACTTCCTTTTTCGTGCTTTGCTCAGCAATGGCCCACGGTGAATCCCGAGGCTAAGCCCGGTTCCCGTTGGTGGTGGCTGGGTTCTGCCGTTGACAAGGAGAATCTGCAATGGAACATGCAAGAGTATGCCCGTCATGGTATCGGGGCTTTGGAGATTACCCCTCTCTACGGAGTACAGGGGAACGACAGGAACAATATTCCCTATCTGTCCGATAAATGGATGGAAATGCTGCGCTACACTCAGGAGCAAGGCCGCCAGAATGGTATCGAGATTGACATGGCCACGGGTACAGGCTGGCCTTTCGGTGGCCCATGGGTCCCGTTGGAGGAGAGCGCCTGCCGGGCTGTATTCGTGGAACAGTCGTTCATTGGAGATAAAGTGGAGAACCTGGACCTGCGGCCTACTGAAGAGAGAGACCGCAAGAATGCCGTATTCCATAAGGCGATGCTTTTCGGACATAACGGTTCTGTCAAAGATGTCACGGACTGCATGAAGGATGGCATCCTGAACTGGAAGGCCACTAAGGAAGACAGCAAACTGTTGGGTGGCAAGAACGGAAGCAAAACCATTGTGGTGCTGTATATCAAATACGGTGTGATGAAGGTGAAGCGTGCCGCTCCCGGAGGTGAAGGACTGGTCATCGACCATTTCGACCGCAAGGCTGTGGCCAACTATCTGAAGCATATTGAGGATGCCTTTGAGCGTACCCATACTCCCTATCCCCACACCTTCTTCAACGACAGCTATGAGGTGGCCGATGCTACCTGGACTCCTACGCTCTTCGAGGAATTCTACAAGCGTCGTGGCTACAGGCTGGAAGACCATCTGCTGGCGTTTACCCACGGAGATGTGAAGCTCGTCTCAGACTACCGTGAGACACTCAGTGATCTGCTTCTGGAGAATTTCACCCAGCAATGGACCGCCTGGGCTCACAGTCATGGGGCAATCACCCGTAATCAGGCTCATGGTTCACCGGCCAATCTCATCGACTGTTATGCAGCCGTGGATATTCCTGAGATTGAGGGCTTCGGACTTTCCGACTTTGGTATCAAGGGATTGCGCCAAGACCCTGGTAAGACCCGTAAGAACGACTCAGACTATTCCATGTTCAAGTATGCTCCGTCGGCAGCCCATATCTGTGGCAAACCCTATACGAGTAGCGAGACCTTCACATGGCTCACGGAGCATTTCCGTACTTCGCTCTCACAGTTCAAGCCCGACCTTGACCTGATGTTCTGTGCCGGAGTGAACCGTATGTTCTTCCACGGCACCTGCTATTCTCCCAAGGATGACCCCTGGCCTGGCTGGAAGTTCTATGCCTCGATAGACATGAGCCCCACGAACTCCATCTGGCGTGATGCCCCCGAGTTCATGAAATATGTGGAGCGCTGCC